>ERZ1026886.1047-NODE-1047-length-12798-cov-4.495880_pt1 | contig 12798 bp, 10 predicted proteins | sample MGYA00380173_ERZ1026886 | MGnify/ENA primary metagenome ERZ1026886 (study PRJEB33269, sample SAMEA4719809) | human gut metagenome | biome: human-associated habitat; feature: organic feature; material: feces | place: Cameroon | collected 2013-10 ... | reverse complement strand
AAGGAGTCGTCGGCAGCGTCAGATGTGTATAAGAGACAGACATCACAGCCATCGGCTCGCTTGACGGCGCTGGACAGAACGGCGGCGACAACAACCATGTGCTCTATCAGATCGTCGGACAGCCGCTCGGCGTGTTCTACCTGCCCCACTGCAAGGGGCTCTATGTCGATGAAAACGGCACCAACAAATATGACATCGAGGACCTTGACGGCAACGGCACCGTCGATTTTGGCGATGGTGGCGACCGCCGCATCTGCGGTCAGGCCACACCTAAGGTGCTGCTCGGCTCCAACATCAGTCTGCGTTACAAAGACTTTTATCTGTCGTTGCAGATGAACGGCGCGTTCGGACACAAGATCTTCAACGGCACCGGACTGGCTTACTCTAACATGTCGAGCTTCCCCGACTATAACGTGCTTGCGTCAGCACCCAAGAAGAACATCGTTGACCAGAACATCTCCGACTATTGGCTGGAGCGTGGCGACTATCTCAACTTCGAGTATCTGACCCTTGGCTATAACATCCCGATAAAGAGCCGCACGGTGCGCTCGCTGCGTCTCTCGTGCAGCGTTAACAACCTCGCCACCATAACGTCGTATAGCGGACTGACCCCAATCATCAACAGCAGCGTTGTCAACTCCACGCTCGGCATTGACGACAAGCGCAATTATCCGCTCTACAGAACCTATTCTGTCGGGGTGAGCATACAGTTTTGATATGAACCATCTAAAGCTTCACTTTTTGTTATGAAACATAACCTTATTAAATATTGCAAACAGCTGTCGTTGGCGCTTGCCTTTTCCGTGCCTTTGTGTCTTACCGCATGTCTCGACGAGCATCCGAAGGACCAGGTTTCGGCAGACGAGGCTTACAGCTCGGCCTCAAACCTCTATGTCAACGCTGTGGCATCGCTCTACAATTATATAGGTTCAAACCAGGAGGGTGAGGGCCTTCAGGGCACCTGCCGTGGCGTTTACGACTATAACACGCTGACCACCGATGAGGCTATAGCGCCTATCCGTGGCGGCAACTGGTATGACGGCGGTTTATGGCAGAACATGTACGAGCACAAATGGACGGCCACCGACACCGACCTCTACAACGTGTGGAAATATCTTTACAAGGTGATCGTGCTCTCAACGGGTTCGCTTGAGACCATCGACACCTACTCGTCGCTTCTTACCGCCGACCAGAAGAAAGCTTATGAGGCAGAGGTAAGGGCCGTGAGGGCAATGTTCTATTATTATGCGATGGATATGTTCGGACGCATACCCGTCGTTGAGTCTACAAACCAGACCACGGCATCGCTCAAGCAGAGCGAGCGTTCCGACGTCATGCGTTATGTCGTTAAGGAGCTGCAAGAGGTGGCACCGCTCCTTCCCGACGGCCATTCTAACCTGCAAGGCAACAACTATGGGCGCATGACGCAGCCTGTGGCGTGGTTCCTCCTGGCAAAGATTGCGCTCAACGCAGAGGTCTATGCCGACGACAACTGGACTGACGGCACACGCCCGTCGGGCAAAGACATAATGTTCGATGTCGATGGCAGGCAGCTCAACGCATGGGCCACATGCAAGGCCTATTGCGACAAGATAACCTCTTCAGGCTACCGTCTTGCCGACGATTATGCCTCATGCTTTGCCGTGCACAACGAGACATCGGTAGAAAACATCTTCACCATCCCCATGGACAAGACGCTTTTCAGCAACGAGTTCCATTATCTCTTCCGCTCACGCCATTATGCCCACGGCGGTGCCTATTGCGGCGCGTCAGAGAACGGTCCCTGCGCCACCGTCTATGCGGTCAGAGCCAACGGCTACGGCACAGCAGATGTCGACACCCGCTTCGCGCTCAACTATTATTCTGGAAAGGTGGAGGTCGACGGCAAGCCTGTGATGCTCGACAATGGCGAGCAACTCGAATACATGCCGTTGGCCGTTGAGATAAACCTCACGGCAAGCAAGTATATCCAGACGGCAGGGGCGAGAATGAAGAAATATGAGGTCGACCGCACGGCATACTCCGACGGCCGCATGCCCGACAACGACATTGTGCTTTTCCGTTATGCTGATGTGCTTCTCATGCGTGCAGAGGCAGAGGTGCGCAACGGCGGCGACGGCTATGCCGACATGAATGCCGTGCGTGCAAGGGTGGGCATGGCTCCGCGTCCTGCCACCCTCGACAACATCCTCACCGAGCGTCTGCTTGAACTGGCGTGGGAGGGCTGGCGCCGTCAGGACCTTATCCGTTTCGGTCGCTTCTGCCAGGCTTACGACCTGCGCACGCCTGTGGCAAACGAGTCGAACGGTTTCACTACCGTTTTCCCGATTCCGCAGAAATGTATCGACCTGAACGCAAACCTCACCCAAAACTTTGGGTATAAGGAATAGGGTCTTCGCAAAGCGCGTATTAATGATAATTAATGGGTCATTAATGAAAATTAATGTTTAAAAAAAACAACAAGCGCGAAGCGCAAAAAAACAACAATTTATAGCTCTCTTAAGCTTGCGAGAGTTCAATAACTTATTGTTTGACAAGCTCCAGCTTCATAGGTATCTTCACCCACTTGCGGTTGACGGCAATCTTCAGTCGGCTGCCGCCGGTCTGGGTGAGGGTATATTTTCCCTTGCCGTCATAAGTGAGCGTGGCGGTGAGGTCTTCGCTGCCATAGTCGTTGGTGATGTCCAGCTTTGCCGTCTTTTTGTTCACCACCTTGGCGTCGGTAATGAACCATTCGCGCACGTCGCGTTTCGCTCCGAAATAGCCCGGCATCTCGCCGAAGAGCGGTTGTGTTTCCGACACGACGTTCTTTTCAACGAAATTAATTTTCAGGAAAACCTGATATTCGCTGTTGTATAAGTAACCTGTGAAAACGTTTGCCTCTTTTTGGGCCATGGCGGCGATACACGAAATCAGCAACGCCATGATTAACAATGCTTTTTTCATAATGAACGATTTTTGTTCGCAAATGTAATGAATTAAGTCAAGAAAGCGCTGTTTTTTAGGAAAATAATCGTAAAAAAATTGTGTTTTTATTATTTTAATTGTATTTTTGTGCCGTTATTAGACAAAACTTATGAAACGCTTAAGACCAGATTACATATTCGAGTCGAGCTGGGAAGTGTGCAATAAAGTGGGTGGAATATACACCGTCTTGGCATCACGTGCACAGACTCTTCAGGAAACAATGCCCGACCGGATTATTTTTATAGGCCCGGATTGTTGGGGCTCAAAGTGCAGTCCTTATTTTATAGAAGACGCATCTCTGTTTGCCGACTGGAAGAAGAAGGCAGCCGAGGAGGGTCTCAACGTGAAGACAGGACGATGGGATGTGCCAGGCCGCCCCGTTGCTATATTGGTAGATTTCTCTGTCTTTTATTCGAAGAAGAACGACATCTATGCCCGTTTGTGGGAGAAATATGGCGTCGACAGTCTCCACGCCTATGGCGATTACGACGAGGCGTCAATGTTCTCTTACGCTGCTGCACGCGTGACAGAGAGCTATTACCGTTTTTATCTGTCCACCGATGACAACGTCATCTATCACGGCAACGAGTGGATGACAGGTCTCGGCATCCTCTACATCAACGACCGTCTGCCGCAGGTCGCCACGATGTTCACGACCCATGCCACAAGCATCGGCCGAAGCATCGCAGGCAACAACAAGCCGCTCTACGAATATTTCACCGGCTACAACGGCGACCAGATGGCGCAGGAGCTTAACATGCAGAGCAAGCAGTCGATAGAGAAGCAGACAGCCATGTATGTCGACTGCTTCACCACCGTGAGCGACATCACAGCCCGCGAGTGTGCCCAGCTGCTCGACAAGCCCGTAGACGTGGTGCTGCCCAACGGTTTCGACAACTCGTTTGTGCCTGCCAAGCGCGAGTTTGACAAGAAGCGCAAGGAAGCACGCAAGCTCATCTTCCGCATGGCCAACGCCCTTACAGGCGACACCTTCGAGGACGACGACACCATGATCGTGTCGACAAGCGGACGTTACGAGATGCGCAACAAGGGCATCGACGTGTTCGTGGAGAGCATCAACCGTCTGCGCTTCAACCATGACCTCAAGAAGAAGGTCATCGCCCTCATCGAGGTGCCGGCATGGATGAAGGAAGCACGCACCGACCTTGTGGAGCGTCTGCAGAGCAAGGCCAAGGTGTTCGACACCCCGCTGCCCAACCCCGTGATCACGCACCGTCTGCACGAAGAAGGCAGCGATCGTGTGCTCGGCATGATGAACTGGCTCGGCATGCGCAACGACAAGTACGACCGCGTGAAGCTCATCTTCGTGCCTTGCTACCTCACCGGCGACGATGGGGTGCTGAACAAGAGCTATTATGACCTCATCCTCGGCAACGACCTCTGCGTCTATCCTTCTTATTATGAGCCGTGGGGTTATACGCCGCTTGAGGCTGTAGCCTTCAAGGTGCCGTGCATCACCACCGACCTTGCAGGCTTCGGCCTGTGGGCCAACACCGTGCTCGGTCACGACGGAACGGTGGAGGAGGGCGTTCAGGTCATCCACCGCACCGACACCAATTATAATGAGGTGGCCGATGACATCAGCAACACCATCGTGCGCTACTCTTCCTTCGATGACAAGCAGACAGCCGCCTCACGCAAGGCTGCCGAGGCCATATCGAAGAAGGCGTTGTGGAGCCATTTCATAAAATATTATTATGAGGCTTACGACATCGCTTTGCGCAAAGCCACAGAGAGAAAAAAGAACATGTGATGGGATACAACTTCTAAAGTTTTACTATTCACAAAGTATAATATCCAAAATTCCAAATATGAAAATTAAAGCCGATTATTCTAACGCTCCTCAGTGGAAGGAGGTTAGTATCAAGTCGACACTTCCCGAACAGCTGAAGTGTCTTGACGAGATTGCTCACAACATGTGGTGGGCATGGAACTACGAAGCCCGCGACATGTGGGAGAGTCTGGACGCAAAACTCTACGATGAGGTAGGACGCAACCCTGTGTTGCTCCTTGAGCGTCTGAGCTACGAGCGCAAGGAAGCTATCGTTAAGGACAAGGCCATCATGAAGCGCGTTAAGGACGTTTACAAGATGTTCCGCGCCTACATGGACGTTAAGCCCAACAAGAAGCGTGCTTCTGTTGCCTACTTCTGCATGGAGTATGGAATCAACCAGGTGCTGAAGATCTATTCTGGCGGTCTCGGCATGCTCGCCGGCGACTATGTAAAGGAGGCTTCTGACAGCAACGTCGACATGTGTGCCATCGGTTTCCTCTATCGCTACGGCTACTTCAAGCAGTCGCTCAGCATGGACGGACAGCAGATTGCCAACTATGACGCACAAAACTTCAACTCGCTGCCCATCGAGCGCGTGCTCGACAAGAACGGCAACCCCGTTGTTGTGGACGTGCCCTACATGAACTATCAGGTTCATGCTTACGTTTGGCAGGTTAACGTTGGCCGTGTGAAGCTCTACCTGCTCGACACCGACAACGAGATGAACTCTGAGTTTGACCGCCCCATCACCCACTCTCTCTATGGTGGCGACTGGGAGAACCGTCTGAAGCAGGAGATCCTGCTCGGTATCGGCGGCATGCTCATGCTCAAGAAGCTGGGCATCAAGAAAGACATCTACCATTGCAACGAGGGTCACGCTGCCCTCTGCAACCTCGAGCGTCTGTGCGACTACGTTAAGAGCGGCCTCACCTTCAACCAGGCCATGGAGCTGGTACGCGCCTCTTCTCTTTACACCGTCCACACTCCCGTTCCCGCCGGTCACGACTACTTCGACGAGGCTCTCTTCGGCAAGTACATGGGTGGCTATCCTCAGCAGCTCGGCATCTCTTGGGACGAGTTCATCGGCATGGGCCGTCAGAACCCCAATGACCACAGCGAGCGTTTCTGCATGTCAACCTTCGCATGCAACACAAGCCAGGAGGTTAACGGCGTGAGCAAGCTCCATGGCTGGGTAAGCCAGCAGATGTTCGCACCCATCTGGAACGGCTACTATCCTGAGGAGAACCACGTTGGCTACGTTACCAACGGTGTTCACTTCCCCACATGGACAGCTACCGAGTGGCGCAAGCTCTATGCTAAATATTTCGACGCAACCTTCATGGGCGACCAGAGCAACGAGAGCATCTGGCATGCCATCTACAATGTGCCCGACGAGGAGATCTGGGAGACCCGCATGACGCTCAAGAAGAAGCTCACAAGCTACATCCGCGAGAAGTTCACCCAGACATGGCTCAAGAACCAGGGCGATCCCTCACGCGTGGTGTCTCTGCTCGAGCGCATCAACCCCAACGCGCTGATGATCGGCTTCTGCCGTCGTTTCGCCACCTACAAGCGTGCTCACCTGCTCTTCACCGACCTTGACCGTCTGGCCAAGATCGTGAACAACCCTGAGCGTCCCGTTCAGTTCCTCTTCTCTGGTAAGGCTCACCCCGCCGACGGCGCAGGTCAGGGTCTGATCAAGAAGATCTTCGAGATCAGCCAGCGTCCTGAGTTCCTCGGCAAGATCATCTTCCTTGAGGACTATGACATGCAGCTCGCCCGTCGCCTCGTTTCTGGCGTCGACATCTGGATGAACACACCTACACGTCCTCTTGAGGCTTCAGGTACATCTGGCGAGAAGGCCGAGATGAACGGTGTTGTAAACCTCTCCGTGCTCGACGGATGGTGGGTTGAGGGTTATCGTGAGGGTGCCGGCTGGGCTCTTCCCGAGAAGCGCACTTACCAGAACCAGGGCTATCAGGATCAGCTCGATGCTGCTACCATCTACTCGCTGCTTGAGAACGACATCATTCCTCTCTACTATGACCGCAACAAGAAGGGTTACAGCGAAGGTTGGGTGAAGACCATCAAGAGCTCTATCGCCACTATCGCTCCTCACTACACCATGAAGCGTCAGCTCGACGACTACTATGACAAGTTCTACACCAAGGAGGCTGCCCGTTACCACAAGCTCCAGGCCAACGACAACCGTCTGGCTAAGGACATCGCTCAGTGGAAGGAAGCAGTGGCCGAGCGCTGGGATTCCATCCGTGTGGTGTCTAAGGACGACTCTGTGCTCTATGGTGCTGAGACAGGCAAGAAATACACCATGCGTTATGTCATCGACGAGGCTGGCCTTAACGATGCTGTAGGTCTCGAGCTGGTGTCTATCACCAAGGACGAGAACGGCAACGACCGCATCTTCAACGTGCGTCCCTTCAAGGTTGTTAAGCAGGAGGGTAACCAGTACACCTTCGAGGCTACCTTCGAGCCCGACGTTGCTGGCTCATTCAAGAGCTGCGTGCGCATGTTCCCGAAGAACGAGAACCTGCCTCATCGTCAGGACTTCTGCTATGTAAAGTGGCTTGACTAATACTTGCCTCACCGGCGAACATTGATCTTCGCTGGTCAGAGAAACCATATAAGGCATTGATTTCGTGTTATAAGCGAGATCAATGCCTTTTTTTGTAAAATAAAAAAACTTGTGCAAGGATTGTGGTTGTTTGCGGAAAAGTTTGTAACTTTGCACTCGCTTTCAAGCAAGTAAGGTCGCAGCGGTTGCTGTGGCTGACAATGAAGTCGCGCTGCTTCAGAAAGTTTTTTTATGACATTGACAGCGGTAAACAACGCTTTTCGAGGGATGTTTAACAAGGTGCATAAATTCCACAGTTGGGGAGTTTGTGCGCAAATTTAGCTGTGTCCGTACCTTTAGGTTTAGACCGATAATGGTTAGCCACAATGATGCGTGGTTAGCCCATCCTGTTGTTGGTTAGTCCAAGAACGAAAACAATAAATTCATTTTTTATAAATTCACACTTTTTTTTATGAGCAATAAAAATAAGCGTGTTGCCACACTCTGCTTTGGTGTGGCAATGCTGCTTGTGCCTGCCGTTTCGCAGGCACAGACCGCCGCGTTGCAAGGTGGTCTTGACCGTTTGTTTAGTGTGGCAGAAGAACGCAACGCCACACTTCAGACCATGCGTTCAGCCATTGATGTTGCCCATGCTGGCGTCGATGCGGCACAGAAGGCAAAGTTGCCCGATGTGAGCGCACAGCTGTCGGTGTCTTATCTCGGCGATGCATGGCTGTGGAACCGCCATTTCGGTGAGAGCACCAAGGCGCCAATGCCCCATTTCGGCAATAATTTTCTGTTTAAAGCGCAGCAGGTTGTCTATTCGGGCGGTGCCCTGACAGCCGGCGTTGCTATGGCTCAGCAGAACGAGCAGATGCAGCGTCTGTCTGCCGACAACGAGCGACAGCGCGTGCAGTTTCTTCTCACAGGCCTCTACTTGCAGCTTCACAGTCTCCTCAACCAGCAGAAGGTCTATGAGCGCAACCGCACGCTGGCAGAGGAGCAGATCGCTCTCATGAAGCAGCGTTACAGCAAGGGCGTGGCCCTTCATAGCGACATCACCCGCTATGAGCTTCAGTTGCAGCAGATAAGTCTCGGCCTCACGGCTGTCATCGACCGCCAGAGCATCGTGCGCAAACAGCTTGCCACAGCCCTCGGCGTGGCTGACGGCGACACCGCTGCCTTGGCATCGGTTGTGAGCGTGTTGCCTGAAGAGGCGTTCGACGACAAGGCGATAAGCGTTGGAGCAGAAGCCGAGTGGCAGCAGCTCGCCTCACAGGAGCATATAGGCTTGCAGCAGTCGGCTTTGGGCGTCGACATTAGTCGCACACAGGAGAAGCTGGAGCGCTCAGAGCGTCTGCCCAAGCTTGCCCTCATCGCCGAGAACCATCTCGACGGCCCCATCACCATCGAAGTGCCGCCCATCGACAAGAACCTCAACTACTGGTTTGTGGGTGTGGGCGTGAGCTACAATTTCTCTGCCCTGTGGAAGAACAAGAGCAAGGTGCGCAAGGCCCGTCTCGCCACCGCCACCGCTCAAGACCGCCTGACAGAAGCCCGCAAGGGCGTGAGCGATGGTGTGCACGCCGCTTTCGTCGACTTCGGCACCGCCCGCACACAGCTCGCCACCCGCGAGAAGAGCCTGCAGCTGGCATGCGAAAACTATGACGTGGTGAGCCGCCGCTACCAGAACGGCCTTGCTATCGTCACCGACCTCACCGATGCTGCCAACATGCGCCTCGATGCCGAGCTTCAGCTTGCCAACGCCCGCATCAATCTCGTCTACGCTTATTATAACCTTTGCTTCGTTGCAAACAAGCAGCATGCGTAACAAAACTGTCAAAACAAAACAGCAAGAAAACAAAAACATGATACAGAAAAAACTTTTGAGAACCGTTTATAATGTTTGTGTGTTGGTCATCCTTCTCATAGGAGCATGGCTTGTGGTTAACCATTTCGTCCACTTCGGCGACGGCGAATACACCGACAACGCCACCGTTCAGCAGCACATCACCCCCGTCAACGCCCGTGTGGGCGGTTTCATCAAGGAGATCCGTTTCAACGAGTATCAGCCTGTTCACCGTGGCGACACCCTCGTCATCATTGAGGACAGCGAGTTTCGTCTCGCCCTCGCACAGGCAGAGGCCAACCTCCAGCGTGAGTTGGCAGGTGGCGACGCCACAACCACGGGCATGGCCACCACGCGCCACAACATCAGCGTCAGCGATGCCGGCATTGATGAGGCCCGTGTGCGTCTTGACGAGGCCCGCCGTGAGGAGCAGCGTTATGCCCAGTTGCTCAAGGAAGATGCCGTCACGCGCCAACAGTATGACCAGATGCGCACCGCATGGCTTGCTGCCAAGGCCCGCTATGAGCAGGCTGTGCGCAGCCGTGGCACCCTTGCCAGCACCGAGACCGAGCAGGGCCACCGCCTGTCACAGAACAAGGCGTCTGTAGAGGTGGCCCGTGCTCAGGTGCAGCTCGCGCGTCTGAACCTCTCTTACACGGCCATCATAGCCACCGCCGACGGCGTGGTGGGCAAGAAGAACATTCATGAGGGACAGCTCGTGCAGCCCGGTCAGGCCATGGTCGACATCGTCGACAACTCTGAGCTGTGGGTCATGGCCAACTATCGTGAGACGCAGCTCCCAGGCATCAAGGTGGGCGCCAAGGTAAAGGTTGTTGCCGATGCCGTGCCTGGCGTCGAGTATGAAGGCACGGTGGAGCGCATCAGCGATGCCACAGGCTCTGCCTTCTCGCTCATTCCGCAAGACAACGCCACAGGCAACTTCGTGAAGGTGGAGCAGCGCATTCCCGTGCGCATCTCGCTCGGCACCGACCGCAAGAAGCTTCAGGCGCTGCGTGCCGGTATGAATGTTGAATGTGTGGTTGAAGAAAAATAAGGTTGAAACGTAACGTTGTAGAGATGGATAATAAAGAAAATCAGAAGCCGCAACATGGCGGGCCTCCCATGGTCTTCGCCATGCCGATGTATCACGACTGGGTGCCTAAGTTCATCCGCCCGTGGATATATGTTGTGCTGGCCTTCTGCTTCCAGTTTGCCAACGGCATGTATCTCGGCGCGATGAACAACATCATTGGCGAGTGGGGCATCATGCGTGAGGATGTGCTGATGTGCCTTTACAGCACGCTCATAGGCATGGCGCTCTATTTTCCTGTGCTTTTCCGCATGAAGTTTCGCTTCTCCAACAAGATGCTGCTCATGTTGTCGGCATCGTGGTGTGCAACCTGCTGGCAACCTTCCGCCTGCCGCTCCCGGTGCTGTGGGCTTTGTGCGTGGTGTGTGGCATGGCGAAAATTCAGGGCACCTTCGAGTGTATGTCTAACATACAGCTGTGGATGACGCCGAAGCGCGACTTTGGCGTCTTCTTCCCCTTGCTTCACATCGTGCTCCTCACATCAATAGAGTTCACGGGCTATCTTGCCGCATGGTTCGCCTACGACATGCACTGGACCTACATGCACTGGTTCGTGATAGCGCTCATGCTCCTCGTGCTCCTCGTGCAGGCGCTGCTCACGCGACCGTTCCATGCCATGCCGCAGATTGTCCCCTTGCGGGGCATCGATGGCTTCGGCGCCTTGCTGTGGTGCGCTTTCTGGCTTCAGGTGGCATGGCTTCTCAACTATGGCGACTGGCTCGATTGGTGGCACTCCTCTCAGTTTCGCCTCGTCACGGGCACCATGCTCATAACCCTTGCCGTGTGTCTGCAACGCATGGCGTACCGTCCGAAGGCTTACTTTGAGCCTGCCATGTGGCGTTACCACAACGTGGTTCCCATAATCTTGCTCATCGGCGTGGTGGAGGCGCTGTTCTCGTGTGAGCATGTGCTTGAGATGATCTATTATGAAGAGGTCATGCATTATGCCGACCACACCTACGAGGCTATTAACCAGTGGTCTCTGCCTGGCATCTGGGCGGGCTGCCTCTTCTCTTTGGGCTGGCTCAAACTGATGCGTTGGAACGTCTACAAGCTCATTGCTGTCGCCATGTTTGCCTTCGCCCTCTATGCTGGCGGGTTCTATTTCCTTGTCGACTCCAACATAAGCATCGTCCAGCTGCGCGTGCCTATCCTTTGGCGCGGTTTCAGCTATGCTGTGCTGTGCATCTCGTTCATGTGGTGTCTGCATGCCATCATGTCGTTTGAGCATTTCTTCCAGGCCCTTTCCGTGTTCAACGTGCTCCACATGTTTGTTGGCGGACTGACAGGTGCCGCCCTTCATGCTTTCGGCATGAAATATTACATGGCTGATGGCTTTGCCCGTTGCTCTGGCTACATCGACAGCGTGCGCATCTCTGCCCGCGCCGCCGCCTCTCACGGGTTCCCCTTCGCCCAGATGATGGACAGCATGGTTGAAGGGTTCCTTGCCCAGAGCGTCAAGATCATGTTTGGCTGGACCCTCATCGCCGCCCTCTTCTTTGCTGTTCTCATGCTTCTGTGGGACATCCCGATGGTGCGTCACCAGATAAAGCACATCCCGTCATGGCCCAACGTTGGTCTAAGGGTGCTTCGGGGCGTGAAGCGCCAGCAACGGCTGAAGGCTTTACGCCAGCAGCGTAGGCTCATGTTACAATAGCAAGCACATGCTTCTGTTAAGATGGCATCGGGCAATGGCAGCAAGCCTATTTTATGGCCGTAAGCCTCACCCAGAGCCAGCGCGGTATCAGTTGCCAGGCGGCGACAAGCAGACGGTAACGCCAGTCGATGGTCACCACCTCGCTGCCGCTCTCTATGGCGCGTACAATGGTGCGTGCCACATCTTCGGCTTTAAGCTGAAGAGGGAAGTGGCTGCCTGCAATGAGGTCGGTGGCAACAAAGCCGGGGCGTATGTCGGTGATGCCGATGTTAAGATGGCGCATGCGGGCCTGCTGCGACAGACACTCCAGGTAGTGGGCTTGCATGCGCTTCGTGGCAGAGTAGGCTGGGGCAGCACCCAAGCCGCGGGTGCGGGCGATGGAGGTTATGCAGGCTATGCGGGCTTTACGCTCCTTGCCGCTTGCTCTCTGCTCAGCAAACCAGTTATAAGCTGCTGACACCATGCGCACGAACCCCATGGCGTTGGTCTCCACCGTCTTCAGCTCTTTGTCAGGGTCTAACGACACGTTCTCCCAACCTATGCCTGAGCTATGGAAATAGAGGTCCATGCCTCCAAGCTCCTCTATGAGCTTGTGCAGCTCCGTTGGTGCGTCTTCCTTTGTCACGTCTATCTGTCTGTGCGCCACGATGCCAGGTGTGGCTTGTGCCATCTGCACCAGTCGCTCCTCGCGTCGTCCTGCAATGCCTACCTCGTAACCGTTGGTAGCCAGCAGCCGTGCCACCTCCTGACCAATGCCCGATGTGGCTCCCATCACTATTGCTCGTTTCTTCATGTTATGATTCTTTCTTTAAAAACGTTTATTTCTTAATACAAAAATAAACAAAAACTTTTAAAGGTAAAAAGAATT
>ERZ1026886.1046-NODE-1046-length-12800-cov-3.881522_pt1 | contig 12800 bp, 7 predicted proteins | sample MGYA00380173_ERZ1026886 | MGnify/ENA primary metagenome ERZ1026886 (study PRJEB33269, sample SAMEA4719809) | human gut metagenome | biome: human-associated habitat; feature: organic feature; material: feces | place: Cameroon | collected 2013-10 ... | reverse complement strand
AGGGCATAGCATACAAAGAAAAATTTAATGACCATTAATGGCTTTGGCGGCCATTCATGTTAAGAAACCGCGCGAAGCGCAAATATGGAAACGTAGCACAGGAAATCCAGTTCTTAGGATTTTACCGGACAGCAATAAAAAAGAAAATGCGGCACAAACCGAAGTCTTGCCGCATCTATGATGAAATAAAAAACTTACAGATTACGCTCCACAACGAAATCAATGTATCCGTGGAGAGCATCCCTTACTTCGTGATTTTTCCAAGCAGAGAGCATAGCCACAGCTTCATCGTGAAGCTCCTGCATACGCTTCTCAGCGTAGTCAATACCGCCGTTCAGCTTCGTATATTCGACGAGATTCTGAATATCATCAGCCGTAGCTTCACCCGTCTTCACCTTGCGTGCCCACTCGCGCACGTCAGCACGATCCGTACGGTTAATGGCGTAAATCGCAGGAAGCGTGAGCTTTCCCTCTCGCATATCGTTGCCTGTGGGCTTGCCAATAACCGAATCTGAGAAATAATCGAAGATATCATCACGAATCTGGAAACATTCGCCAATGATTTCGCCAAAACGACGCGCACGCGCCACATATTGCTCATCACCACCAGCAGAAATGGCACCCAATTCCGCACAAGCAGCAAAGAGAGCCGCCGTCTTGTGGTGGATGATATGGAAATAAGCTTCCTCCGTGATGGCTTCGCGACGGATATTGGCCAGCTGCGAAATCTCACCTTCTGAAAGCGTACCACCCAAACGAGAAATAATCTCTACCACGCGGATATGTCCGGTTTCAGCAGCCTTAAGCAACGAAGCGGAAAGAAGATAATCACCCACCAACACGGCCACTTTGTTGTCATAGACCGCATTCACCGAACGCTGTCCGCGACGCTCGCCACTCTCATCCACCACATCGTCGTGAACCAACGAAGCCGTGTGGAGAAGCTCGAGCGTGACAGCCGAACGAAGCGAGTTCTTGCAGACTTCACCCAATTCTTTAGCCATCAGCAACACAAGGATGGGGCGCATCATCTTGCCCTGACGTTGGCGCACGTAGTTGAGGGCCTGTCCCAAGAAGTCGTCTTCGTGAGCCAGCGCCAAGTCAAACAATTCCTTATATGCAGCCAATTCCTGTTCCACAGGATGGCGCAGTGTCGATAATTTGTCCATAACCACGTGTTTGAGCATGCAAAATTACGAAATCCTTATCAGTTTCGGCAGTTTTTGAGTAAATTTGTATCCAATCATCCATCATATAACGCTGCCCAATGGCAGAAATGTTCACATCCCGCATGAAAACCCTTTATCTTCTCGACGCTTACGCACTCATATACCGTGCCTACTATGCCTTGATCCGCTCTCCGCGAATCAACTCCAAAGGCCAGAACACATCGGCCGTCTACGGTTTCGTCAACACCCTCGAGATGTTGCTCAACAATGAACACCCCGACTACATCGGCATTGCCTTCGACCCCGCCGGAGGTACATTCCGCCACGAAGCCTACCCCGAATACAAGGCCCAGCGCGAAGCCACCCCTGAGGACATTCGTCAAGCCGTGCCCATCATCAAGCGCATCATCGAAGCCTACCGCATCCCCATCCTTGAAGTGAAAGGTTTCGAAGCCGACGACGTGATTGGCACGCTCGCCCTGAAAGGAGCCGATGAAGGGCTGGAGGTCCACATGATCACCCCCGACAAGGACTACGCCCAACTCGTGCGCCCCAACGTGCTGATGTGCCGTCCGGGCAACGGCGCGTCCACCATGGAGATTCTCGGTCCGAAAGAAGTGTGCGAGAAATACGGCATTGAAAACACCGACCAAGTGATCGACATGCTCGGCCTGATGGGCGATACAGCCGACAACGTACCAGGCTGCCCCGGCGTGGGTGAAAAGACAGCCATCAAACTCATCTCGCAATTCGGCTCCATCGAAAACATGCTCGAACGGACAAACGAGCTGAAGGGAGCACTCAAACGGAAAGTGGAGGAAAACATGGAACAAATCCGCTTCTCGAAATTTCTCGTCACCATCAAGACCGACGTGCCCATCCCCCTCGACCTTCAAGAGCTCGAACGCTCAGAAGCAGACACTGAGAAACTCCGAGCCATCTTCGAAGAATTGGAATTCCGCAACTTCATCAAGCGCCTCGACGGCGACACGGAAGAAAAGTTAAATAAAGCGAATCAACAGCCCTCTCTCTTCGACGCGATTACGGACGAATTACCGACAGGACCAAAAGAAACCAGCCACAAAACGCTTTCAGACTGCCCTCACACGTATAAACTGATTGAAAATGAAGAGGATGCAGCGAAATTGCGTGACACTTTATTGACGTTCTCAACCATTGCAATCGACACTGAAACGACTTCCATCGACGCTATGACGGCCAAATTGGTCGGAATGAGCTTTGCCGTGGAGGGCGACCGCGCCTGGTACGTGGCCGTTCCACGTGAAACCACCTCCGCGCAGCGTATGGTGGAGATTTTCCGTCCCATCTTCGAAAACGAGGAAATACTAAAAGTGGGACAAAACCTAAAGTATGACCTGACCGTCCTGGCATCCTACGGAATCGAGCTCCGCGCCCCGATGTTCGACACCATGCTCGCCCATTACGTCGTGCAGCCCGAACTTCGCCACAATATGGACTACCTTGCGGAAATCTACCTCAACTATCAGACCATCCACATCGAGGAACTCATCGGCCCGAAAGGTCGCAACCAGAAAAACATGGGCGACCTCTCCCCCGCCGCCATCTGCGACTACGCCTGCGAAGATGCCCACGTCACGCTTCAGCTGAAGAAACCCCTCGAAGAAGAAATGGAGAAGAACGGTGTGCGCCGCGTGTTCGACGAAATCGAGATGCCCCTCATGCCCGTACTGGCACGCATGGAGCGAAACGGCGTATGCCTCGACACGGAATCTCTATCCGAAACAGGCCGCCTCTTCAACGAACGCATGGAAAAGCTAGAAGCCGAGATCCACGAACTGGCAGGCCACCCCTTCACCATCAACTCACCCAAACAAGTGGGCGAAGTACTTTTCGACGAACTCCAGCTCAACAGCAAGGCCAAAAAGACAAAGAGGGGCCAATATTCCACAGGCGAAGAAGTCTTGGAAGGCTTGAAGGACAAGCACCCCATCGTCCAGAAGATCCTTGACTATCGCGGACTGAAGAAACTCATCAGCACATACATCGAGGCGCTGCCGAAACTGATCAATCCGCAAACCGGACGCATCCACACGTCATTCAACCAAGCTGTGACGGCAACAGGCCGACTTTCATCGTCGAACCCCAACCTGCAGAACATCCCCGTTCGCGGCGATGACGGACGCGAAATCCGCAAGGCCTTCGTTCCCGAACCAGGATGTACTTTCTTCTCTGCCGACTACTCGCAGATTGAACTCCGCATCATGGCCCATCTCAGCGAAGATGAACATCTCGTGCAGGACTTCCGGGACGGTCGCGACATCCATGCCGCCACAGCCGCCCGCGTATTCCACAAACCCATCGACGAAGTGACACGCGACGAACGTCGAAAAGCCAAAACTGCGAACTTCGGCATCATCTATGGCATCTCAGCCTTCGGCCTTGCCGAACGAATGGAAGTGAGCCGAACAGAAGCCAAAGAGCTGATTGACAACTATTTCGCAACCTACCCGAAGGTGAAAACCTACATGCAGCAAAGCGTCGACATCGCCCGCGAGCGCGGCTACATCGAAACAGCTTGGGGCCGCCGTCGCTATCTGCCTGACATCCAGTCGCACAATGCCGTTGTGCGCGGATATGCCGAACGCAATGCCGTCAATGCACCCATCCAGGGAACCGCTGCCGACATCATCAAAGTCGCCATGATCCATATCGACCGCCGTTTCCGCGAAGAACAGTTGCGCTCGAAAATGATTCTGCAGGTACACGACGAATTGAACTTCAGCGTCGTACCCGAAGAACTCGACAAGGTGCGCAGCATCGTCATCAGCGAAATGGAGCAAGCCTACACCATGCAGGTACCCCTGCTCGCCGACTGCGGTGAAGGAAAGAACTGGCTCGAAGCACATTAACGCGCTTCGACTCCACCCTCAAGCACACCTTGAGGAAAGCCTCATCCCTGAATCAGCTACGACAAACAACCATCTGACGGGAGGACAAACACAGAACAGCTTGTCCTCCCGTTTTCCATCCCTACAAGTAAGAACCTATGACAACCAACTCCTCCAGCTGTCTGGCTTCAAAGCCCCATTACGACCTACTCGATGGACTTCGCGGCGTAGCGGCCCTATTGGTGCTCTGGTACCACGTCTTCGAAGGCTTTTCCTTCGCCACAGCTGTCAACACAGGCCTTGACCCCCCCATTTCCACCATCAACCATGGCTATCAGGCCGTCGATTTCTTCTTCATCCTTTCAGGATTCGTCATCGGATATGCCTACGACGACCGCTTCCGAAACGGCACCCTCACTCTTCGTTCGTTCTTCAAGCGCCGCATCATCCGCCTCCACCCCATGGTCCTGTTAGGCGCCGTGATCGGTGCCGTGACCTTCATGCTTCAAGGCAGCCAACAATGGGACGGAACACACGTCTCGACATCCCTTGTCATGCTCGCCACTCTCTGTGCCATGTTCATGATTCCAGCCATCCCCGGTTGCCCCTACGAAGTGAGGGGAAACGGCGAAATGTATCCCCTGAACGGTCCCTGTTGGTCACTGTTCTTTGAATACATGGGTAACCTCCTCTATGCTCTTCTCCTACGCCGTTTGCCAACTTTCGCCTTAGGCATACTCACCGTTCTACTCGGCATCGGCCTCGCCTGGTTCACCATTGCCGACGTTTCAGGTTACGGCATGCTCGGCATCGGATGGACCCTCGACAGCATGAACTTCATAGGCGGTATGCTTCGCATGCTGTTTCCCTTCAGCATGGGCTTGCTCCTTTCCCGAATATTCCGTCCGAGGAAGGTGAAAGGCGCATTTTGGGTGGGCACAGCCCTGCTGGCCGTACTGGTCCATGTACCCTATATCGCATCTTCCGGAAACATCTGCCTCAACGGCATATTTGAATCCATATGCATCCTGTTTGTCTTCCCCGCTATCGTATGGCTGGCAGCTTCAGGCACCACCACCGACCGCTACAGCTCCTCCATCTGCCGCTTTCTGGGCGATATCTCCTATCCGCTCTACATCGTCCACTATCCCGTGATGTACCTCTTCTACGATTGGCTCATCCGCAACTCCCGCTATGCGCTTTCTGGCGCTCTCCTCCCGTCCATCGCCGTGATGGTCCTCAACATCGCTCTGGCCTATGCAGCGCTTCGCTTCTTCGACCAACCTCTCCGCCGTTGGCTGACCAAACAGGCTTGAAACGAAAAGGGATAGCAGGAAAGTCAATCATCGCATCATTCTGCCGTCAATGGGCTTCGTCCGAAAACCGGTGCTCCAACATCCCTTATTCAATCCGCTGAAATGGCATCAAAAGAAATGCCGTTTCAGCGGTTTTCCATGACCCCATTAAAACATAAACGAGCAAACCACCTCTCATGACTTTGCGATGATTAAAGGATATAAACGACGCAAAACCTACGATATTCCATACTTATATTTGCGTTTGCGACAAAAATCCCCTATATTTGCCGCAAGATTTGCGACGTTTTACGCCGTTTTATGTCGCACGAACCCCTATTTGCCGAATATGTACATACATGAAAGAGAAAACTGGACCGCATTCAGATGGAATGCATCAGAACTTACGGCCATCCTCGAAAAGGTAAGTCGCAAGCAGGGATTATTATATGGAAGGCTCGCTTCACTCGGCTTTGACAGCAAAATGAGAGCCATGGCCGAAAACCTCACCTACGATGTGGTATATTCATCAGAGATAGAAGGCATTCGTCTGAACGTTGATGAAGTTCGTTCTTCAATTGCCCGAAAACTTGGCATTGACAATGTCAAGCAGACCGCCCCATCCCACTATGTAGACTCTGTTGTAGCAGTGATGCTTGATGCCGTAAACCAATACGACCAGCCACTGACCAAAGAAAAGCTATGTGCTTGGCAAGCCGCCTTCTTCCCGACAGGATTCAGCGAAGGTTCGCAAATCGAAATCGGACAATACCGCACCAACGAGGAATACATCATTTCAGGCATGTTTGGCAGAGAGAAAATCCACTACATAGCCCCAGCACCGGAGCGAGTAGAGGAAGAAATGGCCAGATTCCTTCGATGGTTTAATCAAGAAGAAAACATCAGTTCCGTTATCCGTTCAGCCATAGCCCACCTATGGTTTGTAAGTATACATCCTTTCGAGGACGGCAACGGACGGCTTGCCCGTATCCTTTCCGACATGCTCTTGGCTCGTGCGGACAAAAGCGAATTCCGCTTCTACAACATATCCTCACAAATCAACAAAGACAAAAACCATTACTATCAAATTCTTGAGAAAGAACAACACGGCGATGGCGACCTCACTGAATGGATCATGTGGTACGCAACGACGCTCGCCGTTGCGCTTGAGGAAGCAGAAAGCGTTATAAGCACGATTCTAAACAAAAGTTTCTTCTGGCAAAAAGTTTCCTCCGCAACGCTAAGTCAACGCCAAACGGATATTCTCAACCTATTTCTTGATGGTTACGAAGCAAAAATCACGTCAAAAACCTGGGCATCCCTTGCCAAATGTTCCAGGGACACCGCCATTCGCGACATTCAGGACCTTATTGCAAAAGACATCCTGCGCGAAGACATACCAGGTGCCAAACGGCCAAGCTTCTCCATCATCTATGACCCAGAGGATCTCACCCAATTTTTCTCTGACATCCATATAGAAGAAACCTCTAACGGTTCACACTTCCTGACAGCAACCTACAAAGGAGGGACACCCGTTCGTGAAAGAATTCTACCTTTAGATGCAGAACGCTTCAACAGGGGAGACCTACCCATGAGCCATCTGTTGGCGAAATACTGCTCATATATCAGAACGTTATAGTCCTTCGGAAATACGCAAGAACAGACTGGCTTCGCCCATCCACAGTGCTGGGCGAAGCCAAAATGAATGGAAAAATCCGGGAAACGACACGTAGACTCCAGTAAATCCTGCAAATCAAAGACGCGCCATGGCATTTGTCTGTCAATCTGTAGGATATACGAACTTTTATTCCTATCTTGCAACCCGAACCTCGACGACAAACTCATCAGAACTAAAAAACAGACCTTATGAAAAGAATTCCATTCATCCTTATCCTATGGCTGGCAGCAACCCTATCGGCTATGGCCCTTCCGCGGAAATACGCGCAAGCACTCAACATTGCAAAAAACCAAGCGGAAAAATTCGGAACCCAAGTCAATGAGGCTTCATCGCGTCGCGTGATGAAAAAGATACGCAAGACAGATGCTTCGGAAGCCACACAGCCATACTTCGTCTTTGAAAATGCAGAAGGAAAAGGCTTCACCATCGTGTCTGGCGACGACCTGATGCCAGAAATTCTCGGCTATACCCTTCAGGGCCAATTGAGCGATGGAGAAATGTCGCCACAGTTTGCCTGGTATCTTGAGCAATGCGCAGAAACCGCCAAGGCCGTAGCCAACGCCGACCCCCACGTGCTTCGCGAACTCGCCGAAGCCCGCGCCTTCCAGCAGCAAGCCACGCTGACCACCCCCATAAGCCCCCTTCTGGGAGAAACGAAATGGAACCAAAAGGAGCCGTTCAACAACTATTGTCCGAAATACAACGGCTCGACCCTCTCGGTGACAGGGTGCGTGGCCATAGCGATGGCACAAATCATGTACTATCACAAATACCCCGAGGAACTGCCCAACGACATTCCCTCCTACACGACAAAGACCTATCAAATCCCCATGGAAGGCGAAGGAGCAGGATATGCCTACGAATGGGACAACATGCTCCCCGCCTATGGGAAAAACGCCAGCGACAAGAGCAAACATGCTGTCGCCATGCTGATGCTCCATTGCGGAAAAGCCGTCCAGATGGACTACGGCCCCTCGTCTGGCGGATGGATGGCATCCGATGCCTTGATTCAGTATTTCGGCTACGACCCCGACCTGATGCAAGAGCTCTACCGCGGAAACTTCAGCATCAGCGAATGGAACACCATCATCTGCAACGAACTCCGGGCCGCTCGCCCCGTATACTACAGAGGCCAATCATCCAGCATCGGCCACGCCTTCGTGTGTGACGGATACGACGGCAACGGCCTCTTCCACATCAACTGGGGATGGGGAGGCTTCCAAGACGGATATTTCGACCTTTGCGTGCTGAACCCCGCCAAGGGTGGTGCCGGTTCGGGCAATGCGGCAGACGGATATTCGCGGCATACCTGCGCCATCATTGGCATCCAGCCCGACAACGGAAAGGCTGACGCCCCCCTTGTGGATGTAGCCCCCATCACGATAAGAAAGTCCGACGTCGAACCCGTGACCTTCAACGTATCCTCGCGCAAGAACGCCGACGAGTCCTTCCAAGGCCATGTGACCTACAGATTCAGCAATCTAACGAACAAGGATTTTAAGGGATATGTCGCCCTTGCCGTGCACAATGCGGAGGGAGGACTGGAAGTCATCTCCCCGGAGAAGTCTGTCAGCATATTGAAATCAACGTATGACGCCAGCTACTACTATAACCAAGCCTCCCTGCCATTCAGCTACGCTTTCCCCGTTGGCGTTCACAAGATCATCCCCGTTTGCCGCACCGACAATTCCCCATGGAAAGTCTGCATGGACAATGGCCACAACGTCGTAAGAGTAAAAGCCAGCGAGACCAGCATCTCGAAATTCACCGACAACGGACTGTTCGTCATAGCCGACAATGCACCCCTCGTGAAAGGCCTCGCCTGCCCCGTGGTGCTCCACACGACAAATCTCCTCAAGGATGACTACTTCGGACAGTTGAAAGCATACATCTCCACTTCAACCCAAAAACCCTACGATGCTCACGCGGAATTCACCGCAGGCATAGAAAGCGCTCAAACGAAGGATGTGACCATCCAACTTACCCCCACAACCACAGGCGACATGTACCTTTGGATTGACGATGAGGACGGAACACCGCTCATTCAGGCGCAGAAATACACGGTGAGCGAAGCCGGCCCGAAGAATTTCAAACTCGTCAGCATCACGACAAACGCCGCACCCGGTGAATTCCAGCAACCGCTTTACTACAAGAACTTCAAAGTCGCCATACCCAAGACCCATGAAGCAAAAGCCATTGTCACCTATGGCGTGAAGAACGAAGGCCCCCTCCCCTCTCAGGGAAAGTTCTACGTTTCCAAGCGCGGCCAGCCATCAGCAGGCTACATCTACTATTTCGAGCAGAGAATCATTCCTGCAGGGGAGATTGCCTACATCACGGTTGAAGCTACTGAAGAAGAAATGGATTCCCGCTACATCATGTTCGTCTTCGACGGTGCGAACAACGACACCAACCTCGACATCAGCGGTATGCCGACCACGGAACTTCCCATCGTCGGTGCCACAGGCAACAAGAAAACACTCACATTCGACTCCTCCACCAAGTTCGTCTACATCGATGGAGACGCATCAGGCATTGAAACCCCGATTGCCGACCGATTCACCATCATGCCCGGCCACGGCGAAGCCACCGTCATAGCCAACGAAGCCTGCCACGTGCGCTTCACGACCCTGTCCGGCACAACCGCTGCACAACTGCATCTCGCACCCAGAGAAAAACGCAACCTGAAGCTACCCCCCGGTGTCTATATCGTCAACGGAAAGAAGATGCTCATCAAATAAGCGAACTAGCACTTATCGGTACAAAGGGCTGGATTCCTTGTCTGGAATCCAGCCCTTTCACCATATTATGCCCCATGCCGCCAAACTATGGGAATGGAAACACCTCTATAAAAAACATTCAGGGTGGTTCCAACATCCAAAGTCAGAACCACCCTAAAAACAGCCCGACGCCCAAAGCGTCAGAAATAATTCACCCTATAGTGCTCACGCTGCAATTCGGGCCGATACATCACGATGCCGAAATCGCGCAAATCAAAACTCACCACACACTGCGGCATATCGAGCATTCGGCGCCAAGCCTCGCGTTTCTCGCGCGTCGAGCAGATGTCGTGCACAACAACCATGCCCCCTTGCGCCAATCGCGGAAGCAGAGACGGCACGCGGGAAGGCCAGTCCCCGGCAGCATAGACCATGTCGAAAACAGAATGCCACGTTTCGCCCTCCTCAATGAGATGCGTGTGACAACTTCCCGCATTCAGCCACAAAGCCTCCGCACTGCCATGGCGCGTGCCCACAAGCAGGCACACAGCAGGACGCTGGAAATTCATGATGCGAAAGAGTAGCCTCAAGTCCTTGCGCCGCAACGTCCGTCGCCGCCCCGAAGCAGGCTGAGGCAGACGGCTGTAGGCATAGTATTCCCCCCGTTCATAAACCACCCCCGTCACAAACCCGAAAGCAAAAGGGGAATGGATGCCATAGCCGCAACGCTTGCGGAAACGGAGCGCCCAATGGGCTGAACGACGGAGGGTTTCAGCAGAACGGCGAAACAGGATGGTATTCAAATGCAGAAATTTAAAAGAGGAGTCAATCAAAAAGCCGCAGCCGAACGCGTCAGCCGAGCCAGAACATCACAATCAATTGGGCTATAATCACGCGGAGGAACATGCAGAGCGGATAAACCGTGGCGTAAGCCACCGAAGCCTTGTCGCCCTGCGTCGTGTCGTTCACGTAGTCCAGTGCAATCGGGTTGGCCATCGCTCCGCAGAGCATACCGGCCGTCGAAGCATAGCTTTTCTTGCCCAGCACCACAGCCACCACGCTCATCACCATCACAGGCAGAATCGTCAGCGCCACACCAGCCACAATCCACCACAAGGCAGCAGGCTGCATCACCGTGGCCACAAAATCCTTACCCGCATCCAGGCCGAGGCAAGCCAGATAGGTCGACAAACCCAGCGAACGGAGCATCAGATTGGCACTCGTCGTGGTATAGGCCAACATATGGAACCGGGGACCATAGGCACCGATGAGGATACCCATCACGATCGGGCCGCCCGCCAAACCGAGTTTCACGGGGTAGCTCATCCCCGGAATGAAGAACGGGATGCTTCCCAAAGCCAATCCAAGCACGATGCCGATGAAAATCGTCACCGTGTTGGGCTCATCGAGTCGCTTCACGACATTACCCATTTCGAGGGCCACCTTCTTGATGCTTTCCGCTTCGCCAACGACCGTCACGCGGTCGCCCAAGCGGAGCGTAAGGTCAGGCGTCGCCACCAGCTGGATACCCGAACGCTGCACGCGGCTCACATTCACACCGTATCGGTTACGCAACTGCAAGGCACCAAGATGACGTCCGTTGATTTCCGAACGCGTGATGAGAATACGCTGCGAAATCAGATTCGAATCCAAGGCATTCCAGTCGACATCGTTGCTGTTCCAGTTCGTGTCGTCACGCTGACCGAAGTAGAACGTGAGATGAGCCACCTCACATTTCCTCGTAATCACCAGAATGCGGTCGCCCTTTTCAAGCGTGGTCTGCGCATTGGGAAGAATCACCTTGCCATTGCGCCACAAGCGCGACACGACGAATTTTGACTCGTCCATTCCGCTGATTTCGCCCAGTGTATGACCGAACACGGCAGGATTACACACTTGGAAGGAAGCGATGAACGGCGCTTTGGCTTCCGTGTCCTCGTTCGAGCGTTCGTGGCGTGCCAGCCAGCCCTTGACCATGATAAGAGCCAGGATGACGCCCACCATGCCGAGGGGATACGTCACGGCGCAACTCAATGCTGCCCCCGAAGCCGGTTGGCCAAGTTGCTTGAGCGTTTGCTGCGCCGCACCGAGAGCCGGTGTGTTCGTTGTAGCTCCGCAAAGCACGCCCATCATGTCCTGCAAGGGAAGGATTCCAGCCCATCCCATCGCGAGAGCCATGAGCGTTCCGATACCGACCACGCCAATGGCCAGCAGATTCAGTTTCGTTCCTCCTTCGCGGAAAGCGCTCATGAAGCCGGGACCCACCTGGAGTCCGAGGGTAAACACAAAGAGAATAAGGCCAAAGCTTTCGGCATAGCCCAACATCTGCTCGTCAAGCTTCAATCCGAGCGCCCCGAAGAGAATGCCGAAAAAGAACACATAGGTGACGCCCAGGCTGATGCCGCACACCTTCAGTTTGCCCAATGCCTGTCCGGCAGCGCACACAAGGCTGATGATGATGACGGCCTGAATGGCCGAAGGGGTCAATAGTGTTTCGGATAACCAATCCATAAGTGAAAGTTTGATATGAAAGGTATTGTTTTTTGTATATGAGGGATGTAAGAGGGGGCAAACAGCCCCTAGCCCAACACCCAAAAGGTGGAGGCCCAACGGTACAGAAACCGCCAAATACGGAGCAAAGTTAGGACATGGGCGCTTAAATACAAAAGAAAAGCGAAAAATTGTATCAAGAAACGAGGGAACCCGCCCAAAATTCTTCGTTTCCCGCTTCAGGAAGCACGGAAAACGCAGAAAAACAACGCGTTTCAGGTGTACGCCAGATCACGGTGAAAAAACATGTTGCACCATTCTGCGCTTGCTCACCAAACGCCCATGATCGGATTTTTGAGCGTGCGCTGTACACTGGTCTTTTCACGTTAAAAAACCGCGCGAAGCGCACCTGACTTCGTCAATGCGTCACCCTGAATCACCCGATTGGATTGATCTCTTCATTAGCGTGCTCCGCACGCTGTTTTTTCAACATTAATGGCCGCCAAAGCCATTAATGATCATCAATTTTCTGTGCATGCTATGCCCCAATGGGCTTTAATGGTTTTCCACAGCATAGC
>ERZ1026886.1035-NODE-1035-length-12882-cov-27.844936_pt1 | contig 12882 bp, 10 predicted proteins | sample MGYA00380173_ERZ1026886 | MGnify/ENA primary metagenome ERZ1026886 (study PRJEB33269, sample SAMEA4719809) | human gut metagenome | biome: human-associated habitat; feature: organic feature; material: feces | place: Cameroon | collected 2013-10 ... | reverse complement strand
CCAGCGAGCGACCCATAGGATAGGAATCGGTGTCGTAAGCCTCATCCCATGATACTGATGATGCAGATGATGCTGCCGAACGATAAGCTGGCGATGGCTCGCAGACCTTATCCCCTGCTATCTTCGATTCCTCGATATGATATTTCTTTTCCTCCATAATTCTTTCGCTTTTAAAGTTCTACATAATCATTTATATTTTGAGACTGAGAGCCTTTTTGGATTCTGTCTCATATCCCAAATGTCAACAATATGTACCACACCCAAGGATTCATCATAATAATAAACCAACTTGAAATTACGCATAAAATTAGCCCCCCGAAGCAAATAGCTAAACTTCGGTGCACCAAGAAAAGGAGGCTTTGCCTCAGGATATTTTTTCAGGAAGTTCTGAATTTTCTTCAGTTCTTCTTTCCACTTTCGAGCAGTTTTCTTACCAAAATTCTCATAAGCATCGATAATATACTGGCGTTCCTTTTCTTCATACAGCTTGTGGACAACTATCTCAGCCATGGGAATTCCTCATATATACGTTCATTAAAGGCATCAACAGATTCCCATTTAGAAGGATCATCCTTAATGGTCTCACAATAATCGATACTATCCAAAAGACCCTCATAGCTAAAATGATTTTTAAGAACAGGAATTTCATCTTCCTGCTCTATCCCTGAATCAATCACGTGATGAGATACAGACTCTGATGCAACAGATGCATAAGCAGGCGATGGCTCGCAGACCTTATCCCCTGCTATCTTCGATTCCTCGATATGATATTTCTTTTCCTCCATAATTCTTTCGCTTTTAAAGTTCCACGTTACTTATTGGTGCAAAAATACGAAGAAAGATTGGAACTCGCAAGAAAATCTGCAAGAAAATGGCAGAGAGCACTGAAATTTAATGGATTATGCGGATAATTTCCTCACGCAAAAAGAAAAACAAAGCCAGCCTTCTCATGCGAAAAGACTGGCTTTCTTTATTATTATTACAGTAATTTCTATTGCTACTTGTTAAAGTATTTCTTGCCACCCTGCTGGATAACCAAGCCCTTGGCATTCTTGCCTACCTGCATGCCTGCCATATTGAAGGTCTTGGCAGACTTCACCGCCTGCGTGCGGGCTAGCTCTGTGATGCCGGTATCAATCTTGTCGAGCAGGTAGATGACATACTGCCCTAAACCATTGCCCAGGCTTTCATAATTACTGATATAAGTCTTGCCGTTGGCACGAAAGATTGCAATATCACCCCTGTAACCACTATTATTTGGCATAGAGAACAGATCCTTTCCGTCCTCATCCTTTACTATAAAATAAGACTCATAGAACTTGTCTTGCACATACTTGCTAAGAACAAGTTTTCCATTCTCTATACCATTTACATTTATATAGCCAACCAGACCAGAACCTGTAGGATCTGTTGGGGAAGACACCTCTCTATAACTCTCCACCAGAAACTCATACTTATCATCATTGTTAAATACATTCTGAGAAAGGTATCCATTAGAGCTCTCATTGCAGTTAGCATCATAATCATATACCCCCGTATGACAGATTCTCTCTGACAGCGTTGTCTCATAGCTTTCACGGCTATCATCATCTACCTCCCAAGCCAAATTAGAAGTATCATATTCTACTGACTTTATAAGATTCTTAACCACATGTAATTTATTGTCAGAAGGATTATAATAAGTGTAATTCTCACTAACAGTTACAGAATTATCCATCTCTCCACGAGGACGAAGAGATTGCCAATCAACATTATGAAAGGCGAAATTATTGTTGTGGTCAGTAAAGAAAACCACCTTAGTAACGTCCGTCATTTTGGCAACAGCGGCCTTGAATTCATCCATTGTCGCAACAGGAATCAGAAAACCTTCATCATAATCGTAGACTCCATCAGCCCATGGCCAATATTCACAATCATCCTCTCTACCTTTGTCAAGAATCTCCTTGGTTTTGAAGTCTGCCAATGCCTTCATATGAGTAGTCTTGGTCTTGAACTCCTTAGGCTCGTAGCTGAAGGTTTTAGCGACATTAAAGGATGCATCATAGACCGTAAACTCTGCTGTACGGTTCTCATTGTAGTAATAATCAATTCCGATGGTTGAATAAGGAGTGATAACGCCAGTGGTAGTGAGACTTTTGGGGATGAAACCAAAACCATCGCCCTTCACCTTGGCTACTTCTGAAACCTGTGCACTTGCAGCCAAAGCCACGACTACGAAAGCTGAAGCGAGTAATGTTCTCTTCATAATTCTTAATAGCAGCAAGCTTGGATGTCCGGCAAACTTGAATTTAAATTAATTTTTCAATTCATTAATTCTTTATTACTGCAGAAGTAAAGTGTAGGCACCTTCGCCCCGACTACTTTTTGTCCGATTTTATATCCGATGATGCCAGGCGACGCTTTTGCCGATGCAGCAGTCACATGAGTCCATAAAAGTACAAAGGTTCATTCTGTCCCCTGCGGGCTTCACTCCCCCTCATAATGACGCTGCAAAAATACACTTTTTTTTGATAACAGCCAAATTATTCTTCAAGAAAAGATAAGAATATCAGTTTTTATTTCCATTCTGATGCAACAGTTGCATAAGCAGGCGATGGCTCACAGACCTTATCCTCTGCTATCTTCGATTCCTCGATATGATATTTTAGGATCTGCGGATTTGCAATCCGCAGCAAGCAAGATTGCAATCCGGCAGAACACCTAACGAGGGTATTATTACAGGCAAATGCCTTTACATATCAAACAGATTACCCGTTGCCACAGAATACGATACCTTACACATATTACAGATATCGGTAATCGTAGCACCACTTCCACTCAACGAGTAGAACACGCTCTCGCCTACCAATACATACTCCCAGGTGCGATTCATCCTATCCTCAGGCTCCAAGGCATTAATTTTCTTAATCCACTCAATGGTAGCCGTCTGTTTCTGGCGAACGTTCACATCATCCACCTTGTCGTCGCCCTTGGTCTCTATCAGATAAACCTTATCAGCCGTAGCCACGATGAAGTCAGGATGATACGTTGCCATCAAGCCATCCTTCCTCACATAGAAGATGATGGCGAAAGAATGGCCATTCTCATTAATCTTCAGGAATCTTTCCACCTCGGCATCCCTATCCAGAAACTCGATGAATGCCTTTTCCAATCCTCCGCCATGAGAAGGATAACCCAGTCGGGGATAGATACACTTCTGTACCTCCATCGAGTAAGACTCTCTCATCTTGATGGCTCTAAGCGAAGAGAAATCCGTATGACTCACCTCGGCATTGATTGTTGTCAGGCGGTTCTGCATCTTATAGATGGCCACGGCAAACTGCTCCACGATATGCTTCGTCACGATGCCATCCTTAGCCAGCAATATCTTCCAGTCGTTGCCCTGGAACGGATTGAAAGGCGCGGAGAAAAGTTTCTCCCGGATATACCAGTCCATCACCTGCACCGTTTGGGCACCATTAATCTGAATGGTCGGGAACCCCTGGCGGCGACAGTTCTCAAAGCGCAGGGTTACTACCCTCAGCAACTTCTGCAGATACTCATTATATCCGCTGGCATTGAAGAGATTGGCCGTCACCTTATACTTGCCAAAGGTAGTCTTGGTCAGAGATTCCTGCGATACGAAGGTCTCGCCCTCTTTTGCCAGGAACTTACGGAGCAAAGGCAGCGGATACATCGTAAACGGCTCTAAATCATCCAGATCTACCTCTGCATCCTCAAATTCATCGATGGAATCATGCAGGATAACCGGCCATTGGAAATCATACTTCCCGTAATCCTCACGAAGTCCCACGGTAAGAATATCGCCAGTGGCTCCTCCGGCACCCACATCGCCTTCATCCACAGCCACCAAGCCCTGATCCTGCAAATCATCATAGAACTTGATGAAAGCCGGATGCTCCACGATAGACAAGGTGTCGATATAGGTGCGGGGAGGCTGATGGTTCTTCAACACCCTCAGGCGGTCTTCACGCTTGATGTCAATGTAATCAGACTCTCGCCACATCAGTCGCAAGCCTCTACCCACCAACTGCTCCAGCAGGATTGGCGCCTGCGAAGAACGCAACGGAACGAGCACGCAAATGTTGTTGACATCGAAGCCCTCACGGAGCATCAGCACCGAGATGACCACCTTCGGACTCTTATACCTATCTATATCGAAGAGCTTCTTCTTGATTTCCTGCCATTCCTCATCCTTCACCTCGCCCTGCTTGTTGCTGTCGATGGTAACGATGTCTTCTTCTTCCAGACCTTCCGACTTCAGAAACTCTTCTACGAAAGGAGATACCGTAGTATCCTGGCAAACGATGAGCATCTTCGGGTTCTTAGACGCATCATTCTTCAGGAATTCTTCTTCAAGCTTGTTCAGCTTGGTCAATCCGGCACGGAGCATCATGCGCTGGCCTTCGCTCAGCCCCACTACCTTTCCCTGCTCATCACGCTCGGCGTTGTAATCCAGGTTCTCCAGGTCGGTGAGTTCCTGGCGGCGGTCGAGCAGCAACAGCTTCACCAGTCCCTGCTTCATCGCCATAGGCAAGTCGAAGTCAACGATGATATGCGGAAAGAAGAGTTTCACCTGCTTCTCTCCCGTTCCCTTCGTATCAAAAGGGGTAGCCGAGAAGTCCACCTGTATGAAACGGGTGCCCTTGGTGGCGCTGATGGCATTCAGGCCTCTTTGCCATTCCACCTCCTCGGTTTCTCCATTACGCTTGATTTCGTGGATATGATGAGCCTCATCATTGATTACCATCAAATCCTTTAAACCCGCCAGATATTCCAGTTCTGTGCCACCCAGGGCACGGCGGTCGAGCATGCCGAGGTCGTTGCCAGCCGATTTGCCCGGACGGATAGGCAGCAGGTCGCTGATGATTTCAGCAGGTGTCACCGTGCTGGAATCGTCCACATCCTCATCCTGTTTCTTCTCTTCCATCTGATTTTCAAACAGATGCCAGTTGGTCAGGGCAATCAGTCCTTCGCCGGTGGTCTTCCTGCCGATGCCATCCTCCTTGGTCACCACATTGTTCTGGATGAACGAAAACACCTCGTCACGATAACGCTCGGGGATGAACACCTCCTGGTTCATGTAGTAGTCGTTGGTCTGAGGGTCACGATATTCCTCGTCGCGCTTCTTTCTGCCACAGAAGGCATCCAGCAGACGGTCGTAAACGATCAGACCCGGAGCCACAATCAGGAACTTCTGCGTAAATCGTCCGCTCTCCACATCCTCGTGCCGGGCATTCAGCATCTGCCAGATTATCAGGGCATGCATCACCCACGTCTTTCCCGTGCCCGTAGCCATCTTCACTGCATACTTAGGCATCTGATATTTAGGCTTGGCAAGTTGAGCCAGGTCGGCCCTATCCATCAGCTCCGGGATGATGCCCTGATAGGCATCCATCACGCAGTTTTCTCCCATCACTTCGTGCAGATAGATGATGTTGAGGATAGCCTGACGCTGACCCTCGTGGAAATTCCTCGCACGCTCGTTGCAGAAACCCTCTCCAAACCAGTAGTTCAAGAGCGAGGCGGTGGTTGGGGTCACCTTCTCCAGCATCTCCCCACTCTTCCAGGCGGCATTGACCACATCGGTGAGTCGATGCGCCAATTCCAAAGATATATTACTTGAATTGATAGCCATAGTCGTAATCTCCTATTCGTTCTTATCACTAACACTTCACATCCAGAATAACCTGACTCTCGAATCCGAACACATCCACCGCCTTGACGCAGACTTTTCGCTCGTCCTTATGCGGCATGGCAATTCGGGTGGAATATACGCAGTGCAGCGGGTCGCTGTCATTATCCACGTTCTCACGATAATCCTGCCAGGTGCTGCGGAAGGTATCGCCGTCATAATCAGGGTCGATACTCCAATATTCTATCAGCGAGAGAGGGTCCTGCTCCATCACCTGCTGCAGCTTCTCCTTGTCCTTATCGTCCAACGGGATATTATCTGGCGAGAGCAGCACATAGTTGCTGAGACTGATGCTGAGTTCATCTTCGCCATTGCCGTTCACGGTTACCTCCACTGGGTTCACCACCAGATATTGCAAAGAAGAGAAGCGGACGGTTTTGTCGGCGATGAGCTTCTTGAAGCCCTTCTTAGATAGCTTGTCGAGCAGATCGGGCGGAATCACCAGCACCTCTACATTGCTGTTCTTATATTTCTCGATGGCTTGCGAGATGTCGAAGGCGAAGTTCCAGCCCAGCACGATAACTTTATCCCAGTCGCCGCCAAGCAGAGAAGCCTTGGCTTCTACGGCACGGCGAACGGTAGCAGCAGTGGTCAGGCGGTTAGGGCTATCCACCATCACCAGGTTTCGGGTGCCCTTGACGTAACCGAAGTTTCTGTCGCTCACCTGTTCTGGGGAGAATGGTAAGGCACCGAAGAGGCCTAAGACTACCTGAGAGAGATCGCCCACTCTGCGAAGCTTCTTGTTGTTATGGAAAGCCTCTTTCTGATAGTCGCCAATGCTCTGATAGAGGAACGGATTTACTTCCTGGTCGATGAAACGCTTGCGCATGACGAGGGATGCCGGCTTGCCGATGTCGCAGGTAATCCAGCGACGGCCAAGTCTTTCGGCTACAGCTGCTGTGGTGCCGCTGCCACCGAAGAAATCGCAGACAAGGTCGCCTTCGTTGGAAGATGCCTTGATGATACGTTCGAGGAGGGTTTCGGGCTTTTGAGTGGCGTAATCAATTCTTTCTTTTGCTTGGGAATTAATAAATGGAATCTGCCACCAATCCTTTGGGAAACCGCCTTCTTTTAAATATTGTCTATAAGTCCAATTAGGGTATAACTTTTCGTGTTCAGGTGTTAAATCACCTTGGCTATGAATAGGTGATAAATGCCCTCCTTTACCACGAATCATATAAGATCCTTTTTCATCTTTATATTTAAATTTTTCGGCATAACCTTCAGCATATCCTTCCAATACTGCATCAGCATTGAATGTCCAATTAGCAGACTTTGTATATACATATATATTATCATGCTTTCGATTCCAGTTATTCTTAGACTTACACATTGAACTATAACACCAAATGATTTCATTTAGCATAGACTCTTTGCCAAAAATTTCGTCTAACATAACCTTTACATAAGGACCAACATGCCAGTCAATATGAACATAGATGCTTCCTCTATCAGAAAGCAATTCTTTCATTAAGACTAATCTTGGATAAATCATCTTCAGATAAGAGATAGTTCCTTCTTCCCAAGTATCAGCATAGGCAAATTGTTCAACAACCGTTGGCTTCTGTTGCAAATCAACTCCTGGCAACTTAACCTTCGTTCTATAATCCGCCTTCGAATCGAACGGCGGGTCGATGTAGATCAAATCCACTTTGCCTCTTAAAGAAGGCAAGCCCGTCTGAGGGTCTCCGGCAAGCAGCGCCTGCATGGTCAGGAGATTATCACCATACACCAGACGGTTCATCCAACTCCCCCCATCCAGGGCGGCATTGAATGCATTAGGGATATTGGGAACTTGTCCACGGAAGAATCCAGAGACATCCTTGCGAGGCAACACCAGCTCATTGGTTTGCAACCCAATGCGTGTGCCACTGCTCAATCGCTCGATGATGCGCTGAGCCTCTTGCCTACCTTCGCTTGCAATGCGAGGTAGTTCTTCAATCAATGATTTTGCCATAGCATTAAAGCTTAAATATAGTTTTAATGCGTAGCATGCTATTCTTTAAAACGAAGACTCCACCAAATACCCAAACGCAAGAACGTGGACAGTTCAACTCATCCACGTTCAGAGGTACTTGGCGGAAACCTATGTATACAGACAAGTCGAACGCCCACGTATATCGCAGGCGCTCGCACATTTATTCATGTATACATTCTTTCCACCGCCAAGTTTCCTGAACGTTTATCGAATAAACAGCAAACGCTATTATTTTAACCCACAAAAACAGACGTCATCACCCTAGGGCGAATCTATCCGAATGCAAAGATACTGCAAAAATCAGAGATAACAAAAAGAATCGCTACCTTTTTTATACTATCCCCCATTTTTTCTTGCGAAATCAAAATATTCATCGTATCTTTGCAGAAAAATTCAGTTACAATCAGTTACAAAAAGAAGCGTTATGGACAAGCAGATCAATGAACTCCTAGAGGTTCTGAAAGAATACCAGGAGTTGGGAATATCTGAGCAGATAGACTATCAGAAGTTCTATCTCTACTCTATCATCACCCACTCTACCGCCATCGAAGGCTCCACCGTGACCGAGATTGAGAACCAGCTTCTCTTCGACGAAGGTATCACGGCTAAAGGCAAACCGATGGTGGAACAACTCATGAACCTCGACCTGAAGAGAGCTTACGAGCAATCCATCAGATGGGCAAGAGAACACAAGCCATTCACCGTGGAAATGCTCAAGAACCTCTCCGCCCTGGTGATGAGGAATACGGGCAGCCACTACTAAAGCGCAGTATATCGAAGCCCTCAATGAATCGAGAGAAGAAGAAGCAATGGCACCCTTCCAGAAATTCATGCTGAAAGAGCACACGCAAAACCTGAGAAACGAGATTCTTGAATACAGGAAATCTATGGACGAAGATATTGCGATAGCTGATATCAAAGTGCAGATGGAAGGAGAAAACAAGATGGAAAAGGAGAAGCAGGAGGTGGTCCAGAAAGGTGGTCCAGAAAACAAAAAGGTGGTCCAGAAAGGTGGTCCAGAAACGAGAAATGCCATTTTGCACCTTATCGCCAGCAATGGAAATATCACTTCCCGAGAGATTGCTAACACTCTAAAGATCAATAGAAGTGCCATCCTTAAGCATATCAAGAAGATGCAGGAAGATCATATCATCCGCAGAGAAGGCTCGCAGAAATCAGGCAAATGGGTTATCATATCATAATTCTAAAAATTACAATATTAGATTATAACACCAATCGGCCCCAAAGAAGACGAACCACAACAATTCTTGTTCCGGTTCGCCCCCTCCGGGGACCGGAGGGAGATGCTATTTGTTAAAGTATTTCTTGCCACCCTGCTGGATAACGATGCCCTTGGCATTCTTGCCTACCTGCATGCCTGCCATATTGAAGGTCTTGGCAGACTTCACCGCCTGCGTGCGGGCAAGCTCTGTGATACTTGTATCGGTCTTGTCAATCAAGTAGATGACATACTGATATAGACTATTACCCAGGTATTCCTCAGTACCAAAATAAGTCTTGCCATTAGCACGATAGATGGTAAATGTATCCCCGATGTAATCAACAGTTGACACAGAGAACAATTCCTTTCCGTCCTCATCCTTTACTACAAGACAAGGCTCATAGTACTTATCCTCTACATCTTTGACAAAAACGATTTTTCCATCCTCAATACCTGCAATAGGACATGCACTTATAGATCTCGTAGAATTTGTTGTGGCAGCCACCTCTTTATAGGTTTTCACCAAATACTCATACTTATCATCATTATTAAACACATTCTGAGAAAGGTATTCATGAGAACCCTCATTGCAGTTTGCATCATAATCATGCACCTCTATCGCATGGACACTTTCTGCCCACTTATACTCATGGCTCTCCTGGGTTTCATCCACCTTCCAATCTAAACTAGAAGTATCAACCTCTACTATTTTTGTAAGATTTTTAACACTATACAATTTGTTGTTGGAAGAATTATAATAAAAGTAACTTTCACTAACTGTTATAGGATCGAAACTAGAAACGATACGTAGCCAATCATCATCAAGATGGAAGGCGAAATTACCACTATCATCAGTAAAGAAATCCACTGTATATTTATCCATCATCTTGGCAATAGCAGCCTTAAATTCGGCCATCGTCGTAACTGGAATCAGAAAACCTTTATCAGTATCATAAACACCATAAACACTACCCCAATGCTGTTCCGCATAACCTTTATCAAGAATCTGCTTGGTCTTAAAGTCGGCCAAAGCTTTCATTCGTACTACTTTATTCTTGAACTCCTTAGGTTCGTAGCTGAAAGTTTTCGCTACATTAAAGGAAGCATCATAAACCGTAAACTCTACCGGCTGGTTTTCATTGCGTTCAACTCCGATGGTTGAATAAGGAGTGATGACACCAGTGGTAGTGAGGCTCTTTGGGATAAAACCAAAACCATCGCCCTTCATCTTAGTCACTTCAGAAACCTGCGCACTGGCAGCCAAAGCCATAACTGTGAAAGCTGAAACAAGTAATGTTCTCTTCATAATTCTAAAATAGTTATAAGTCTGGATGTCCGGCAAACTTAGATTAAATTAATTGTTCTAAAATTCTAGATTGCAGCAAAAGCCAAGCGCAGGCATCTTTCGCCCTACCACTTTCATCCAATTATTATTCAATGTTACCGGGCGACACTTTTGCTTATGCAGCAGTTATATGGGTTTATCAGCCCCCAGGGCCATATAGCTAGGTGCATCCTCATCCTCCGAAGTTCTGAGTGCAAAGAAAGCTTGCTTTCAAAATTGCCGAGTGCAGTTTTGTATTTGCAAAGATACTGCAAAAATCAGAGATAACAAAAAGAATCGCCACCTTTTTTATATTATCCCCCATTTTTTCTTGCGAAATCAAAATATTCTTCTCAAAATCTTTGGAGTATCAATAATTATCTGTATCTTTGCACCGTTAGTTCCAGCCGAGCCTCTTAACAATGCTTAAATAGGCTGGGCTTTTTTCATTTATAAACTATAGCAAAAACATAATTCTAAAAGTTACGATTATGGCAAAACAATTAGTAAAGTTCATGAATGAGCGCTTGCAGCGAGAAATGGATAAGCTTTGGGAATCTGGCGAAATGAGCAATGAAAAGTTGCAGAAAATGCAGTCAGAACATTTGCGCACGGCTTATAAATAAACTGACAAATAATCAATCTCCATTACCATTAAAATGCTATTTTTTCAAGCATAAATCAACCTTATCCTCGAAAAAGTGTATGATTTAACATTTGTTATCATCGAAAAAGTGTGCAATTTCCTTGTTTTTATCATCGAAAAAGTGTATCTTTGCAGCTGAAATATTTAAAATACAGATAGTTATGAAAAGAAAGATATACAAACAGCTCCTGAAATGGAAAAGAAATGTGGACAGAAAGCCCTTGATGTTACTAGGTGCCAGACAAGTAGGTAAGACTTGGATTATGCAACACTTTGGAGAAAAGGAATACAAAAACGTAGCATATATCAACTGTGACGATGAGCCCAGAATGAAACAGCTCTTTGAGCTCGATTACAACATAGACAGAATCCTCATTACCATCCAAGCCATTACTGGCGTAAAGATTACTCCTGCTGACACCCTCATCATCATGGATGAAATACAGGAGGTTCCGAGAGGACTCCATAGTTTGAAGTACTTTTGCGAAAAAGCTCCCGAATACCATGTCATGGTAGCAGGTTCCCTCCTTGGGGTTACTCTGGGAAAGGGAGAATCGTTCCCTGTAGGGAAAGTAGATATGCTTACCATGTACCCCATGGATTACGAGGAATTTCTTGATGCAACCGGCAATGAAGGTTGGATAGAATTACTCCATTCCAAAGACTGGGGACTTATCGACATCATGAAACCCAAGATGACGGAATTGCTCCGGCAATATTACTTTGTGGGCGGAATGCCAGGAGTGGTAAGCAAATTCATCGAAAATACAGACTTACAGCAGGTTCGCACCCTGCAGCGTGACATTCTGGAAGCCTATCGCAGGGATATTTCCAAACATACTTCAGCTGCGGAATCAACAAGAATCCGGGAGGTACTGGATTCGCTCCCTTCCCAACTGGCACGTGAAAACAAGAAGTTCATCTATGGAGCTGTGCGCAAAGGTAGCAGAGCCAAGGATTTTGAACTGGCCATACAATGGTTGGTAGATGCCGGCATTGTATATAAGGTGAGCCGCATCAAGGAGCCTAAAATGCCCCTCAAGTTTTATGAAGACATGGATGTCTTTAAACTGTTCTTATTAGATTGTGGTCTTCTGGCATGCATGACGGATGCCTCAGCAGATCAGATGCTGATAGGCGACAATGTATTCACAGAGTTCAAAGGTGCATTTACAGAACAGTATGTGCTACAGCAACTATTGGCCTTGGGACTAAAACCCTATTACTGGAGCAATACCAAGACACCTTCGGAGATTGATTTCATCATTCAAGACAGTCAGAGGGTTATACCTATCGAAGTAAAGGCTGAGGAAAATGTACGTGCCCGTTCCCTGGCCCAGTTCATCAAAGACAACCCTGGGCTGAAAGGACTGCGCATCTCCATGAAAGGATACGTAGATCAAGACTGGATGGAAAACATCCCTCTCATAGCCATTGGCACGTATTTTGAAAAATAATATTGTAAGAATTAAAAAGCAGTTGTTGCCTCTCACCGCAACAACTGCTTTTTCTTTTACAATATCACCAGCTATTCTACTACAATACTTACTGTATTATAACAAAAGCATCCTCCTCCTTTCTACACCTCCTTAATCTCCAGCGTTACTTCGTTTCCTCGCCACACCGCCTTCTTGATGCGCTCGTAGAGGGTGGTGAAAAGCGGGTGGCTCTTCAATACATAGCCGGGGGCATGAACCTCGCCCACCAGGATGCTGCCCCTGCCCATCGTAAACGGACCGTTGCCCGGCTGAATCATCGCACATGTCAGGGAGGCGAAGGCTGAAATATCGCCAAACTCGTGAGAATGACGAGCCTTGCAGCAAAGCTCACACTGGGATGAATCCACCGGAACCAGGAACGGCATCTTGCGATGGTGATAGATGCACTTGCCTATGCACACACGATACTTTCCTGCCGGAAGACAATCTGCCTCACGCTCCACGGTGCCACAAACCTTCACCTGCTCAATCCCTTCGCCAGCAACTTCTTTCACAACTTTGAGTGTGCCCATGATGGT
>ERZ1026886.1034-NODE-1034-length-12897-cov-83.887868_pt1 | contig 12897 bp, 10 predicted proteins | sample MGYA00380173_ERZ1026886 | MGnify/ENA primary metagenome ERZ1026886 (study PRJEB33269, sample SAMEA4719809) | human gut metagenome | biome: human-associated habitat; feature: organic feature; material: feces | place: Cameroon | collected 2013-10 ... | reverse complement strand
AAGCTCCCAGACATTGTATTGGCAGCCAGACGCCCTGAAAGGGCAGAAGCTCCCAGACATTGTATTGGCAGCCAGACGCCCTGAAAGGGCAGAAGCTCCTAGCCCAGGGCAACGCCCTGGGTTATGATTCAAGGGAGAATGTCGCCCTGAAAGGGCAAAAGCTTCATCATTTTTCAAAAAATTAGATGTTAAGAAAGAAAACTTTTCAAAATAAAGTGGCGGCTAGCCGCTACGCTCTACCAGTAACAGCAACCCTTGCCGCCTTGGTATGGGTTGCTGTAGGTTTTTTAGTAGCTAACATTTGGGTGCAGTTCGCCTTCACCATTCTCTCTACCCTGCTGATGGTGGAGCTCAACAACCATAATTCCCTGATGCGAACCTACAGCCGAATGGTGTCCTGCAGTTTCCTGGTGTTCATCACCATGACCTCTCTGCCTACACCCTCCTTCAAGGCAAGCATCGTGACGATGTGCTCCATCGCCTTCTACCTCATCATCTGGAACAGTTACCAGGACAAGCGGGCGGCAGGATGGACCTTCTATGCCTTCTTCTGCGTAGGACTCGCCTCACTGGTGTTCATCCAGGTGGGATATTTCCTGCCCTTCCTGTGGCTGATGATGATGGTATTCACCAATTCCTTCAGCATCCGAAACTTCTTTGCATCTATCATCGGTCTCATTATGCCGTATTGGTTCTCAGCGGGTTACTTCGCCTACACCAATAACATCAATGGACTGATCAGTCATTTTGCAGAATTCATCAACTATCAGGATCTGTTCGATTATTCGCAGGTTACCGACCACGAGGTGGTGAATCTCCTGTTCCTCATCATCTTGAGCACATTAGGCAGCATACACTTCCTGCATACCTCTTATGCTGATAAGATCCGTACCCGAATGATCTACAATTCATTCATTCTGATCAACTATGTGAGTCTTGCCTTCATCATCCTGCAGCCTCAGCATATCAAGGAGTTGGGCAGCATCATGATTGTAAATACGGCACCACTCACCGCCCACTTCATCACCTACACCAAGGGAAAGCTGGCGAACATCGTCTTTATCTCGGCGCTGGTCATCATGGTATTGATATTGCTATACAATATCTTCATTCCGGAAACGGTATTGCTGCAGGCTATTCAGGGATAAGATTGATTCTGGGATAAGAGTTATTCAGAGATAGACTTGATGCAGCGAAACGCTGCATCAAGAATATTAAACAAATAATATTCAATGGGTTACATAATAGACTTTTTAATCAACTGGGGCTATTGGGGCATGCTAGTTTCCGCCTTTCTTGCCGGCAGTTTCTTTCCTTTCAGCAGCGAGGTAGTGATGTCGGGCTTGCAGGCAGCAGGTTTGGATCCCATCCCTCTGGTGATATATGGCAGCATAGGAAATGTATTGGGCTCACTGTTCAACTATGGTGTGGGCAGACTGGGCAAGATGGAATGGATAGAGAAATATCTGCACGTAAAGAAGGAGAAACTGGATCAGGCAGAAAGATTCATGGCTGATAGAGGTGCCTGGATGGGCTTCTTCGCCTTCATCCCGATTTTGGGAAGCGCCATCACCATCGTGCTGGGGCTGACAAGAGCCAATATCATCATCTCTACCATCAGCATCACCATCGGAAAAGTGCTGAGATATATCCTATTGGTTTATGGTCTCAGCTTCATTGTATAAACATATAAGCAGATTTATAACATAAGAAGATTTTAATATATGAAGAGATTTCTATACCTTATTATATTATGTGTTATTCTTGCCGGATGTAAGGGTACACCTCAGAAACAGGCAGATTCGGGAAAGGCTTCCGGAACAGAGAAGCCTGCGGTTACGGTTACAGTTACAGTTACGATTTCCCCCTACAAGTATTTCGTAGATCAAATTGCCAAAGGCAAGGTGGATGTCAACGTGATGGTATCGAATGGCAACAACCCGGAAACTTACGAGCCATACGCCCAGCAGATGATGGAACTTTCGAAGAGTGCCCTTTATCTGAAAGTGGGCGATATCGGTTTTGAGCAGACCTGGATGAAGAAGCTGCAGGACAATGCGCCGGATATGAAGGTGATAGATACTTCCGTGGGAATCAAGCCAGCCAAGACTCCGGGTGGCAACATCGACCCGCATGTATGGATGAGTTGCAGCAACGCCCGCATCATTGCCAGCAACATCCTCAAGGCGCTAAGCGAACTGGAGCCGAAGAACAAGGCTTTCTTCGAGAAAAACTACCAGTCGCTGCTCAGCATCATCGACAAGAGAGACAGCACCATCAGGGAGAGCTTCAAAAAGGACCCAGACCTGGTACGCAAGTTTGTGATCTATCACCCTATCCTCACCTACTTTGCCCGTGATTACCAGCTGGAGCAGCTTGCCATAGAGGAAGAAGGCAGGGAGCCTAGTGCTGCCCAGCTGAAGAGCCTCATCCAGAGAGCCCGAAAAGAGAATATCAAGTTCTGCCTGATACAGGCAGAATTTGCCAACCGCAACACCACAACCTTCATCAAGGAGAGCCACACTAAGCCAATGGATATCAATCCATTGCAGGGCGACTGGAACTGGGCGATGCAGGAAGCTGCAGCAGCGGTACAGGGCAAGAAAATCGTTGTTGGGAAGTAAAAACTACAATCATATGACTCCAATCATAAAAATAGAGCACCTATCTGCCGGATATGACGGCAAGCAGGTGCTCAGCGACGTAAATCTCACCGTATATCAAGACGATTATCTTGGCATCATCGGACCAAACGGTGGTGGCAAGACTACCCTCATGCGCCTCATTCTGGGACTGATGAAACCTACGGAAGGAACCATCGGATACTTCCGAAAAGTAAAGGATGAGAACGGAAAAACAGTTCTTGATGAAAACGGCAAAGCAAAAGTTGAGGAAACAAAGGAGATTTCGATGGGCTATCTCCCACAATACAACCAGCTCGACAAGCAGTTTCCTATCTCTGTATATGAAGTTGTACTTGCCGGACTCAGCAAGACCAAAGGTCTCTTTTCGCGATACACCCAGGCTCAGCACCAGCAGGTGCTCGATACCCTGGAGCGAATGCAGCTGACGGAATTGAAAGACCGACACATCGCTGCCCTCAGCGGCGGTCAGCTTCAGCGAGTGCTCCTCGCCCGTGCCATCGTATCCAAACCCGATGTCGTGATTCTCGATGAGCCTAACACCTACATCGACCGCCGATTCCAAAAGCAGATGTACGAGATGCTGGAACAGATCAACAAGGAATGCGCCATCATCATCGTCAGTCACGATGTAGCCGAAGTGCTCAACAACGTGAAGCATATCGCCTGTGTAAACCAGCACCTGCATTATCACGATACGGCGGATATGCCAAGAGAAAAGCTGGAAGAGCATTTCCTGAATGTATAAATACATACCGCTTTCAATAACATTTTACCCCCTTTTTATTACGTCCCGACGCAGGAATTCCTACGTCGGGACGTAATATTTCATACGTGGCGACGTAATAAATACCCCATCCTAATGCTTATTTTTCTACAACATCACCTATTTAAATTTAATATAACCTAAAAAAGAGAAGCAATCCTACGCTATCTCTTTACTTTTTAGTATCTTTGCAACGTTTTATACACATTATATAATAGGAAACATAGAAATATAATACATTAAAGTTTAAACAATAATGAAACAGTACAGATTAGTGGACAATATCTTCGGATGGGTCGCATTCATCATTGCGGCATTCGTATATTGCTCCACAATTGAACCGACAGCCAGCTTCTGGGACTGTCCTGAGTTTATTACAACTGCCTACAAGCAGGAGATCGGTCACCCACCTGGGGCACCATTCTTCATGCTTATGGGCAATTTCTTCACACATTTCGCCAGTGATACCACGCAGGTAGCCAAGATGGTGAATACGATGAGCGCACTCCTCAGTGCCGTCTGCATCATGTTCCTCTTCTGGACCATCACCCATCTGGCACGCAAGCTCATCATCGGCGACTGGAAGGAGATGACCACCAGCAAGCTGATTGCCATCGAGGCATCAGGTATGGTGGGCGCACTCATCTACACCTTCAGCGATACCTTCTGGTTCTCTGCTGTAGAGGGTGAGGTTTACGCCTTCTCTTCTGCCTTCACCGCTGTGGTATTCTGGCTGATCCTGAAGTGGGAAGACCATGCCGACGAACCTCATAGCGACCGATGGCTCGTGCTCATCGCCTATATGACCGGTCTGAGTATCGGTGTGCACTTGCTCAACCTGCTCTGCATCCCAGCCATTGTACTGGTATATTACTACAAGAAGGTGCCTCATGCCAACCTGAAGGGTTCGCTCATGGCGCTCTTCCTTTCATTCCTGGTGGTAGTAGCCGTACTTTATGGTGTGGTTCCAGGCATCATCACCGTAGGCGGATGGTTTGAGCTGTTCTTCGTCAACACACTCGGCTGTCCATTCAATACCGGTGAAATCGTATATATCATCTGCCTCGTAGCCTCTGTCATCTGGGGTATCTACGAGACCTACAATGCATCAGAGAAGAACGAGAAGAAGCAGAACATCGCCTTCGTTCTCGGTTTCGGCATGCTCGGCATCCCATTCTTCGGATATGGATGGAGCGCTGTCATCACCGGCATCATCATCCTGGCTATCCTCTGGTTTGTACTCAACTACAAGCGCAAGAAGGAAGTAGTAACCGGCGTTGACCAGGCTACAGGCATCGAGAAAAAGAAGATGCAGCTGCTGCCTCTCATCTCTGCACGCATCAAGAACACAGCATTGCTCTGCATGCTGATGCTGATGATCGGTTACTCAAGCTATGCGCTCATCGTAATCCGTTCATCTGCCAACCCTCCTATGGACCAGAACTCTCCTGAGGATATCTTCACCCTGGGCAGTTATCTGAGCCGCGACCAGTATGGCGATACTCCATTGCTCTATGGTCAGGCTTACACTTCTCAGGTGGCTCTCGAGGCTGACGGCAACATGTGCAAGCCTGTGACGAAGGAAGGTGCACCTGTTTATCAGCGCAAGGAGAAGGCTTCTGCCGATGAGAAGGACTCTTACTTCGTAGTAAGCCATAAGAACAAGTATGTATATGCACAGAATATGCTCTTCCCACGTATGCACAGTTCGGCTCATGCCCAGGCATACGAAGACTGGATGGGTGGCGTAGAGGGTAACGAGGTGCCTTACGACCGTTGTGGCGAGAACATGATGGTGAAGGTTCCTACACAGATGGAGAATATCCGTTTCTTCCTCTCCTATCAGTGCAACTTCATGTACTGGCGCTACTTCATGTGGAACTTTGCCGGACGTCAGAACGATATCCAGGGCAACGGTGAGCCTGAGCACGGTAACTGGATTACCGGTTTCTCATTCATCGACGACGCTCTCTATGGCGACCAGAGCAAAATGCCAGACGACCTGAAGGCAAACAAGGGACACAACGTGTTCTACTGCATGCCGCTGATTCTCGGTCTCATCGGTCTCTTCTGGCAGGCTTGGTACACCCGCAAGCGCAAGGTCATCAAGAACGGCGTGGAGACAGAGGAGATTCTCCCTGTAGGTATCCAGCAGTTCTGGGTGGTATTCTTCCTGTTCTTCATGACAGGTCTTGCCATCGTGCTCTATCTGAACCAGACTCCTATGCAGCCACGTGAGCGTGACTATGCCTACGCCGGTTCATTCTATGCATACGCTATCTGGTGCGGTCTTGGCGTTCTCGCCATCATCGACCTTCTGAAGCAGAAGATGAAGCTCAGCGGTACTGCCGTAACAGCTATCGTGGCTGTGGTAACCCTGCTCGTTCCTATCCAGATGGCATCACAGACCTGGGATGATCACGACCGTTCAGGACGTTACACCTGCCGCGACTTCGGTCAGAACTATCTGATGTCGCTTCAGGAGAAGGGCAACCCTATCATCTTCACCAATGGTGATAACGATACCTTCCCACTCTGGTACAACCAGGAGGTAGAAGGCGTAGGAACAGATGCCCGCGTATGTAACCTGAGCTATCTGCAGACCGACTGGTATATCGACCAGATGATGCGTCCTGCATACAACTCACCATCCGTGCCAATCACCTGGCCACGTCTCGACTTCTGTTCGGGTACCAACGAGTATGTTTCTGTCCAGCCAGAGGCTAAGCAGCAGATTCTCGACTTCTACAAGCAGGATCCAGTGAATGCCAAGAAGCAGTTTGGTGATGAGCCTTTCGAGCTCAAGAACATCCTGAAGTACTGGGTACGCAGCAAGAACTCAGACATGCACTTCATCCCTACAGACACCGTCTATGTAACAATCGACAAGGAGGCTGTGAAGAAGAGCGGCATGATGATGGCTTCTGATACCATCCCAGACAAGATGGTGATTTCACTCGCAGGCAAGAACGCTCTCTACAAGGGCGACCTGATGATGCTCGAAATGCTGTCACAGTGCAACTGGACACGTCCTATCTACGTGGCTCTTACCGTGGGACAGGAGAACTATATGAACCTTGGCGACAACTTCGTACAGGAGGGTCTTGCCAACCGTATCACTCCGTTCACCACCAACAAGCCAGGTGCGAAGAACTTCGATGCAGAGAAGACCTATCATAACATCATGACCCGATTCAAGTTCGGTAACCTGAAGCAGAAGGGACTCTATATCGACGAGACTACCATGCGTATGTGCTATACCCACCGTCGCCTGCTCGCCCAGACAGCCCTCCAGCTCATCACCGACGGCAAGAACCAGAAGGCTATCAACATCCTGAAGAAGGCTGATGTGGAGATTCCGGCATACAATGTCACCCTCGATTACATGAGCGGTGGACTGGATATGGCTCGCGGCTGGCTGCTCACCGGTCAGAAGGCAAAGGGTAAGGAATATGTAGAGGCTGTCTGGAAGAATGCTCACCAGTATCTCGACTATTACCTCTCATTGTCCAACGACCGCTTCCTGCAGAGCCAGAACGACTGCATCCGTCAGATCATGATTATGCAGAGTGTCTGCGATGTGGCAGGTATGGTAAGCCCTCAGTTGCAGAAGAGTTATGAGAAGCAACTCAATGCTCTCTATACCCTCTATCGCGGCAGAGGCGGCAGCATGCCACAGGGCAATCAGTAAAATAAAGAATATCAAGGAAGACCTGGCGTTTTTGCTAGGTCTCCCTTTTTGTATCATCCCCTAATCAAGTTATTCCTATGTTCATAGAGCAACCAGCCAAATGGCTCAGATGGTTATATCCGAAAGCAATATGGAGAATGGACAAGAACGACCATTCGGTGTATCTCACATTCGATGATGGTCCGATTCCCGAATCCACCCCATTCATCCTGGAAACCTTGAGAAAGTACAATATCAAGGCTACCTTCTTCATGGTGGGCGAAAACGTATTGCGCAACCACGATCTCTACAACCAGATTGTAGCAGAGGGTCATCAGATAGGTAACCATACCTTCAATCATATCGGTGCCTTCAAGCATCGTGTCATCTCCTACGTGCTCAACACCAACAAGGCGAATGACATCATCCACGCCCATCTCTTCCGTCCACCTCACGGCTGGATGCGACAGAGCGAGTACTGGTGGCTGCACCGCACCTACAAGGTAATCATGTGGGATGTGGTGACCCGAGATTATTCCAAGTGGATGACGGCAGAAGATGTGGTGAACAATGTGAAGAAATATGCCCGCAACGGCAGCATCATCACCTTCCACGACTCGCTGAAGAGCATCGACAAGCTGAAGACGGCACTCCCGCAATCCATAGAATGGCTGATTGAACAGGGATATGAATTTAAGATTTTTGATTAAATCATCTTTGATTAAAACATTTTGATTAATTCATCTTTGATTAAAACATTCAAAAGACAATGAGCAAGAGAATCAATAGTTATCAGGCTGTAGCCTCTTTCGTAAGAGGATTCTTCGAGGCATACGCACGCGGCATCATGGATGCTGCGGTTGGCGGCGATGACTTCCAGAAGAAGAACGACCCCAAAGAGGTGAAGCAGATGATGCTGGAACACTATGGAGAAGTGAACCAGTACTTCTTCGACATCATGTTCTCTACCCTCGTACGACTCAACTACAAGAGTGCGGAAGAGGCTAACGAGCGCATGCAGAAGAATTTTGAGAGCATGAAGAAGACCGATCCTACCTTCGAGCCAACCATGCTCGACTATCTGCGCATCGCCTGCAAATCGAACCAGCTGTACAAGGCAATGGAAGCTGAATACAAGCGCAACTTCACCTGGCTCCTGCAGGGTAAGTTTACAAGCATAGAGGAGCACGTACGAGATTATACCCATGGTGTACTCATCAGCCTTGCCGACGAACCGATGGCTATCCATCTGCTGGTGCGCATCATCGTGAAGGCATACGCTGCCGGACTGAAATGTGGCAGCAAGGAAGGCACCCAGCAGCAGCTACACATGCCTACCCTGCACGGTATGCTACTGAACAATGTGAACATCCTCCTGAACGAGGCTCCGCTGAAGGGCGATTCAGAAGATCCTGTCGCTCTCTTCAAGGAGGCGTGCAAGAACCAAGAGGAAAACATCAATGTACTGTTCAATACATTGAATGATGCCATGAAGGAGCTGGCAGAGCAATAAGTTTTCCATCATATCGAGCCGGAACTTTTATAAACGAGAACGACTTCCAACGCTTATAAGCATTGCTGCCTATAATCGTTGGAAGTCGTTTTTTATATAAATACAGTATCTTATAAATAATGCAGTATCTTACTGCATATCATAAACTACCTGCATAAGCTTCTTTCCAAGCTCATCAGCCTGCTCCATGGTAGAAGCCTCGCTATATACGCGGATGATTGGCTCGGTGTTACTCTTGCGAAGGTGAACCCACTTGTCAGGGAAGTCGAGTTTCACACCATCGATATCAGTAACAGTTACATCCTTCTCCTTGCCATACATCTCCTTTACCTTCACCAGGATAGCATCTACATCGGTAGAAGCGGTCAGGTCGATGCGGTTCTTGGCTATGAAGTAGTTAGGGAAGCTGGCACGAAGCTCGCTTACCTTGCAACCCTTATGAGCCAGACTGCTCAGGAAGAGAGCAATACCTACGAGGGCATCACGGCCATAGTGGCTCTCCGGATAGATAACTCCACCATTGCCTTCGCCACCAATCACTGCGTGAACATCCTTCATCTTGGTAGTTACATTCACCTCTCCTACGGCAGAAGCACAATATGAACCACCATGCTTCTCGGTTACATCGCGGAGAGCACGGGTAGAAGAAAGGTTGCTGACGGTATTACCTGGAGTCTTGCTCAATACATAATCTGCTACACTCACCAGAGTATATTCCTCGCCAAACATCTTACCATCCTCGCAGATGAATGCTAGGCGGTCAACATCCGGGTCAACAACGATACCCATATCGTAGCCACCCTTCTTCAACTCATCCATAATACCACCGAGGTTCTTCTCCAATGGCTCTGGGTTGTGAGCAAAATTACCGGTAGGCTCAGCATTCAGGAATGTATATTCTACGCCGAGTGCATCGAGCAACTCTGGGAGAATAACACCACCTACAGAGTTGATGGCATCTACACAAACCTTGAAATGAGCGTTCTTGATAGCCTCAACATCCACGAGCTTCAATGCAAGCACTGAGTCGATATGGCGCTTGTTGAAGGTATCATCTTCTGTATATTTACCGAGAGCATCTACATCAGCATACTCGAAGTCTTCCTTCTCGGCAATGCACAATACCTCGCTACCATTGGCAGCAGTAAGGAACTCACCCTTCTCGTTGAGAAGCTTGAGAGCATTCCACTGGCGTGGGTTATGAGAAGCTGTGATGATGATACCACCGGCAGCACCACTCATGGTTACAGCCAACTCTGTAGTAGGAGTAGTAGCCAGGCCGATGTTCAATACATCGTAACCCATACCCATCAAAGTTCCACAAACTACATTCTTTACCATCTCGCCCGAGATACGTGCATCACGGCCAACCACGATGGTGTTGCTCTTAGAAGCACCGCTACGACGGATGAATGTAGCGTAAGCAGATGTAAACTTGACGATGTCGAGCGGATTCAAAGTATCGCCCGCTGGACCGCCGATGGTTCCACGGATACCAGAAATAGACTTAATCAGTGTCATAATAATATCTTTTTAAAATGAAATTATCTTATCTGCCTCTCTGCAAGGTTAAATCATAGAGGCAGGCATATACGCTTCCTGATGCCGCTGTAGTACCATAGGTATGAGGAACTACCAGACGAACGTGAGCTATTCTCTCGCCCTCGGCATTACCACGACCAATCTTTACCCAACTGAAAGGAACCAGCCAGCCACTAGGTACTGTTCCACTATAACCGCCGGAGTAGTTTTTGTTGTAAGTGGCTGCCATCAAGCTGCTATTCACATCAAAAGTACCGGTGAAAGTGCCGGAATTATTGGTCACGGTCATCTTATCAGTATAGAAAGAATACTGCTTCAGATTATTGCTCAACTGCAAAGAGTTGAGACTCATCTCTGCTGCGGTATTCAGATTGTATTCAGAGAAACGAACGAGCACATCGGTAGTCTCGCCCATCTTGATATAGTCGCCACAGCCCATTTCCAATACCTGCATATAGATACCGTTACTGTTGAAGAGCACATACTCGTTGTTGTTCTTGGAAGTATCAGTAAGAACCACGCTGTTGTCCTTCTGCTTCTTCTCCCAACGACTCTTGAATTCCTCTTCTGAAATGACCTTCACGTTTTCATGACGCAAGAAAGAACTGATAGAGTCCAACTCGCGGTCACGCAAATCCTTATATGTCTCAGTATCGTTACATGCAGCAAACGAGAAAAGTGCTGCTATAGCCATGATGGCAAACAAAAATTTCTTCATTCCTTTTACTAAATTCTAATTTATTGGGCAAAGGTACAAAAAAGAAAAGACAACACCGAGAAGTATAGGATGATTTTATTATTATTTATCACTTATTATCATCCTAATGCCTCTTTCGGGGTTGTTTTTCCTTATTTTTCCGTTTTTTACAGGCGCAAAGTACTCCTTATCTCAGTAAATCGGCAAAGGCAAGAATTGCCTTCTGAGCAACCTTCTCTGCCTCCTCGATACTGCAAAGCAGCTTACCGCCTGATGCATTGCGATGTCCACCACCATTGAAGAACTGCTCCGCCATCTTATTGCATGGGAAATCATCCACAGAACGGAGACTCACCAATACGCGGTTATCCACGTCGGTATCCTCTCGGAGCGAGATGGAGAGCTTGTGACCTTTGATGGTAAGAGGCACGTTCACCAATCCTTCCAGATCGCCCTTGATGAAATCATACTCCTTCATCTCCTTGCGGGTTACGGTATAGTAACTGGCATGGAGCGACTCGATGACCTGCAGCTTCTCGTTCATCAGATGACCGCGGAAGCGGACTGCAGAAACACGGGCGTTGTTGAAGACGCTGCGATAAATCTTATCCTTGTCGATACCCTTGGTAAGCAGCTGGCAGATGATGTAGTAGATGTCCGGATTGGTAGAGTTATAGGTGAATCCACCCGTATCAGTCATCATACCGCAATATACGCAGGTAGCCCAGGTCTTATCCAACTCAGGGAAACCACCCAACTGCCATATCACACGGAACACCAGTTCGCTGGCGCTGCTGGCATGAGGCTGCGAAATCATCAGCTTAGCCTCCAGGTTAGGAGCCAGATGATGGTCGATGACAACACGCTGTGCCTTGCAGCCAGCAAGCACATGATCCATCTCATCCAGTCTGCCAGTACTGCCGAAATCCACGCAGCATACCAGATCAGCCTCATCAAAAGCCTGCTGCACCTTCTCAGGATGCTTGTCGTATCTCACGATATCATCACAGCCAGGCAACCAGGAAAGGGCATCCGGTATCATATCAGGCACACAGATGACAGGCTTCTTACCCAGAGAGCGCAAAAAATAAGCCCATCCCAAAGATGAGCCAACAGCATCGCCATCCGGTGACTTGTGGGCACAGATGACAATATGCTGAGAAGCCGCTATCGTCTCTCGGAGAATAGCGGCTTCCTTTTCGTTTAAAATATCTAATTGAATATCCATCTAATAGAATTAGAAGAGCTTGTTAGGATATACACCCTCGTCGATGAGACCCTGGATTCTATCTACTACACTCTGACGGTCGGCTGCATAAGTTACACCAAACCACTTGCTGGTGGTATCGAGTACCTTAACGGTAGATGTACCCTCATTGATGAGCTTGTTGACCATCAAAGGGATAAAGAACTCAGCCTTCTTGTTCTCCATGTTCTTAGGATCGCTCAGGAACTCCTTGAAGTAAGCCTCGCTGTGAGCGAAGTAATCTGGAGTAAAGCCCCATACGTTCATAGATACAGGAGTGTTGTCGCCTACAGCAACCCACTTGCCTTCCTCGTCCTTGTAAGAAACCTCACCATTGATACGCATGATCTCGGTGCGCTCTACACAAGTTGTCAGGTTCTCGTTCTCGTCCTTAGAGCAGATACCACGAGCTACTGTACCGTTCTCGCTCAAGGTGTTGCCTACGCGGAAACCTACCATAGCATACTTGTTGGTGCTACCCTCTGGAAGCTCAGAGAGGAACTTGCCGATAACCATGAAGCAGTCACGGTTGTAGAAGTCATCGCAGTTGATTACGCAGAAAGGCTCCTTGATAACGTCCTTTGCCATCAACACTGCGTGGTTGGTACCCCATGGCTTCTCGCGACCCTCAGGTACGCTGAATCCTTCAGGGAGTGCATCCAAAGACTGGAAACAAAGCTCTGCTGGGATATGGCCCTCGTACTTAGAGAGGATTTTCTCGCGGAACTGATCCTCGAAATCCTTGCGGATAACGAAAACGATCTTACCAAAACCAGCCTGAATAGCATCGTAGATACTGTAGTCCATAATAGTCTCACCAT
>ERZ1026886.1033-NODE-1033-length-12901-cov-5.843842_pt1 | contig 12901 bp, 10 predicted proteins | sample MGYA00380173_ERZ1026886 | MGnify/ENA primary metagenome ERZ1026886 (study PRJEB33269, sample SAMEA4719809) | human gut metagenome | biome: human-associated habitat; feature: organic feature; material: feces | place: Cameroon | collected 2013-10 ... | reverse complement strand
TCTAAAGACTATATAATTAATTGATTATTAATTAGTTATATATACATAAGAGGGTATAGCAATACGTTGAAATTTAATTGGAAGAACTGGAAGTGGAAGAAATTTTACAACCTACTTCTCTCTAAAAGGCTTATTTTCAGTAGGTTTCTTACCAATGATTATATTGAATAGAATGACAATATCGGTATAAAAACTCAACACGGATGATGCAAAATCAGGCTAAAAGCATGTAATTAGTGCCTATTTTACTGTAGAAAGTGTAAAAAGACGTTCGAAAGCCAATCGTGCCAAAGCTTACAACTAACCTTGGAGCGCATGTTTGTGGCGCATAATATTGGTTTTCACGAGTAAAAAGGAGGTTTTTGTCGAGTAAAAAGTTTTTTTTAGAGTAAATAGTAGGAGGTACGGTCTCCGAACCGTACCACGCAAAGGGCTATGGTATCGATAATTTGCTGCTTGCGTGGTACTATAATTAGTCGCTTGCGTGGTACGATAAAATGCCGCTTGCGTGGTACGGTTCGGAGACCGTACCTCCTACTATAGCATAAATGTATAGTTGCAAGAGATTGTTCGTATCGGCCCATGCGATTAGCCGAAATGCCCTATGCGAATAATGTAATTGCTTCGCGCGACTAATCGAAATGCCTCGCGCGAATAATCGAAATGCCCTATGCGATTAATCGTAGCTCCATAAACACTCAAGGGAGGTATGGCCATAAGCCGTACCTCCCTTGCTGATAATTATGTGTGATATTAGTCGTTGAAATGAGCAGTCAGCTCACATATTTTTATTACAACCTGCATAGCCTTCTCCATAACCTGTATGCTCACAAACTCGTGAGGGCCATGGAAGTTGCATCCGCCAGCGAAGATATTAGGACAAGGCAGACCCTTGAACGACAGCTGTGCGCCGTCTGTACCGCCACGTATAGGCTGCACCTTAGGAGCAACGCCGTTGTCCTGCATGGCCTTAAGCACGATGTCTATCACGTGCATGTTGGGGTCAATCTTCTCCTTCATGTTGTAGTACTGATCCTTCAGTTCTACAGCTACGGTTCCTTCGCCCCACTTCTCGTTCATCTTCTTTACGCAATCCTCGATAAAGTCCTTGCGGTCCTCAAAGCGCTCGCGGTCGTGGTCGCGTATGATGTACGATAATGTTGCCTTCTCGCAGCACGAGTTGATGCCCAGCAGATGATAGAAGCCCTGATAACCCTCGGTTTCCTCAGGAGTTTCGGCAGCCGGAATCATTTCGGCAAACTCCACAGCCAAGCGTGACGCGTTAACCATCTTGCCCTTGGCATAACCAGTATGCACGCTTACGCCCTTGATGTGAACCTTTGCACCGGCTGCGTTGAAGTTCTCGTACTCAAGTTCGCCCAAGTCGCCGCCATCGATAGTATAAGCCCATTGGCAACCAAACTTTTCCACATCGAAGTGGTGAGCGCCCATACCAATCTCCTCGTCTGGATTGAAAGCCACGCGAATATCGCCATGCTTAATCTCGTCATGGTCGCGCAGCCAGCACATAGCCTGAACAATCTCGGCTATGCCAGCCTTGTCGTCGGCTCCGAGCAAAGTGGTTCCATCGGTAACGATAATGTCCTCGCCGATGTGAGCCTTAAGTTCTGGGAATTTGGTAGGACTTGACACAATGCCCTCAGACAGCACAATGTCGCCTCCGTCATAGTTTTTCACGATGCGCGGATGTATGTTTGCTCCGCTGCAATCGGGAGATGTATCATAGTGCGAGATAAATCCGATAGTAGGAATCTCCTTCTTGGTGTTTGCCTTCAATGTGGCATAGATGTAGCCCTGCTCATCCATTTCGACGTTGCTCAGTCCCTCACGCTCCAGTTCCTCTTTAAGGTACTTGGCGAAGACAAGCTGTTTAGAGGTGCTTGGTACTGTCTCCGAATCTTCGCTCGACTGTGTGTCGAACTTGGTGTAGTTTAAGAATCTTTCGGTAATATCCATTTTTCTAAGACTTTATGTTAATGATGGTGATAACACCTTCTTTGCTTAAAACTCGCTTGTAAAGTGGAACTTGATGTTCTTGAAGTCTTGCTGCGCCATAGACAGCACGTAGCCAGAGTCGGCAAGGAACACGTCGCGTCCGTCGCGATCCTTTGCCATATACTGATACTTGCGCTTCTTGAACTGGTCGAGTTCCTCGGCGTCGTCGCTCTCTATCCAGCATGCCTTGTGCAGATGAACGGGTTCCCAGCGGCATTTGGCGTTGTACTCGTTCTCCAGACGATACTGTATAACTTCAAACTGCAATTGTCCTACGGTACCGATAATCTTGCGGCCGTTGAACTGGTTGACAAACAGCTGAGCCACACCCTCGTCCATAAGCTGGTTGATACCCTTCTCAAGCTGCTTCGACTTCATTGGGTCGTCGTTCTCGATATACTTGAACATCTCTGGCGAGAACGAAGGCAGTCCGCGGAAATGTAGCTTCTCGCCCTCGGTAAGCGTGTCGCCTATCTTGAAGATGCCATTGTCTGGCAGACCCACTATATCGCCTGGCCATGCCTCATCGATAGTGCTCTTGCGTTGTGCCATAAACTGTGTTGGCGACGAGAAACGCAGAGTCTTGCCCTGGCGCACATGCAGATAAGGCTTGTTGCGTTCGAACTTGCCGCTGCACACCTTGCAGAAGGCGATACACGAACGGTGGTTAGGGTCGATGTTGGCTGTAATCTTGAATATGAAGCCAGTAAACTTCTGCTCCTCAGGCTCTACCACTCTCTCCTCGGCCTTTGTTGGCTTAGGCGACGGGGCAATCTTTACAAAGCAGTTGAGTAGCTCCTGAACGCCAAAGTTGTTCAAAGCCGAGCCAAAGAATACAGGCGCAACCTCGGCCGAGCGGTAAGTCTCGACATCAAACTCAGGATAAACGCCGTCGATAAGCTCTATATCGTCACGCAGCTGCTTGGCATCGTCTTCGCCAATATGTGCATCCAGTTCGGCCGAGTTGATGTCTACCTCTACCTTCTCGGTAACACGTTGCTTGTCGGGCTTGAAGAGGTCGAGTTTGTTCTCGTATATATTGTATACGCCCTTAAACTTTACGCCTATGTTGATAGGCCACGACAGCGGACGCACGCTAATCTTTAGCTCTTCCTCAAGTTCGTCGAGCAAGTCAAATGGGTCGCGACCCTCGCGGTCCATCTTGTTTACAAAGATTATAACCGGAGTATTGCGCATACGGCACACCTCCATCAGCTTGCGTGTCTGTGTCTCTACACCCTTAGCTCCGTCTACCACGATAATAGCCGAGTCGACAGCAGTAAGAGTGCGGTATGTATCCTCGCAGAAGTCCTGGTGACCCGGGGTATCAAGGATATTGATTTTGTATCCCTCGTAGTCGAACTCCATAACAGATGTAGACACCGAGATACCGCGCTGCTTCTCTATCTCCATCCAGTCGGATGTTGCAGTTTTGCGTATCTTGTTGTTTTTAACTGCACCTGCCACCTGAATCTGTCCACCAAAGAGAAGGAATTTCTCGGTTAGTGTTGTCTTACCGGCGTCAGGATGTGATATAATGGCGAATGTTCGCCTGCGTTCTATTTCTTGATTCATAATAAATTCTTTACATTTCTTCGTCGTCGTCGAACTTCAGACCTTCAGTCTTGTCTTTTATGTAATAGTCGCTCAGCATGCCCAATAAGGTTGAAATCTCCTTTATTGCATGCTGTGTGTCGGGGCTTATGGTCTTGTTCTGTAGGCGCAGCATCATAGTGCCGTATAGCGCATTCAGGCAGGTTTCTATCTCGTTGCAGTCTTTGTCGCCACGGTTGCGCAGCTCCACTATAAATGGCAGCACACGGTAGTATTCCGAGTTGTAGAATGGGAAACGTGAGCTTTGCAGCAATTGGTTGTGCAGTTCGTTCATGTCCTGCACCACAATCTGGTTGATTGTAAGATGTCCCTTCTCGCGTTTACCTTCCGAGTTCATCATCGTGATAAGGTCGCCGTACCAGTCTACCATTTCCTCTCGCTGCTCGTCGGTATAGTTGGCAAATCGCGAGATATATTCGTTTTTTATGCGCGACAGCTGACATCCGTAAGCGCGTATGATGTCTTCCACCTGCCACATATAGAGCACAAATTCGGCTGTGCTCTTCTTTCTTAATTCCTGAGCTATGAACATAAATATAAGGTTTGCTTAGAGCTAAAATTGTTAGTATGGAAGTTTATAGAGGTTGAACACCGTGCCGAGCAACATTATAACCGAGAAGATTACGACGATGCATCCCACTACGCGGTTGATGAGCAAAATGCCGTTGTTGTCGAACTTGCCCCTAACCTTGTCTATGAGCCATGTAAGTCCAAACCACCACAGCATAGCTCCGAGTATAATGCTTGCGTAGCCAACGGTCATCTCAAACGGACGATCGTTAACGACGAAGGCAAACTGGGCAAAGAGAAAGATGAAGAGGAAGATGATAAGCGGGTTGGACAACGTAACGAGAAAAGCCGTGATGCCGTTGTGTGCCAATGTCCCCTTCTGGTTCTTATTGCTTTGGTGCATGTTTTTTGTGGGGTTGGAGCGGTAACAATAGATACCGAACAACAGCAACACAACGCTACCACTTATCTGTAGAATGAAGCGGTTGTGCTCGTTGCCCACGAAGTTCATGACAAAACTCATTCCGAATCCGGTAAAGAGTGCGTAGATGATGTCGCTCACGCAGGCTCCGATACCTGTAATAAAGCCATACCATCGGCCTTTGTTAAGCGTGCGCTGTATACATAGCACGCCCACCGGGCCCATTGGTGCCGATGCCATAAGTCCGATAAGTATTCCTTTGAATACGAAGTCTAAAATGTCTAATTGTATAGGAAACTGCATAACGGCTGCAAAATTGCGAAATTTCGATGAATTGGGCAAATTTTAGCGTTAAAACCTTTGTAGTATTACAACTTTTTAATACCTTTGCTCAATGTAGAGCTACATGTATATATAAGGGTGCGATAAAAACTACATCAAATCCTTTCGCATCGCATGGAGTTTGTTTTATCTCAACTATTAATTACAAAATCAAAACGAATAATCATGACAGAAGATTCTTTGAAACCCTATGTAATCGGTTTGGACCTCGGAGGCACTAACTCTGTTTTCGGCATTGTTGACAGCCGTGGCGACATCAAGGCCACAACATCTATCAAGACTCAAGGCTATGGCGAAAACGCCGAGGCTTATGTAGATGCCTGTGTTGAGGCTTTGCAGCTAATTATTGATCAGGTAGGCGGTATTGAGAAAATCAAGGCTATGGGTATAGGTGCTCCTAATGCCAACTATTATAACGGTACAGTGGAGTATGCAGTCAATTTGGATTGGGCCCGCAGCTGTATTGTTCCATTGGCAAAGATGTTCTCCGACCGTCTCGGCATTCCAGTAGCTCTTACCAACGATGCTAATGCTGCAGCCATAGGCGAGATGATATATGGCGTAGCTCGTGGTATGAAGAACTTCATCGTCATTACTCTTGGCACAGGCGTAGGTTCGGGTATTGTGGTTAACGGTCAGCTGGTTTACGGTTCCGACGGATTTGCCGGCGAGCTTGGTCATGTTATCGTTAGAAGAGAGAACGGACGTACTTGCGGTTGTGGCCGTAAGGGTTGTCTAGAGACATATTGCTCGGCTACGGGTGTGGCACGCTCTGCACGCGAGTTCCTTGCCAATAGCGACGAGCCTTCATTATTGCGCGACCTCGACCCTGAGAAGATTACTTCTTACGATGTGTCGATTGCCGCTTCAAAGGGCGACAAGCTTGCCAACGATATATACGAGTTTACCGGCAAGATTCTTGGAGAGGCTTGTGCCGACTTCGCTACATTCTGCTCGCCAGAGGCTTTCATCTTCTTCGGCGGATTGGTAAAGGCAGGCGACCTAATCATGAATCCTATCAAGAAGGCTTACAACGAGTCGGTTCTTGGTGTCTATAAGGGCAAGGCCAAGTTCCTCGTTTCGGGTCTTGACGGAGCTTCGGCTGCTGTGCTTGGCGCATCGGCTGTAGGTTGGGATATTCAGGAATAATAGTACATATAGGTAGTGGTGCTTATTATCACTACTTAATAGAAAATGCAACCATATAAACATGATTTTTATGGTTGCTTTTTTTAGTTGCTTAATGCAAGTAATGTTAAATTTTTTAATTTAAGTTAGTTTAAGGTATGAAAAATCATCTAAAACATCTCCTCGTTGTGAGTGCGCTCGCTATGGCGGGTACATCTACCACAATGGCACAATCGGTGCTTAGAGGTAAGGTTGTTGATGCAGAGACAGGCGAGCCGCTTATCGGAGCTACTGTATCTGTAAAGAATGTCAAGGTTGTTACCGACATTGACGGAGCTTTTGCTGTAAAGGGTGTAAGTGGAGCCAAGGAGGTTTCGATTCAGTACATCGGCTACAAGCAGAAGACTGTTAAGGTAGCCGGCAACGGCGAGCTTGGCAACATTGTGATGACAACTGATGGACAGGTTCTTAAGGATGTGGTTGTAACCTCACAGATGGCTGTGGCACGCAAGACTCCAGTTGCTGTATCGCAGGTGCCAATGTCGTTTATTGAGGAGAAGATTGGTACTCAGGAGTTCCCTGAGATACTTAAGTCTACCCCAGGCGTACATGCCAACAAAGAGGGTGGCGGCTATGGCGACTCTGAAATCTACATGCGTGGATTCGACAATACCAATATTGCCGTTATGGTAAATGGTGTGCCGATGAACGATATGGAGAACCAGAACGTGTATTGGTCAAACTGGGCTGGTCTGACAGACGTTACACGCACTATGCAGACACAGCGCGGATTGGGTGCCTCTAAGGTGTCGGCTCCTTCGGTAGGTGGTACAATCAACATCATCACCAAGTCGCTTGAGGCCAAGAAGGGCGGTTCTTTCTACTATGGCATCGGCAACGACAACATGAACAAGATGATGTTCACAGTTTCTACCGGTCTTTCGAAGACTGGTTGGGCTATGACATTGCTCGGATCTAAGACATGGGGCGATGGTTATGCACAGGGTACCGACTTTAGTGGCTATACCTACTTCCTCAACATCTCTAAGCGCATTAACGATGCTCATCAGCTCTCGTTCACAGCCTTTGGCGCTCCTCAGGAGCACTATCAGCGTAAGAGTGCCATGAAGCTTGCCGACTGGAAGATGGCAGAGCAGGTATATGGCATAATGGACCATAAGTACAACCCTACATACGGCTTCGACAACAACGGCCAGCGTCGTACATCCGAGTACAACGTTTACCACAAGCCACAGCTCAGTCTTAACCACCAGTGGCAAATCAACGACAAGTCGTCGCTCAGTACTGTGCTCTACATGTCTATAGGTCGTGGTTACGGCTATAGCGGCCAGGGCAACGAGGACTATGGTTACAGCTATCAGGACTGGTATGGCGTAAACAAGGGCGTGTTCCAGACCAAGTATCGCAAGGCAGACGGCACATTCGATTATGGAGCTATCGAGGATATCAACGCAGCCTCAGAGCATGGCTCTATGCTTGTTATGGCCAAGCAGCTGAACTATCACAACTGGTATGGCCTTGTATCTACATACAACACCAAGATAACAAAGGACATCGACTTCTATGGAGGTATCGATTTCCGTGCATACAAGGGTACACACCGCAACGAGATTGTTGACCTCTATGGCGGCCAGTATTTTATTGATACCACACGCAAGAAGGTTAAGTCGTACAACAACGCCAATGCTGCCGACCAGAGTTGGGTATACAAGAAGCTTGGTGTAGGCGATGCTGTATACCGCGACTTCGATGGTCATGTTGTTCAGGAGGGTGCTTTCTTCCAGACAGAATATTCTAAGAAAGATCTTTCGGCATTTGTTTCGGGCTCGCTCTCTAATACTTCTTACTGGCGTTACGACCGCTTGTTCTACGACAAGCAGCACGCCAAGTCGGATACAAAGAGCTATATCGGCTTTACTGTTAAGGGTGGTGCCAACTACAATATTACCGACCAGCACAACGTGTTCTTTAATGCTGGCTACATCAGCCGCGCTCCTAAGTTCAACTATGGTGCATTCCTTACACCTATGGCAAGCAATGTAACCAACCCAGACGCTAAGAACGAGAAGGTGCTTTCGTTGGAACTTGGCTATGGCTATCGTCTTAAGTGGCTTACAGTTAACGTAAACGGCTACTGGACAAAGTGGCTCGACAAGACTATGACCAAGGCTTCTACATTAGGTAATGTAGATGCTTATGTAAACATGACTGGTCTTAACGCTCTGCACAAGGGTATTGAGCTTGAGGTTAAGGCAGAGCCACTCTACTGGCTTGATGTTAACGGTATGTTCTCTATCGGCGACTGGAAGTGGGATAGCAACGCTACAGGTATGGTTTACGATGATAGCGGCGCTCCTCTAACCAAGGATGGAACTATTGCCAGCGGCGTAGGTGCTGACGATCATCTTAAGACAGGTATCAACCTTAAGGGAGTTCGCGTAGGTGGATCGGCACAGACAACAGCTGCCCTTGGTGCTACTATCAAGCTCGACAAGAAGTTCCGCATTGGTGCCGACTGGACCTACTACGGACGCAACTATGCCTACTACTCAATTAGCGGCAGCAACCTTACACTTGGCAAGACCAACACCGTTGTAGAGCCTTGGAAGATTCCTGCTGCAAGCCAGGTAGACGTAAACGCTTCTTACAAGTTCAAGATTTCGGGTCTTAACGCTACACTCTCTGCCAATGTAAACAACCTCTTCGACTATCAGTACCTTGGCAAGGCATGGAACCCGCAGTCGGGTGCGGCTAACGAGAACACCATCTATGGTTTCTACGCATTTGGCCGTACATTCAGCACACGTCTGAAGATTAACTTCTAAGCAACAGCTATACATTATATATATAAAGACATACAAGATATGAAAAAGATATTTTTATTGTCGGCGGTAGCTCTTATGACATTTGCTGCATGCGACGACTATGAGGATCAGTTCAATCTTGACAGCCAGATTACTGATGTCAAGAAGGGCACAGCTATTGTGCTTACTGATGCCGATTATGCCAATATAGCCGGATTGGCTGCCAACAAGACTTTGGCTGCCAAGTTGGACGCCGAGAGTGGTACAAATGCCTATACAGAGGCTCTTGCCAAACTTCCTTCACAGAAGTATTTCAACACTCTCATCACTCCCGACCAGTTCCTTCCTGCTTTCATCGCCTCTAATTATAAGGAGGCCGATGCTGGCTCTAAGTTCAAGGTTACATATAATATGTATACCGGCAAGTCGGAATTCCTTTCTACATTCGCCAATCTAAAGGGCGAGTACACTCTTACTGCCGATGATTATAAAGCGGCTTGGGAAGGAGCTTCGTCGGCTACATATCTCACACCTAAGACTGTATCCAAGCTTCCTGCTCTTGTAAAGGAGGCTAAGGCCGATGCGGCAGAGGGCGACATTGTTGTTGTAAACTATGCTTTCTCCGACTTTGAGCCTGCTGGTGGTAGCGATACTCCTGCCGAGACTTATACCAAGCTCTCGGAGGTTGTGGCAAATACCGATGGTGGCGAATACTCGGTTAAGGGTATTGTTTGCGCTACATACAAGACAGGTTTCTTGCTTTATGATAAGACTGGCTACATTCTTGTATACAAGAAGTCGGATGTAAACGTAGGCGACGAGGTGGCTGTTGCAGGCACCACAACCAAGTATGGTGGCTTGATGCAGTTCCCTGCAAAGGGTACCAACCTCGAGGTTAAGGTTCTAACTCCAGGCAAGGAGCCTAACTTTAAGCATCCAGCCGTAAAGACATATGCGGCTGCCGAGTTTGAGGCTTATGCCAAGAATCCGGTTGTTGAGTATATCACATACAAGGGCAACCTATCTATCACAACCAACAGCAAGGGCAACAAGTACTACAACGTTACTATCGACGGTACTGAGAAGCAGGGTAGCCTTGCCAACGTGCCCGACGGACTGGTTGACGAGAGCCTTAGCGGTAAGGATATCGTTGTTTACGGATATGCTATTGGCGCTACCGGAACCGACAACAAGTTCCTCAACACAATGGTTGTAAGTTGTGCCGAGGCTACTCCAGCTGGTGCTGCAAAGGCTAAGGCTGTGGCACGTGCCGCATCTAATGGTGGCGCTAATCGTTCTGTAGTTTATCGTTTTGACGGTTCATCATGGAAGGTGCTCAAGAATGACGACATCGATATTATTGCTGCCCAGCCAGAGTGGTACACTTTGATTGGTCAGACTACAGTAACTAAGCCAGCCAACTACTTCCCAGTTCTGCTCCAGCGCGATTATCCGTTTGCCAAGAATGGTCAGAAGGCTATTGTTGTATATCGCAAGTCGGCTACCGAAATGGCAGCAGAAGAGTTTGTGTTTGATACAACTACTGGTTGGGCAGAGGCTAAGGAGTACAAGAAGAAGTCTACTTCTTTCATCCAGACCGAGACAGGTTTCGAGACTTTGGCAAGCACCTATATCGACGAGAGCTTGCTTGGTGATGAGGGTGGCTTTGTTGCAATCGACATCGAGCGCGACGCATCTCTCAAGTACATCTGGACCAACTCGTCTTCGTATGGTTGGAAGGGTGGTGCCTACAACGGTACTTCAAGCACAAAGTCGGAAAGTTGGCTTGTGTCGCCTGCCATAAATCTTGCCGAGGCAGAAAATCCAGTATTGGTATTTGATGAGGCTATGAACAAGCTTGGCAATTATAATCCTGCCGACTATGTAAAGGTTATGGTTTCTACCAACTTTGATGGTAGCGACGTAAAAGCAGCCAAGTGGAACCAGCTTGAGGTAAAGGGTGGCACAGAGGGCAACTCTTGGACCTTCATGACAATTGATCCTATCTCGCTCGCCGATTATGTTGGCAAGTCGGTACACATCGCCTTCTTGTATCAGAGTACAGACAAGGTGGCTCCTACATACGAGGTTAAGAACTTCGTTGTAAAGGAGGCCGAATAATCCAATAAGCGCCAATGGCGCATTCAATAAGCATCAATAGCGCATATCATCTTGCCGTATCATGCAATTTGATATGCGCTATTTTTTTTGTTTGTTCCACATTCCAAAGTAATATAATATAAATGGCAAAGTAATATATATATAAATGGCAAAGTAATATAATATAAATGGCAAAGTAATATATATTAAATTACTCATGAATATATATTTAAATGGTAAAGCAAAAGGCAAAGTAATTTAAATATCTCTTCTTTTTCCTCCACTTCTCGCATAAAATATGTAACTTTGCCCGACAATGTGTATAGGGCATGTGTGCCTTGTGCCATTAAAGAACTGTATATAACAGTAAGGCAAATTATGAAAAAGAACAAATTGAATGTGAAAGGCCTTAGCCACAAGTCTGTGGCAAAAATCTCAGCCATAGTGTTTTATGCACTCATTGGCATTTCGGTATTGCTGTTCGCGCTCTTCCGCTTGGTTGGGTTTGACATGCCATACATCGAGAATCCCGAATATAATGCACCAATTCTTACAGGCGTACTCGTGGGCTATATGTTGCTGCTTGTAGCCGTGGCATTGGCGCTTGGCGTGTACAGCTTTGTGCGTTCGGCTGTAATGAACCGCAAGGAAAACCGTGTGGTAAACAACATACCTGCACATCGCATAGCCGTAGCAACCGTAGTGGGCACAATTGTCTTGCTTGCCCTGACATTCGCCCTTTCAGGCACAGGCACGCTTACCGTCAACGGAGCCAAGTATACCAACATGCTTGGATTGCGTGCGTCGGGCATGTTTATAGACACATCATTGGCTTTGATAGCCTTGGCAATAGCAGCCGTGGCATTTGGCGCAATACGTAACAGGAGGTAGAAGACATGCTTATAAAGCGTAGAAAACATAGAGTACCCGAACTTAACACCACATCAACTGCCGACATCTCGTTCATGTTGCTCACATTCTTTCTTGTGACAACATCTATGGATGTAGACCGTGGTATTGTGCGCCAACTGCCTCCAGCTGATACCGAGGAAGATGCCGACAATATGGATACGGAGGTGAGCAAGAAAAACACACTTGTGTTCCACATATTGCCTTCGGGAAAGATAACGCTGGACGACAAACCCGTAGATGTCAATACCCTGCACGATGATATTGCCGACTTTATAACCAAGCGACCAAAGCAGCACATCATATATGTGGATACCGACCCAAAGGCCGACTACAACACCTACTTTGCCCTACAGAACGAAATAGTAATGGCATACAACAAGGTGCGTGGCAACATCTCGCAACGACTCTACCACAAATCTTTTCAGGCGATAAGCGAGCAACAGCGCGATAATGTGCGCGACCTATGTCCGCAGCGAATAACAGAAACTTATCCAACATCGGCAACAGAGCAGAAAGGAGACAACCAATGATTTTTGACAATCGTGTACGACGTAGCGTGCCGCAATTGAACACGGCGTCGCTACCAGACTTGATATTTACCGTGCTCTTCTTCTTTATGGTCGTTACGCACATGCGTCAGACCACCATAAAGGTTGAGTTTCGTATGCCACAAGGCACCCAACTCACACGCCTTACAAAGAAGTCTACCGTGTCGTATATATATATAGGTAAGGTGAAACACTCGGCTGTAACGGCTGCGGCATCAGGTTCGGCCACCACAAAAGGCTATTATCTGCAACTAAACGACCGTATTGCCACAACCGAAGAGGTGGCCAAGTTTATATCAGCCGAACGACAAAGAATGTCATCAGAAGACCATCAGCGACAGACGGTATCGCTTAAGGCCGACTGTAATGCGCCCATGGGACTGATAACAGACCTAAAACAAGCTTTGAGAAAAGCAAATGTTAGGCGAATAAATTATTCGGCAGACGAGAAAAAGTAACAATTTATAACTTTTTATCACTTTAAA
>ERZ1026886.1028-NODE-1028-length-12940-cov-9.716492_pt1 | contig 12940 bp, 10 predicted proteins | sample MGYA00380173_ERZ1026886 | MGnify/ENA primary metagenome ERZ1026886 (study PRJEB33269, sample SAMEA4719809) | human gut metagenome | biome: human-associated habitat; feature: organic feature; material: feces | place: Cameroon | collected 2013-10 ... | reverse complement strand
CTATACCATGACCTGCAAACCATCCCGTATATACATTTACCGATTTGCCTGGAGCCTTTATTCCAAATACACTATTTGATTGACGATGCCAAAGATACGAAAATAAATCCTGATAGCGGCATAAATCAGAGATTATTTTCGTGAAATATAAGCATTTAAAACAGGTCTTACTTTAAAGTAGACTCTGTTTACGAACTATTGTCTAATCGTTGATAGTTTCTATTTCTTACAATTTGGCTGGGTCATAAAACTGTAGTTTCTTCATTTCTGCTTGTTCTTCTGGCGACAGGAGTGGCAATCCATGGACTGATATATAGTTTTCTATCGCTTGAGTAGCTTCTTGCGGTTGCAGATTAATGCCTGATTCTTTCTTCTTTTCATCTACATATTCTTGTTCCGTAATAAACAATTCTGTAACAACATGAATTAACTGTTTATGAGAATCCTTTTTATGCCAATAATTGTAACTTTGATCAGTTTTCTGAAAAATCAAGTTTTTAAAGGAATAATAATCCTCATCACTTAATCGGTAAGCCTCCGTGAATTTGTCTCTTACTATTTCCTGCGAAAAACCAAATATATTTTGAGAAAGCTTGTCATATGTAGGCATCATATCCATTTCTATCGTACAGCATTTACGAATAGAATCAGTTATTATTCTTCCTATTGTTTGACTGTCTTTTTTGATATATCCAACATTAGCAGAATCTTGAATAGTATACTTTTTACGACATTCCTCTATAAAAGTTGTTCCTTCTGGCCACGGACGAAATGTTGCTTGATCGCTAAGCATAAAGGCTCTTTTCTTATCTTTGCTGATAAGCTCTTCATTTCTTAGATAACGACAGCCATATTTTCTTAAATATACTTTTTCATTTTTTAGATTGATATAGTATTCCACGATACCATCCTCGTAATACTTAAGCAAAGAATCATTGTGTTGATAACTACGATAATATCCCTTTAATCTTACAAACTTAGGTTGTTTACCACTTATCGTGACATCTTGTAATTTTACCTGACCTAATACCTTTAGCGGTAGAAGCAATAAAACTAAATACAAATATTTCATAATTTAATAATTGTTGAATTCCGTTGTCGCCTGCAAAGTTACAAAATATACGAATACTTTTTGTAGGTTAACTGTTAGATTTATGTTAATTGTGCACACTTTAAAAAGTCAGAACACAATCAATCTGAAGTTCAGAAGTTATAGAATTTAAAGAAGTTGTTACTCCCTTCGGTCGTCGTTAAAAGTTATAGCCAATAGTCTTGGATGGAATGACAACGAAAAAGCAGGAACTTCTATCGAGGAGCTCCTGCTTTTGTATTTATTGTATGAAAGTTTATTTTGCTATGTTATGCCGGGCAGTCTGTCGGATGATGACAGAATTATGAATATCTGATAATCTGTCCAGGAGTAAGCTTCTTGTCCTTCTTGTAACCATTGAGGTGGCAGATCTTCTCAACACTTACGCCACGCTTCTCGGCGATAGAACTGAGAGTCTCGCCGTACTTAACCTTGTGGTAAAGCTTCTCGCCACTTGCGCTGGCTTCGTATCTGCCCACAGAGCCTCCGTTGACTTCCTCGCGTGTGTAGCCTCCGTTGCCCACTTTTCCACGAACCGAGTTGGCTGCAATGCCCTCGTTCTCGTATGTGTTGCGGTTGAAGTCATAGTAGTCGCCCACTACGTCCTGGTTACGGAAGTCGAACATCAAGGCAGGGTTCAGGGCTACGCCACAGAGACGAGTCTCAAAGTGGAGGTGCGAACCTGTGCTTCGACCGGTATTTCCACCGAGTCCTATCACTTCGCCGGCTCTTACGTCCTGATTCTCTTCTACGAGCTGTGCAGAAAGGTGACCGTAGATAGTCTCCAGTCCGTTGTTGTGACGAATAACGATGTATTTGCCATATCCGCCTCTCTCATATCTTACGATACGTACTTTTCCTGAGAAGGCTGCACGTATGGTGTCGCCGATATATACTTTGATGTCCATACCCTTGTGGCTACGGCCAAATTGCGCACGATAACCGAAGTTGCTGGTTACCACGCGGCTCTGGGTAGGCATACAGAAATGACGAAGGTCTATACGGAAATGCTCAGGCAGCGATGTGGCTTTGTGAGCGTATTTATTGGAGAAATCTTCATAGAGCTCGCTGGCTGGGTTCTCGCGCTCTTCCATCTGGCGATAATGAGAGATGGCTAAAGTGTCGAGCGACTTCATTCGATGATCTACCGGTGCCTGACGTGCCAGAAGGTCTTGAGCCTGAGTGGGCACGGCAGCGAGGGACAATAATACTCCTACAAAGATTTTACTTATCTTGCTTTTTAAACTCATAATTCTAAATTAATACTCTTTTAGGTTGGTCGTTTAGCATACAGAACAATAAGAATTCTGTACGGAAAATCGCAATGCAAAGTGCTCTAAGATGCGATTTTGTTATATAGACGTTGCAAATATAACAAAAATAATTCAAACAGCCTAATGGATTAACATAAATTATTCGGTCTTTAACATGCTCGTTTTCATTCGGATAGCTTTCGAATGCAGTTTATATATAGGCGAATTGGCATAATTATTGCATGAAAAGTCAAAAGCGGTATTTAACATTTTTTCTGTTCTTCGTTTCCCTTTTTTTTTACTCTTGCTGGATATTGCTGGTCTTTTGTTATTTATCCATTTTTCAGATATTTGAGCAGAGCTACGGCAGGTGAATGTCCCATGAAGATGTACTTCTTTACCTCCGGACTTGTGAAGTGGTTGCACTGGGTATAGGCTTTATAGAGTTCATCGAGATTGATGGTGAATTCCTTGCCTGAGCTTTCCCTTATGCCGATGATCATCTTGGCGGTGACGTGCAGTCGGATGTATCTGATGCCAGTTACGCTTTCTATCTCTTTGATGCCTATGAGCTTTTCTCTCATTTCCTCCTTGGTCAGGTCGGGTCGTGGCTCAGGGTCGCGAACCAATGGCTTGCGCCCACGCTTTTTGGGTGTGGAGGCTGGTGTGGAGGCTGGCGCAGTGGGCATGTCGGGGAAGAGGTTCCCTTCTGATGTTTGTTCTTTTATTGCCATTGTTGCTTCTGTTTTAGTTGATGTTGATTGCCAGTGTTGTCTGGTTGATGGGGGCTGCCGCTAACTGATGGCAGCCCAGTTGATGTTGGTTTTCTTCAGCTCTCTGAGCCTCGACCATAGCGGCGCATACTGGGGAAGACTGCATTGCGGGTCGGCCTCGATGACGGCTTGCGCCTCTTGTCTTGCCAGTTGCACAAGTTGACCATCGCGTGCTATGTTGGCTATCTTCAGGTCGAAGGCTATTCCGCTTTGCTGCGTTCCCTCCAGGTCGCCAGGGCCTCGAAGCTTCAGGTCGGCTTCAGCTATTCGGAACCCATCATTGGTGTCGCACATGATGTCGATTCGCTTTCTTGTATCCTCGCTCAACTTGTAGTTGGTTACCAGGATGCAGTAGCTTTGGTCGCTTCCTCGTCCTACTCGTCCTCTGAGCTGGTGTAGCTGAGAGAGTCCGAATCGCTGCGCATCCAGAATCACCATGACCGAGGCGTTGGGCACATTGACGCCTACCTCGATGACGGTTGTGGCAACGAGTATCTGGGTTTCGCCCTTCACAAACTTCTCCATCTCAGTTTCCTTCTCTGCAGGTTTCATCTTGCCGTGCACTTTGCTGAGGTTGTAGTCGGGGAAGGCTTCCTTGAGGGTCTCGAAGCCTTCTTCCAGGTTTTTCAGATCGCTCTTCTCGCTCTCTTTGATGAGCGGAAATACGATGTAGACCTGTCGCCCCATGTTGATCTGGCGTCTGATGCTCTGATAGAGAGAGGTCAGTTGGGTGTCGAACTTATGCAGCGTCTGTATGGGTTTTCTGCCAGGCGGCAGTTCGTCGATGACACTTACATCCAGGTCGCCGTATATAGTCATGGCAAGGGTGCGTGGTATAGGGGTTGCCGTCATGACCAATACATGCGGCGGATTCAGGCTCTTGCTCCATAGCTTGGCTCTTTGTGCCACACCGAAGCGATGCTGTTCGTCGATGACAGCCAGTCCTAAGTGTGCAAACTGCACGGTTTCTTCTATGATGGCATGAGTTCCCACCAATATCTGCACCTCTCCGCAAGCCAATGCGTCGAGTATGGCCTGTCGCTTTTTGCCTTTTACGATGCCCGTCAGCAGTTCCACCCTGATGTCCATCCCCTTCAGAAACTCCCTGATGGTTTGCAGATGCTGTTCTGCCAAGATTTCGGTAGGAGCCATCATGCAGGCCTGGAATCCATTGTCGAGTGCTATGAGCATGGTCATCAGTGCCACGAGTGTCTTGCCCGATCCTACATCTCCCTGCAGAAGTCTGTTCATCTGTTTGCCGCTGCACATATCGGCGCGTATCTCGTGCATTACCCGCTTTTGTGCTCCGGTAAGACTGAAAGGCAGGTTGTTCGCATAGAAACTGTTGAATATCTCTCCCACACGGTTGAACACGTATCCCCGGTATTTGCGTCGCTGGTCGCTCGCGTACCTTAATATATTAAGTTGCACGTAGAACAGCTCCTCAAACTTCAGCCGCACCTGTGCCTTCTGCAGTTCCTGATGAGAGTGTGGATAATGTATGTTGCGGAAGGCCTCGTCGCGTGAGACAAGGTGCAGACGATGGGTGATAAAGTCGGGCAGGGTTTCTGGCAGGGCAGGAAGCTTCTCTATCAGCGCCTTGGCTATCTTCTCTATGGCGCGCGATGTAAGCCCCATCTTTTTCATCTTCTCGGTGGTGCCATAGTAGGGCTGCATGCCCATGTCGGAGAGTTGCAGTGACTGTGCGTCGTCGATATCGGGGTGAGCAAATTGGAAACGTCCGCCATAAAGCGTTGGCTTGCCGAAAACAATGTATTCGGTATCGGTCTTGTAAGTCTTGAAGATGTATTGTGCGCCGCGAAACCAAACTAAGTCAGCCACTCCGAATCCGTCGGAGAAGTGGGCTACTACCCGTTTGTTGCGTTTCCCCATGTCGAATTCCTCGAAACTGAGGATCCTTCCCTTTATCTGTACAAAGGGCATTTCCGGTGTCAGCTCGCTGATGTGGAACACCTTGGTGCGGTCTACATATTTATAAGGATAGTATTCGAGCAAGTCACCATACGAGCAGATGCCGAGCTCCTTGCTCAGTATCTCTTTCTTCTTAGGACCTACGCCAGGCAGGTACATGATGTCTTGGTCTAAAATACTACTCATTTTTAAGTGAAGAGTGAAGAGTGAAGAGTTAAGAGTGAAGAGTTAAGAGTGAAGAATGAAGAGTTAAGAGTGAAAAATTCTCTTGCTCTTATTCTGATAAGAGGGCTTCTGCCACCTTGATGTCGAAGGGGGTTGTAATCTTGATATTCTCGCGGTTGCCTTCCACCATTGCTACCTGGCATCCTAAGCTTTCCACCACTGATGCGTCGTCGGTAAACTGGGCCTTGTAACCCTGATTGAAGGCTTGCTTGGCAAGAGCAATGTCGAAAGTCTGAGGAGTCTGTACCACACGATAGTCGTCGCGCATCACGTTTTTGCCTCCTCCACGCTGGTCTATATAGCGCAGTGTGTCGGTCACAGCATATACGGGTATGGCGGCATATTCCTCGCGGGCGGTCTCGTAGCATTCGTCTATGACTGAGGTTGATACGAATGGGCGCACACCGTCGTGTATTCCCACCACTCCGTCGGCGTCATCGGGAATAAGCGCCAGTCCGTTCTTTGATGACTGGAAGCGGGTGTCGCCACCATTGGCTATCTGGTGCTTGATGTTGAAATGATGCTCCTCGCAAAGCTGGTGCCAGTATTCCTGCTGGCTCTCGGGCAACACAAGGATGATGTTGATGTCGGGGTTGTATTCGTAGAAGCGCTCTATAGTGCGCATCAGTATGGGCTTGCCGGCTACAGGTAGAAACTGCTTGGGCGTCTCTGTTCCCATGCGCAGTCCTTTGCCTCCGGCAACAATGATTACGTAATCCATAATTTAAGTGAAGAGTTAAGAATTATTTGTTGCTCATCAGGTGTGTGTACCTCATGCCTTTCTGCAGTTCTGCCACAGCCTCGTCGCCTACGAAGTAGCTCAATATCTTGTAGGCATAGGGCAGGGTAGCAGCCGGACCTTCACCTGTTATCACGTTGCCGTCCTCCTCATACAGATGGCCAGTATACTCGGTGTCGGCAGCAAAGTATTGTTCAAAACCAGGATAGCAGGTAGCCTTCTTGCCGTTGAGGATGCCCGTGCTTGCCAATACCATAGGGGCAGCACAGATGGCACCTATGCGCTTGCCGGCCTTGTGATGAGCGATGAGCGCCTGTCGCACGCCCTCGTGCTCGTTGAGATGAGTGCTGCCTGGCATTCCTCCTGGAAGAAGGAGCATGTCGGCATCGCCGAAGTCCTTCACGTCCTCAAAGCGCAGGTCGGCTTTCAGCGTTACGCCATGAGAAGTTTCTACCCATTCGCTGCCCGTAATGCTTACGGTCTTGATGTCTACACCACCTCTGCGAAGTATGTCTACCGGAGCCAAACCTTCGATTTCCTCGAAGCCATTGGCAAGAAATTCGTATACCTTTGCCATAATTTTATGTTCTTTTTGTCTGATTATTCGATTTATATTATTACCTTTGCAAAAGTAAGAATAATAATTGAAACAGCAAAATAAATGACACGACAACCATTGAAATTTGCGATATTTGGCAATGAGTACCAGGCCAAGAAGTCTACTTCGATAGAGAAAATCCTGGACTATTTAGCGCAGAAAGGCGCCGAAATCTATGTGGAGAATGCCTATTACGAGTTTCTCACCCGCAGTCAGCACATCGATGTGAAGGCGGCAGGAGTGTTCGAGGATTACAACTTCGATGTGGATTATGTCATCTCCATGGGAGGCGACGGCACCTTCCTCAAGGCTGCCAGCAGAGTGGGAGCCAAGGGAACACCCATCATCGGTGTCAATATGGGGCGACTGGGCTTCCTGGCAGATGTGTTGCCTGGCGAGGTGGAGGCAGCCTTGGACAGCTTGTATGCCGGTGAGTGCCAGATAGAGGAACATGTCGTCATTCAGGTAGAGGCAGAGGGAGGTGTCTTGGCAGGCAATCCTTTTGCCCTTAACGATATTGCCGTGCTGAAGCGTGACGATGCGTCCATGATTTCTATTCGCACGCAGGTGGATGGAGAGTTTCTGGTTAACTACCAGGCTGACGGACTGATCGTGACCACTTCTACGGGCTCTACAGCCTACAACCTGTCGAATGGCGGACCTATCATCATTCCCCAGAGCAGCAGCCTGTGTCTCACGCCCGTGGCTCCTCATAGTTTAAATATTCGTCCCGTCGTCATTAATGACACGGCAGAGATAACACTCGATGTGGAGAGCCGTAGCCACAACTACCTTGTTGCCATCGACGGACGCAGTGAGCGAATGACTGAAGGCACACGTCTCGTTATCCGCAAGGCTGCCCATACCATTAAAATAGTAAAACAGCGCAACCAGCGATACTTCTCCACTCTGAGAGAGAAGTTGATGTGGGGTGCCGATCAGAGAGGAAGATGAATTTAAGTGAAGAGTGAAGAACGAAGAGTGAAGAATTCAAATGAAGAGATGGATGAAGATAATCAAGGTTCCCAAGTTCAAGTATGATGCCAAGACCCTGCTCAAGTGGCTTTGGCGTTCCTGGCGTGGCAACCGTCTGCAGGCTACGCTCAATGCTGTTGTCGGCTTGCTGTCAGTTGCAGTCAGTTTAGGACAGGTGTGGGCGGTGAAGCATGCTATTGATGTGGCTTCGCATGCCGTGCAGGGCAATATCTATTGGGCTGTGGCATTGATGGGTGGACTGATATTATGCGATTTCGCACTCAACATCTCTGGCATCTGGATAAGAAACCTCCTGGGCATCAAGGCGCAGAACCGTATGCAGCAACGTATGCTCGACCGCATCCTTCGCTCGGAGTGGCAGGGCAGGGAGCGCCTTCATTCGGGTGATGTGCTCAACAGGCTTGAGGGGGATGTGTCGCAAGTGGTAGGCTTCCTTACCGAGACTATTCCAAGTACCTTGAGCGTCCTGGCGCTTTTCCTCAGCGCCTTCTTCTATCTCTTCTCCATGGATAAGCTCTTGTCGGTAGTCATCGTCGTTATGATACCCATCTTCCTGGCTTTCAGCAAGGTGTATATGGGTAAGATGCGATTCCTGACCCGCCAGGTGCGCGATACCGACAGTAAGGTTCAGAGTGTGCTGCAGGAAACCATCCAGCACCGCATGCTTATCAAGACCTTGGAGAGTAACAGTGTCATGGTGGAACGGTTGGAGAACACCCAGTGCGAGCTTCGCTCCAAAGTGGTGCGTAAGACCATATTCAGCGTGTTCAGCAACTTGGTTCTTAACTTTGGCTTTGCCTTGGGCTATCTGGTGGCATTCCTTTGGGCTGCCGTGCGCATGAGTGCAGGCTCGCTTACCTTTGGCGGCATGACTGCCTTTCTGCAACTTGTCAACAAGATACAGGGTCCGGCACGCAACCTTGCCAAGCTGGTTCCTGCCTTTGTGGGGGTGTTTACTGCTGCCGAACGACTCATGGAGTTGGAGGAAAATCCATTGGAGGAACAGGGTGAGCCAATAGAGATAGACTCGCCTTGCGGCATTCGCCTTGAGGGAGTGAGTTATGCCTACAAGGCAGAGCAGTCTGAGGACGACTCAGCTTCCGATGCCCGCAATGTCATTCATCAGCTCGATTTCGATTTCACACCAGGCAGCTGTACTGCTATCTTGGGTGAGACAGGTGCCGGCAAGACAACTCTTGTTCGCCTTATCCTGGCTCTGCTTCGTCCGCAGCAAGGTCAGCTCTCTATATATAATAAGGTGAAGAGTCAGACGCTCACTCCGCTTCATCGATGCAACTTTGTTTATGTGCCTCAGGGCAACACGCTGATGAGCGGAACTATCCGCGACAATCTGCGGTTGGGTAAGCTCGATGCTACTGATGAGGAGATGGTGGAGGCTCTGCATAAGAGTTGCGCCGACTTTGTGATGGAGTTGCCTGCAGGCTTGGATACTCTTTGCAGCGAACAGGGAGGAGGACTGAGTGAAGGACAGGCACAGCGTATTGCCATAGCCCGCAGTCTGTTGCGCAATCGCAGCATCATGCTTTTTGATGAGGCTACGAGTGCCCTTGACCCAGAAACTGAGCGCCAGCTATTGCAGAACATCCTGTCTTCTCACGACAAGACCATTATCTTCATTACCCATCGGCCTGCTGTGGTCGACTATTGCGACCAGGTGCTCAGAATAGAGCGCACCAACAACAGTTGAATATTTCCTCTTCAAGAGTGAGGGAGACATAACCGAATGTCTTCTATGCTCAGTCCCGTGGCTTGGGAAATAATTTCCAAAGGAATGTTCTGTGAAAGCAGGTTGCGGGCTATTGCTTTTTTCTCTTCAGCTCTTCCCTCAGCTCTTCCCTCAGCTCTTCCCTCAGCTCTTCCCTCAGCTCTTCCCTCAGCCAATCCTTCTAATTTAGCATTGCCGAGTACGTCATTCTGAATCATGATGGCATTGATATGCTCGTCGTATGCGTGACGTTCTGCATCCGACATCTCGTAGTATTTTAGCTTCTCGCGAGCCTCTTGCAGACCTGGAGCTTTAGTGTCTGGAGAGATAACGCCATTCTTCAGATAGTTTACCCATTCTTCCAATGGTGATTTTGCCACTTTATTGAACTCGTTGACACGCACAAGGATATAGGTAGGGAAAATCTCAGAAGGTGATTTTCTTACGATATTGTTCTTTTCCTTGGCACTTATCACGAGCTGGTCTTTCGTGTGCAGACCTGTAAAATTGTTCTGTCCGATATAGATGTAGTCAGAACCTTTTCCGAGATCGAAGTACAAGATGCTGATAGAATACACCTTTTTCACCTCCTTATAGCTGTTGCCGAGGTTGATATGCTCAGTAATAGCTTTTGCTACTCCATAAAGAACTCGCTCTAAGTAGTACAGCTCACTGGTGTTTTGTATTTCCACAATGATAATTTCTCCCTTACTGTTTCTGGCTTTTATATCAACGCGGTTGAACTTATCATATTCTTTCTGCTGATTACTTTCACTTTCCAGTATTTCTATGATTTTTACTTCTTCATTCAGAAATACGGTAAGGAATCCTTCCAAAACGTCAAAATTAGCTTTCTGACGGAGTAATCTTTTGATTGCCCAGTCGAAACGGATGTATCTATCTCTCAGTTCTGCCATAATAAAACCTCCTTTTTGTTTAAATGATAATTGCCGAGTGCAGAATATCTTTTGCAAAGATACATTTTTTCTTTTTTGCTTCCAAATGTTTTACCGAAAAAATGATATTTCTTCTTTCTCGGCTATTTTACTCTATACGAAAAACTGGCGACCCTCGCATAACGTGAGCCGCCAGTTGAATAGATGAATTATATGTTAGGTTTTTTATTTACTTGATAACTACCTTTTTGCCATGGTGGATATAGATGCCAGCCTGGTTGGGTTTCTGGTTCATCTTCATACCACTGAGTGTGTACCAAGCATGATTGGTGTAGCTGCCTGCGTTTTCTGTTGTAGGCAAGTCGATACCTGTATTTATGTCTTTAGTGACATTCGTAACAACATACTTACCATTACTCTTACCAGGACCCACTTTGACGAAGATAGTTGAGTTGACTCCAGTAACGTCGTGTGACTGAGTTTTCTCTTTTGTTCCTGCATCGTTAGGCTCGCAGAAAACAAAGTTGAGCATTCCATCTTTTTGGGTAATGGTGAAGTCCTTATAATACCAGTTCTTGCCATCAATCATCTTGGTCTGTGTAATGGTGGTTCCAGGCCATTTAAGTTTATCATCAGTGTTACCCCAATAGTAGAAGTTTACCTTCTTCCAGTCGGTGCCATCCGTATTAACATATACGGTAATATTGTAAGGCTCGAAACGTTTGATGCTATAATTGTAAGTGCGAATACCGCTTACAGTACCATTGATGAGCAGGCCCACCTTCAGTGTGCAAGAACTGCTGATGTTGATAGATGTACCACTTGTTACCTGAGTGCTGCTGGCTGTAGGGTCGCTGCCGTTGGTGGTGTAAACCAACTTAGCAGCGGTGTTCTTGCTTACTGCAGTAAGAGCCACTTTGAAGCCCTCCTCGTATGTGCCAGAAGCCTTGTCTGCCCATGCAGTCTCTGAGTTGTTTGACAGATAGTACATGTAGTTTTTGCCAGAGAGGATGCGGGTGTACTCAGTCTTTGATGGGGTAGTCATCATGCTTGGAATACCTACAACCACCAACAACTTGCGACTGTTAGTACCATTTACTGCATTAGCAAAATACTGTGTGTTGCTGGCATATTTGCTATAAGAACTTGTGTTGGTGATACCTACTAATTTGCGGGCTTCTATCATGCTCTTCAGTTCATGCTCGTATGCTTTCCAGTGAGGCTGGAAGATACAAGGAGTACCAGGCATGGCAATGAGGAATGCGTTGGCAGCAGGAATATATGCTGTAGGGATAGGGTCTTTGCTTCCCTCGTTGCTATTGTCCTCGCGTACCTGTATGTCGTGGTTTTCTACGAAGGTTATGGCATAACGGCGATAGGAAGCATCAGACATCAGACTGCTGTTGTTCAGTTTTGTCCAGTTGTTGCTTCTGATAGCATCGGTCATGTTGTAGTGGAATTGGAAGTCAAAGGCACCGCTCTTCTTGCCTGTATTGTTGATCCAGTTCTTGATGTTTCCTACACCATCCCAGTATTCTCCCACAGAGAATTGAATACCTGTTGCTGTGTTGTAGTCGCCCACATGGCTTGCGTTGAAACCTTTCACCATGTCATAGCGGAAACCTTCGTAGCCCAAGTCTTCTTTCAAGAATTTCAAGTAAGCCTTTACCACTTTCTGTACGTTTGCGCTCTTGTGGTCCAGGTCACGGCAGTCTCCGAAGTCGTCGCCCTCATCGTTGTTGTTGCTGAGGTTAACACCTTCTTTTGTGGCTTGGGTTAAGGTCTTACCACCATCGTCGTTTTTGCAGATGTCGGTAGGCAGCATCTGGTAGGTCACACCCTTGTATGTTTCAGCTGGGAAAGTGAACCAACCCTCGGTATTGCGATGGTTGATGACTACATCGGCAATGGTTCCGATACCATTGTTCTTAAAAGTCTTGATCATGGAACGCAACTCGTCTTCTGTTCCGAAACTGGAGTTGTGGTTGAAATAGTAATAGGGTTTATAGCCCATTACCTGTACCGTTTCAGCACATTTTCCGCTCTGAGGAACCCATACGAGGTCGATGAATCCTTTGAACTCTGTAGTCTGAGCCTCAAGAGCTTTCCATTGTGCAGCCTCGTATGCATTCCAAGAGAAGCCCTGCAGCATGACTCCATTGTAGTTTGCCGGCCATCCCTGTGCCGAAGCACTGATTACTGCTAAGAGTGCAATAAGTGTCAAGTAAATTTTCTTCATATTCTTCTTGTTTTTTGTTTTCGGTGGTAAAGTTATGATTTTCTTTTGTAGTGACAATCTTTTCTTGACCTAAATCAAGCAAACGACTTGCGCAAACGTTTGCATTTACAGTGCAAATTCATAGTATCTGTCATGACCTCAGTTCAGAATTATGTTGTTTCAGGAGGCGAAAAGCGATAAGCTCCTGTTATTGGCGTATTGCTTTTTTACTTAAGTTTTGCCCCACACACCCTACCCTTCAGGGCGTGCCAACCGTACAGGTCGAAAGAATGCAGGGCATACAAAAAGGCGGTCCCGGATTGGAGAAGAGTTGCCTATTCTATGAGTGTTTAACCAAATCTGTAAAGTTCGACCAACTTTCAACTTTGAATCCTCTTAGATCTCTGACTGATTTCTTAAACCACTCTATTTTAGAAAGTTCCATAACTGTTTTTACAAGTGCAGTCAAATCATCATTCATCGTCATGTATGTA
>ERZ1026886.1027-NODE-1027-length-12942-cov-110.350896_pt1 | contig 12942 bp, 9 predicted proteins | sample MGYA00380173_ERZ1026886 | MGnify/ENA primary metagenome ERZ1026886 (study PRJEB33269, sample SAMEA4719809) | human gut metagenome | biome: human-associated habitat; feature: organic feature; material: feces | place: Cameroon | collected 2013-10 ... | reverse complement strand
GGATAAAGGTGGCTGTAATGCCTGAGCAGATACCCATATTATCGAGCACTACCCAACCGCTCACCTTCATGTTGCGGCAATAGAGCCAGATGCCGACGAACATTCCGAATACACCTCCGTGGCTAGCCAGTCCCTCATAACCCGTATATTTCCAACTGCCGTCAGGCATGTGATGGACAGGTATCAGCATCTCGATGAAGTGATCCCACTGGGTGAGGAAATATTCCGGCTGATAGAAGATGCAATGTCCCAAACGGCCACCTATCAGTACACCGAAGAAGATGTAGAGAAACAGTGGGGAGAACTTCTCGTCCGAAAGCCCCTGCTGCTTGTAAAGCTTGCTCATGAGCAGATAGCCCAGCAGCAGACCGATCATCCAGCAGGTGGAGTAGTAGCGGATGGTCATAGGACCCAGATGAGCCAGAATAGGATCCGGGTCCCATACGATATAGTTAAGCAGATTTGCTATCATAACCGTAGAAGAATAGGATTATACATTGAAGCGGAAGTGCATGATGTCGCCATCCTGCACGACGTACTCCTTGCCCTCGATACCGAGCTTACCAGCCTCACGTACAGCAGCTTCAGAGCCATACTTGATGTAGTCATCATACTTGATAACCTCAGCACGGATGAATCCCTTCTCGAAGTCGGTGTGGATTACTCCGGCACACTGAGGAGCCTTCCAACCCTTATGATAGGTCCATGCCTTTACCTCCATTTCACCAGCGGTGATGAATGTTTCGAGGTTCAGCAGGGCGTATGCCTTCTTGATGAGTCGGTTTACGCCGCTCTCTTCCAGTCCGAGTTCTTCGAGGAACATCAGTTTGTCCTCGTAGGTTTCGAGCGATGCGATGTCTTCCTCTGTCTTGGCAGCGATGACCATGCACTCAGCACCTTCTTCCTTGGCGATTTCCTCTACCTTCTTGCTATACTCGTTGCCGGTCTTGGCAGAAGCCTCGTCAACATTGGCAACATAGAGTACTGGCTTGGTAGTGAGGAGGAAGAGGTCGTGAGCCACCTTCTGCTCTTCCTTGCTTTCGAAAGTAACGCCACGGGCGTTCCTTCCCTGCTCCAATTCGGCCTTGTAAGCCTCCAGAACGGTAACCATTGTCTTTGCATCCTTGTTGCCTGCAGCAGCAGTTTTCTTCTGCTTGGCGAGCTGAGATTCGATAGTTTCCAGATCCTTGAGCTGCAACTCTGTATCAATGACGCTCTTATCCTCCAAAGGATCAACCTTAGCGCCACCTTCGCGAACGATATTGTCATCGTCGAAACAGCGGATTACGTGGATGATAGCATCGCACTCACGGATATTTCCCAAGAATTTATTACCAAGACCTTCGCCCTTGCTGGCACCCTTTACGAGACCTGCGATATCTACGATTTCGCAAGTAGCTGGGACGATGCGTCCTGGGTGAACAATCTCTGCCAACTTGTTGAGTCGCTCATCTGGTACGGTGATGACGCCCAAGTTTGGTTCGATAGTACAGAAAGGGAAGTTAGCTGCCTGTGCCTTTGCACTAGACAGACAGTTGAACAGTGTAGACTTACCCACGTTTGGGAGGCCTACAATACCACATTTTAATGCCATTTTATCTTTAAACGTTTAAATTTCCGGTGCAAAGTTACACATTATAAATGAAAGATACGAAGAAATCGTGGAAAATTAACTAAAAATCATAGATGTGCGGAAGAATCAACGATGGTAAACCGACAGAAACGCTTGAGGAAGCGCAACGATATAGGTGAAGACGTTGGAATATACGGGAGAGGTGCCTGAAAAATATTACATAAGTCTTTGGGATATATAGGATAAGTTGTTGGAAGAGATAGGATAAATTGCTGGAAGAGATACCTTCTGCAACCGCACAACAACTGTTGTGTGATTGCACATCACCTGTTGTGCGCATGCATAACAGCTGATGTGCGGGCGTAGTTCAGTTGTTGTGCGATGAATTTCTTAGAACTATGGTGACCATTTTGCTGACGTCAGCAAAATGGTATGAAACCTCTTGTTCTGCGATGGTACAAAGACCATTCCATATTATTCAATCATTTTGCTGACATCAGCAAAATGATTGAATAATATAGAGTTTATTTTGCGAATAGTTTCCCTATGAGATTCAAGAGATTAGAGACAGTCTCTTTGCTCTCCACTGGTATCTTGATGGAGGTCGCTCCTGTCTGCTCGTCTTGCTCAACGATGGAATCAACCAGCTGGGCAGTGGCTTCTGGCGACTTTAAGGTTTCGGCTAAGCCTGAGAGGAAAGATATTCCTTGGGCTACCAAATCCTTAGGATGACTTGAGCGATTAGAGACGGATTCTCTGTTCGAAGATGAGTTCCTTTGCTGCTGGATGGAAACTTCTTCTTCTTTCTCGTCAGATTTATGTTCGTCGCGAGCCTTGTCTGTTTCCAAATCCTTAGGATTGATTGTTGCAAAGCTTTCCTCGGATTTTGGCTTTTCTGGCAGACCTTCGGAATCATTAACGGTATCAGTATCCTTGACTTTCTTGACTTTCTCTGTTTCTTCGTCCTCTTCCACCATACCACTCACGGTTTCCATCATCTTGCTGAACTTATCATCTGTGATGAATACAGAATCTTCTCCATCATCTAGAACGCCCTCAAACATAGAGGTTTTGAAACGCAACTTACCGAGCATTTCCTGCTCAATGGAATCAGGTGTTACGAGATTGATAACCTGGATGTTGTTTTGTTGCCCAAGGCGATAGATGCGACCGATACGCTGTTCGAGAACGGCAGGATTCCAAGGCAAGTCGATATTGATGATGGTTGCGGCTGATTGCAGGTTCAAGCCTGTGCTTCCGGCATCTGTGGAGAGGAAAACCCGGCTCGATGGTTCGTTCATGAAATTATCTACCAGGTTTTTGCGCTTTTCGGATGGCACACCACCATGCAGATATTCAAAGCCTATTTCTTTTTTCTCCAGTTCTTTGGCGATGAGGCGGGTCATGCGTTCCCACTGACTGAATACCACAACCTTTTCGCCTTCCTCGCTGATGATGTCGCTGATGATGTTCACGCATTCATCCACCTTGGTGTCGTATCTCGTCTTTTGGTCGAGGATATAACTGCTGTCACATACCATGCGCATCTGTGAGAGGAAGAGCAGGAGACGTTTGCGGTCTTTATCGGACAGAAAATGCATTCTGCGCCATTTCAGGACCAGGATACGTACCTGGTTCTGCCACTCCTGATGCATCTCCATCTGCTCGTTGGTCATCGGAATGAAAAGGTTCTTGTCTGAACGCTCAGGCATCTGGAGTTTCACATCCTTCTTGCGACGACGGATGAGGATATCGCCCAACTTCTTGCCAATATCGTTTAAGTTCTTATAACCCAAAACCTTTCCTGTTTCATCAGTAATGATATGCTTGTCTTTGAAGAGGTAGTAAGGGGCAAGGCGGAAATTATCAACAAACTCCACGATAGAGTAGAGTTCATCGAGCTTGTTCTCCAATGGGGTACCGGATAGAATTACGGAGTAATCTGATTCTATCTTTCTTGCCGCACGGGAAATCTGCGTGTTCCAGTTCTTCAGGCGCTGCACCTCGTCCATGATGAGCATATCGGTTTGCAAACTGCCGAGTATCTTGATGTCATTGGCGGCACTATTATAGGAAATAATCTTGTAAGGTTCCGGACGGTTGTACGCTTCCTTTCTCTTGAGATGACTTCCCTCTATGACGAAGACTTCGGCATCAGTAAACTTCTTGATTTCACTTCGCCACTGGTATTTGAGCGAGGTTGGGCAGAGGATGAGTACTGAGCCAATGAGACCTTCCTTGCGTAACAGTTCGGCAGTACCGATTGCTTGGATTGTCTTTCCGAGACCCATCTCGTCGGCAATGATAGCCTTTCCTGCCTTTGCGGCAAAGCGGATGCCCTCTTTCTGGTAAGGATAGAGGTTTACTTTCAGGAGATTGTCGAGTTTCTCATCATCGTATGTCTTCACAATCTTCTTTCTTTTCGCTTTTTCGCGAATATCGATGATAAAGTCAATGGCATCTTTATAGCATCTGAATGTATCGCTGATTTGGCGAGCTTGTTTCAAGAAAGAGCCAATGCGGGCATAGGCTGACTTCTTCAAGACGTGGTTCTTGTCAAAGTAATCCTTGGCTAACTGTTCGTATGCCTCCTTGTTGTCTGAGCCGATACGAATCTTTACGCATCGCTCATCCCGATAGGAAAGATAGACAGAAGTATAAGGTGGCAATTCCCGATGCACATGCACGCCCCTCTTTCCGCCAAACCATTTCTTGACGGCTTCGATATGTTTGCAAGTGCCGAGTCTCGAAGTCTTGAAATCCATGCAGGAACAATAATTCCATTCGCTGTTGGCTCCACGATACACCACCTTGTACTCGTTATTTTTCTCTGGGTTGCGAACGAGGTACTCTCCAGGACAAAGGGCGTCATCTACACAACTGATATCGAAGTGCTCGATATCGGTCACCTGCTTGCGCAGTTTGATTTGCCATTCCTCCAAAGTCATGTTTTCTGGTTTCACGATATGTGAAACCTTGACTTTCTTCTTTTTCTTGGTGGTCTTCTTGGTGCTGTTGCCGTCTTGACCAGCTGTCTGCTTATTGTTCTTTGCCATTGTTGTATTACTTTAAATATATTGGATACAAAGTTACACATTATAAATGAAAGATACGAAGAAATCGTGGAAAATTAACTAAAAAAGGCATTCACGATGCTGGTGAATGCCTTTCTAATGATTACTATGATAAGTATTTTGTTATTTCAAGACAGTTTTCTTGCCGTTGATGATGTACACTCCCTGTTTTGGGGTAGAAATGCGCTGTCCCTGAAGATTGAAGATTACTTTCTTGGTCTTGACGTTGGCTGGAAGCTGGCTGATGCCGTCGGTTACGCTTGGTACAGCTGTAGCTGAAACCTCCTTGGTTGCCAGATTGAAGGTGAAGGTAACGTCGTAGGTTCCAGCTGCTGCGATAATAATGGAGGCATTACCTTCTGGATCTGTATCGTCACCATAGTTTTCTGCCCAACCATGGTTTGCACAGATCTTATATTTATAAGTGCCCTGAGCGAGGGTCAGATTGGTCTTGGTCAGAACGTAGGTGACGTTATCTTCCTGTTTGATCATGTCGTTTTCTGTCGCAGTTTCAACCCAATCTTTTCCGAGAATTTCTGGTGAACCTGCTACAGTCCATGTTTTTTCTCCGATGACTGCACCACCGGTCTTTGTGTATTTGACATTGATTTCGAAATTGTTTGCGTTAAACTGGATTGTCACGCTATAAGTACCAGTCTCTTCTACTGTAAAGACATAGTTTGCTGTTGGGTACGATTCGTCCCATGAATGATTCTTCAAGACTTTGAATTCGTTTTTCACATTCTGCTCAAGAATGCAACCGGTTTTTGTGAGTTCCCAGATGCCGTTCCCTTTATCGGTCATATTATTTTGGGTATCGTTTATATCCCAATGAGAACCGAAGATTGTTTTAGAACCTGCTGCTGTCCAGACATCTTGTGCCTGCAGAGTTAGTGTTACGAAACAAAGCACGATAAAAGTAAAAATTGTTCTTCTCATAATTGTTGTGATTTTAAAAGTTTATAATTAAATGATGAATAATTGATATTACGTATTATTATTAAAAATGAATCTTTGATAGATATCTGGTGCAAATATACGAATAATTTCAATAAGTTCCAAAGTTTTTGGAGAAAAACTTTGATTTATAGATAAAAAATCAGGAGGATGTGTCTACAATATAGAGACACGTCCTCCTGAATGATAGTATTTCTTTAGTTTTTACCCTTCTGAAATCTTTTAGATTTTACTTATACGCAATCTTTTAGATTTCCCCCTTCCACAATCCGTGGAGATTGCAGTATTCGCGAGCCGTAACATCCTTGGCTTCTACGCTTGTCATGAAGATGGCCTCTGGCTTTTCGCCCGGTTTCAACTCATGGCGGAGTACATCGGTAGGGGTGAGCAGCTCAATCCACTGGATGTAATGTTCTGGGAGCATCGGATGCTCCACGCTTCCTACTGTTACGCGGTAACCGCCTTCGATAGGTTCTATCACTGGTACATGCTTCTCCTTGGCGCCATCGCTGGTGTTTTCCTTCATCAGCTTCATCGGCTCACCACAGCAGCTGAGCACGGCTCCTGGGTTTACTACTTCTACCACGTTGCCACAAACCTGGCAGCGGTAGATTTCTCTAATCTTTGTCATAATGATTCCTCCTTATTTAATAATCTATTGCCTGAAAACCAGGCTTTTCCTTCGGATAGTTCCTTTGTGAGGCTTTCCCTTCAGATAATTCCTTTATGAGGCTTTCCTTCGGATGATTCCCTAAAAGGGCTTATTCCTCTACAGGGCTGAAATCTTCCTTTCCTACTCCGCAAAGAGGGCAAACCCAATCATCTGGGATATCTTCGAATGCTGTACCTGGAGCGATGCCGCCCTCTGGATCACCTACTTCTGGGTCATAAACCCAACCACACACGTCGCAAACATATTTCTTCATAATGTTCCTTTCTTTCTTAATTTGATTGATTACTGTTATCTATTCACTATTTGTCAGATAGGTACTTCTGTATATCTGTCTGATTTACAATGCAAATATACACTTTATTTCTGTAAGAACCAAATTAATTTGAAAATATTATAATTTTATTATCCTTTTTAATCTAAGTAAGGGCTTGTTTCAGGATGAACTTGTGAATATAGCATTTATTTTAGTGGTGTTCTGATAGAAGATATCGATTGTTTCATGTGAAACATCGTAAAAAGAAAAGCTCGCAAGATAATTCGTTTTGTATCTTGCGAGCCTTCTGTATCTTGCGAGCTTTCTGTATATAAGATGCCTTGCTGTTTCTGCTGCCGGCTTCTGGTTCTTTTAATGTGCTTCTAGCCAGTTGTTTCCCCATCCGGCATCAGCAACCAGAGGCACACTGAGCTGGTAGGCATTCTGCATCTCTTCTACCACAATCTTCTCTACCTTTTCCTTCTCTTCCGGATATACGGAGAAGTTGAGTTCGTCATGCACCTGGATAATCATCTTGCTCCTGATGCCTTCTGCTCTGAATCGGTTGAAGATGCGGATCATAGCCACTTTGATGATGTCTGCCTCAGAGCCCTGGATAGGGGCATTGATGGCATTGCGCTCGGCAAATCCTCTTACGGTACCGTTCTTACTGTTGATGTCTGGCAGGTAGCGGCGGCGGTGGAAGAGGGTTTCTGCATAGCCTTTTTCTCTTGCCATTTCCTTTGCCTTCTCCATGTAAGCCTGAACACCAGGGAAGGTGCGGAAGTAGTCTTCTATGATCTGCTTTGCCTCCCGGTTTTCGATGTTCATGCGCTGGGCAAGGCCGAAGGTCGTGATGCCGTAGATGATGCCGAAGTTGGCAGTTTTTGCCTTCTTGCGCTGTGCATCTGTTACTTCTTTGATGTCTTCGTGCCAAATCTTGGCAGCTGTAGCTGCATGAATATCAGAGCCTTCACGGAATGCTTCTACCATGTTTGGATCCTGGCTCAGGTGTGCCATGATGCGCAGTTCTATCTGTGAATAGTCGGCAGAGAAGAACAGGCAGCCTGGTTCTGGGATGAAGCATCTGCGTATCTCCTTGCCATCGTCATCGCGTACTGGAATATTCTGCAGGTTTGGATCACTTGAAGAAAGACGTCCTGTGGCAGTGATGGCTTGGTTGAAAGAGGCATGAATGTGACCGGTGCGAGAGTTGATAAGCTTTGGAAGGGCATCTATATAGGTTCCCAAAAGTTTCTTTAAACCTCTGTAGTTCAGTATCTCATCGATGATTGGACTCTTGCTGCGCAGCTGCTGAAGAACTTCTTCGCTTGTTACGTACTGGCCCGTCTTCGTCTTCTTAGGCTTCTCCACAATCTTCATCTTTCCGAAGAGTATTTCTCCAACCTGGCGTGGGGAAGCGATATTGAACGATTCGCCTGCCAACTCATAGATATGATGTTCTATCTCATTGAGGCGGTTGGTGAGTTTCTCGGATGTTTCCTTCAGGGTATCGGTGTCGATGCATACTCCCGTCATCTCCATGTGGGCTAAAACAGGTACAAGCGGCATTTCTACATTCCAGAACAGATCTTCACAATCTATCTCTTTGAGTTTTGGTTCGAGCACATTTTTCAATCTCAAGGTGATGTCGGCATCTTCGGCAGCATATTCGTAAATGTCTGATGGGGCGAGATCGCGCATCGACTTCTGGTTCTTTCCCTTCGGACCAATCAGTTCTTCGATGTGGATGGTCTGATAGTTGAGGAACACTTCTGCGAAGTAATCCATGTTGTGGTAAAGTTCTGGCTGGATGAGATAGTGGGCGAGCATCGTATCGAACATCTTGCCCTGAATCTCTATGCCGTAGTTCATCAACACCTCGTAATCGTATTTGATGTTCTGCCCCACTTTCAGGATTTCCGGGTTCTCGTAGAGAGGTTTGAAGATGTTTACGATTTTTAAGGCTTCTTCACGATTTGCCGGAATTGCTACGTAGAAAGCCTCTTTTTCCTTCACGGCAAAGCTCAAACCCACCAATTCTGCATCAATAGCAGCGGTAGATGTGGTCTCTGTGTCTAGACTGAGAATATTGAATGTCAATAAATAGTCACAAAGATTCTTTGCATCTTCTTCTGTATCAATGAGTTTGTATGAGTGAGAGACCGTTTTAATGGTCTCAAAACTCGCGTTTTTTGACTCTTCCTTACCATCGGCAGGCTGTGCGCCAAATAAATCGAGCTCTCCTGTAGGCTTTGTTTGCACCTTTTTAGGTTTGTTAAGAACTCGGTTGGCAAACGACTTAAACTCCAACTCGGTAAAGATTTCATCCAATTTTGTATTGTCTGGCTCTACCCGTTTCAAATCTTCCATCTTGATCTCTACCGGAACATCGGTTCGTATGGTTGCCAGGAACTTTGACATCCTGATATCTTCTACAGCACCCTCCACTTTTTCGCGGAGCTTGCCTTTTACTTGAGAAGAGTTCTCGATAAGACCTTCTACACTACCGAACTCGTTGATAAGTTTGATGGCTGTCTTTTCTCCCACGCCCGGACAGCCTGGGAAGTTATCAGCTGAGTCGCCCATCAGAGCAAGGAGGTCGATAACCTGGAGTGGGGAAGTGATGCTGTATTTCTCTTCAATTTCCTGTACGCCCAACTTTTCGTATCCACCGCCATGACGAGGACGGAACATGAAAACATTGTTACGAACCAGTTGTGCGTAATCCTTATCGGGTGTGAGCATGTAGGTTTCCATCCCCTTTTCACCTGCCTTCAAGGCAACTGTTCCAATGATATCATCTGCCTCGAAACCATCTACCTGAAGGATAGGGATATGATATGCCTCCAGGATATTTTTGATGATAGGCACAGAGAGTTTGATGTCTTCCGGTGTCTCTTCTCGTTGAGCTTTATATGCAGGGAAAGCCTCATGACGGAAGGTCTTGCCGTGGTCGAAAGCCACCGCAATATGGGTAGGTTTCTCCTTGGTAAGTATCTCGTTGAGGGTATTGCAGAACCCCATTACACACGAAGTATTGAGTCCCTTCGAATTGATTCGAGGGGCTTTCATAAAGGCGTAATACGACCTATAAATGAGCGCATACGCGTCTAAAAGGAACAATTTATCCATAATATTCATTTTTGTGGTGTAAAATTACTAAAAAAATGCGATATTTCAAGAAGAATTGATTAATTTTGTAACAAATTTCAGAAATTAAGTAGATTTACTCACATATAATGGACTATTTATCACTTATCAAGCTGCCTATAGAGGCAGAATTAGCAGATTTTATAGATTTGTTCAACAAGTCTCTCATGCATAGCGATGGCCTCCTTTCCCAGGTGCTCGACCACATCCGTCAGCGCGCTGGAAAACGTATGCGCCCTATACTCATCTTGTTGATGGCACGTAATTTTGGAAAGGTTTCCAGTGTTACCCAGCATTCTGCGGTAGGTCTGGAGCTTCTTCATACCGCTTCGCTGGTACATGATGATGTGGTTGATGAGAGTGGGGAGCGCCGCGGACAGGCTAGCGTGAATGCTACTTATAATAATAAGGTGGCTGTGCTTGTGGGCGATTTCATTCTTTCCACCGCCTTGCTTCATGTATCTTATTCGCATTCAGAGGAAATCGTGCGTTATCTTGCTGAGTTGGGACGTATCCTGTCTAATGGTGAGATTCTTCAGCTCAATAGTATCAGTAATGAAGAGATATCGGAAGATATTTATTATCAGGTGATTAAGCAGAAAACGGCTGCTCTCTTTGAGGCTTGCGCCGGTATCGGAGCGATGTCTGCCAATGCTTCAGAACTGCAGATTGAAGAGGCGAAGCGTTTCGGACAGAACTTGGGCATCATCTTCCAGATCCGTGATGATATCTTTGATTATTATGATTCCAAGGAGATAGGTAAACCTACTGGTAATGATATGGTTGAAGGAAAACTGACTTTGCCTGTAATATATGCTTTGAAGTCTACCGATGATGAGGAGATGATGAAGCTTGCCAGAAAGGTAAAGGCTCATACTGTGACGGCTGATGAAATAGCTCAGTTAGTGGCATTTACAAAGGAAAACGGAGGTATTGAATATGCGGATAAGCGCATGTGGGATTTCCATGCCGAAGCCATGAATTTCCTCGATACTTATGTGGAGGATAAGGATATTTACAATGCCTTGAAGGCTTACTTGGATTTTGTGATTGAAAGAAAAGCTTAATATAAAAAGGGTTGGTTCTCAGCGAGAATCAACCCTTTGTTTTTTGTATTCTATTGATAATCAGTTACTTTTCTTTAAATTTTTCTTTTAAACAATACTCTAGAATTCTCTTTAGAAGTATCTTAAATGGTACTTTAAAACTATCTTTCTAAGTATGTTTAATGTTACTTTGAAATTATCTTTAGAAGTACTTGATTTCCTTGCCCAGAATTTCGCTCAAGAGGAGGTTAGTCAGGCGTGATGTGCCGAGGCGCAACCACTGGTTGGTCAGCCATTTCTCGCCCAAAACTTCCTTCACGATGGTGTAGTAAACTACGGCATCATGAACGGTATTGATACCACCTGCAGGCTTGAAACCAATCTGAATGCCAGTCTTTTCGTAATATGCCTTGATAGCCTGGCACATAACGTATGCTGCCTCAGGGGTAGCTGAGACCTTCTCCTTACCTGTTGAGGTTTTGATATAGTCAGAACCTGAGTACATTGCGAGGATAGAAGCCTTCATGATGTTGCTGCAATTCTTCAGATCGCCTGTCTCCAGAATGCACTTCATCTTATGCTCTCCGCATGTCTCCTTGAGTTCCTGAATATCATCGCAGAGACCCTCGTAATCTTCGCTGAAGAACTTGCCAACAGGCATTACGATATCCACCTCTGTAGCACCATCCTTGATAGCCATAGCGGTTTCTGCAATCTTTACCTCGATAAAGGTCTGAGAGGATGGGAAATTGCCACTTACTACAGCGATTTCTACGCCGTCAACCTCCAGACTCTGGCTGATAAGGCCGGCAAAGTTAGGGTAGGTACATACGGTTGCTACGTGAGGAAGCTGAGGATAATCCTTGGCAAACTGGTTCACCTTTTCAATCATCTTCAGGATACTTTCTTCTGTATCTTCTGTATGGAGAGAAGTCAACTCGATGCTACCGAAGAGGAACTTCTTGACCTCCATGGTCTCATTCTCTGCTACCTTTTCATCGAGAATCTTCTTTACTGCAGCAGCTACTTCCTCATCATTGAGGTCGCAGTTGTACTGCTTCAAAACTGATAAATACTTGTCGTCTGACTCTTTATACTGTCCCTGCTGTGCAAGAACCTGTTCTTTAATACTGCTCATACTTAATGTTATTTATATAATTATTAAAGTTAAGTTTTTATATGAATAGCAATTTTAATTCTTGTTATCTTGTTCTTTATCTTCCTGATGCTCAGATAGTTTTGGGTTGTTTTTATGTCTTTCAGAATCCCTTCTGGTCTTCTTGTCAAAACTCTTCTGGAGTTCTTCTGTCAAGTCAACCCCTGTCTGATTTGCCAGGCAGATAAGCACCCAAAGAACATCGGCCATCTCTTCGCCTAAGTTAGGTTTCTCGCCTTTCTTAAAACTCTGGTCGCCGTATGTTCGGGCAATGACGCGTGCCAGTTCGCCCACTTCTTCTGTGAGGCAAGCCATATTGGTCAGTTCGCTGAAATAGCGTACGCCATATTCTTTAATCCACTGATCTACAGCTTCTTGTGCTTCTTTTATTGTCATCTTCCTAATTCTTTTATGGGGAAAGATGCCTTTCTTTCAGGGTAGGGCATTATTCCTTGTTGTGAGTATCCATCATGATGGTTACCGGTCCATCGTTCAGTAAATCTACCTTCATATCGGCACCAAATTCGCCTGTTCCTACTGGCTTTCCGAGTGCATCGGATAGCTTTTTGCAGAACTCCTCATAGAGTGGAATGCTGATTTCGTGCTTGGCTGCTCTGAGCCAGCTTGGGCGGTTTCCTTTCTTGTAGCTGGCGAATAGGGTGAACTGGCTGATGACCAGAATCTCACCATTTATATCCATGATGGAGCGGTTCATAACATGGTTTTCGTCGTCGAAAACACGGAGTCCTATTACCTTTCTGACCAGCCAGTCTACATCTTCTGAAGTGTCGCTTTCCTCTATTCCCAGAAGGATCAGATAGCCTTGTCTGATGGCAGATTTAACCTCTCCTTCGATGGTAACTGAGGCGTGAGAGACACGCTGTATTACGATTCTCATATTACTACTTTTGAACTTTGAATGTTGAACATAGAACTTTATGAATAGCATTTGTGGAATGCTTGCTTCGGTTCTGTTCTTCTTCTTCTTATTAATATATATATAGTATAGTTTGAACTGCAAATATACAACTTTTATTTCATATTCTCGCCTTTTTCT
>ERZ1026886.1026-NODE-1026-length-12945-cov-31.023274_pt1 | contig 12945 bp, 9 predicted proteins | sample MGYA00380173_ERZ1026886 | MGnify/ENA primary metagenome ERZ1026886 (study PRJEB33269, sample SAMEA4719809) | human gut metagenome | biome: human-associated habitat; feature: organic feature; material: feces | place: Cameroon | collected 2013-10 ... | reverse complement strand
AACACTTTTTTATCAAATAACGGCATCTTTTGCCGAGAAATATCATTGCAATATGCATTTCTTGATATGGGTCAACCACTTGTTTTTAGCCTTGAAAATGACACTTTGCTATTATTTTTGCTAGTTTTGTGGCAATAATTTATATATCACTTTGTTTCTACTTTGTTATGTGTGTAACAAGGTAAGGCTTCCTATCAGATGATAAGAAAAGGGCGCTTCTTCCTAAAGGATGAAACGCCCTCAACTTTTATGCTGTTAAAGCTGAATTTATGAATTCATGGAAATCAGGAACTCCTCGTTGTTGCGAGTAGTCTGCATGCTCTTGTGGATGGTATTCATCGCCTCGATAGGGTTCATATCTGAAATGAACTTGCGCAGAATCCACATGCGGTCGAGCGTCTTCTTGTCTTGCAAGAGGTCGTCGCGACGGGTAGAAGAAGCCACCAGGTTGACGGCTGGGAAGATGCGCTTGTTGCTGAGTGAGCGGTCGAGCTGCAACTCCATGTTACCGGTACCCTTGAACTCCTCGAAGATAACCTCGTCCATCTTGCTACCTGTATCAATCAGGGCTGTAGCGATGATGGTGAGAGAACCGCCACCCTCGATGTTACGGGCTGCACCGAAAAAGCGCTTTGGCTTCTGCAATGCGTTGGCATCCACACCACCAGTCAACACCTTACCTGATGCTGGGGCTACGGTGTTGTAGGCACGTGCCAGACGGGTGATGGAGTCGAGGAAGATGACTACATCGTGACCGCACTCTACCATGCGCTTTGCCTTCTCCAAAACGATGCCCGCAATCTTCACGTGGCGCTCGGCTGGCTCGTCGAAGGTAGAGGCGATGACCTCGGCATTCACGGTGCGAGCCATATCGGTAACCTCCTCAGGACGCTCGTCGATGAGCAGCATCATGAGGTATGCTTCTGGGTGGTTGGCTGCGATGGCGTTAGCAATGTCCTTCATCAGGATGGTTTTACCGGTCTTTGGCTGAGCCACGATGAGCGCACGCTGTCCCTTACCGATTGGTGAGAAGAGGTCTACCACGCGGGTGCTCAGGTTGGTGGTGCGACGGTCGCCGCAGAGATTAAACTTCTCGTTAGGGAAGAGTGGGGTGAGGTGCTCGAATGGAACACGGTCGCGTACCTCTGATGGGTCACGGCCATTGATCTTGTCGATGCTGGTAAGTGGGAAGTACTTCTCTCCCTCGTGAGGAGGACGCACGTGGCACTGAACCACATCACCCGTCTTCAATCCATATCGCTTCACGAAATTGGTAGCCACATAGATGTCGTCTGGAGAAGAAAGATAGTTGAAGTCGCTGCTGCGAAGGAATCCGTAACCGTCTGAAAGCACTTCGAGCACACCATTGGCGCTGATGATGTTGGAGAAGTCGTATTCTGGCTCCCTGTTGGCTGTCTGAGGTGCAGCGGCAGGAGTGTTGCCGGATGCAACCGGAGTGGTAGGGCGATCGAAGATATCGTATGTTGGCGTGGCTGCCTGGTCTTCGATTGGAATATCTACCACGGTGATGAAGTCGGTGCCGTCGCCTGGGTCGCCGCTCCAGACGCCGTCTGGAGTAGTCGCGGCTGCAGCGCCTGCGGCATTGTTTGCCTTCTTGACGGTCTCTTTAGCCTCTGCCTTTTCCTCATGGTCTGCTGGCTTATCGTTATGAGAGTTGAGCTTTGCCTGGAGCATAGCCATCAGTTCGTTATTGCTTTCGCTGTTGTCGCTGGATTCGCCAGTGGCAAACTGGGCTTCAGGAATGAAATGCTCTTCGCTCTCTGCGACTGCTGCCTGGTCAGATTCAGCCTGTGCTGGCTGTTCTGCATCACCCTGCGCATCCTGCTCAGCGTTAGCCTGTACATTCAGCTCAGCATCAGTCTGTGCATTCTGCTCAGTCTCGCTGTTGCTCTCGGCATCAAAAAAATTGCCTTCATTTTCGCTTTCCTCTTGCTGCTGAGCAGCCTGCTGCATCTTGATGGCAGCAGCTTTAGCCGCAGCAATGGCCTCCAGTTCTGCCTTGCTCTTTCTGCCTCTGTGCTTTGGGAAAGCAGCCAGCGGATCTGCTGTGGCTGCGGCTCCCTGTGGGGCTGCATCCTGCGATGCATCTACAGGTCCGGTAGCCTGGTTCTTCATCACGTCGAAGTTCTCGCCATCAGTTCCATTGACAGAATAAACACGGTCTTCTTTCTTGCTGGCAATGCGTGTACGTTTACGCTTTGGTGCAGCATCATCTGTTGGGCCTTCAGCCTGGGCATCAAGGATGGTATAGATAATAGTCTCCTTGTTGTCGCCTGACTTAATCTTGGCTCCAATCTCTTTAGCAATGTCTTTCAGTTGAACGACACTTTTTGCTGATAATTCGTCTTTGCTATACATTATTATATTGTATATTATATGATTTTTCTATGAAATGTAGCGTTTCGAGAATGGAAACACTAGATGTTTTGATTAAATTCGGTGCAAAGATAACTAAAAAAATTGTTTCTGCCAAATAAGATAGCCAAAAAATTTTGTTTCTGCCAATTTTTTTTGTAACTTTGCACACAAAAATAACAAAAATGGCTAGTCAAATACCGTATTTAGACGTTCAAAACCTCACCAAACGTTTTGGAGCTGAGGTTCTTTTTGATAATATCTCCTTCTCTATCGCTGAAGGACAGAAGGTGGGACTCGTGGCGAGAAACGGCACGGGCAAATCTACGTTGATGTCGGTGCTCATGGATAAGGAGGGACATGAGAGTGGCGACATCATCTATCGCCGCGACCTGAAGGTGGGCTATCTGGAGCAGTCGCCGAAGTTCGACCCGGAAGAGAGCGTACTGGAGGCTTGCTTCAACCACGAGGATGACCCCGAAAAGGTGCTCAAGGCTAAGCAGATTCTCACACAGTTGCATATCACCAACATGGATCAGCCGATGGGGCAGTTGAGTGGCGGTCAGCAGAAACGTGTGGCGCTTGCCAATGTGCTGATTGATGAGCCCGATTTCCTGATGCTCGATGAGCCTACCAACCACCTCGACCTGGAGATGATTGAGTGGCTGGAGGGCTATCTGAACCGTGGCAACAAGACCATCTTCATGGTAACCCACGACCGATTCTTCCTCGACAAGGTGTGCAATACCATCCTGGAACTCGATGATAAGACCATCTACACCTATCGTGGCAATTATGCCTACTATCTGGAAAAACGACAGGAGCGCATGGACAACCTGCGTGCCGAAATCCAGCATTCCAAGAATCTCTATCGCAGAGAGCTGGACTGGATGCGCCGACAGCCTCAGGCTCGCGGTCATAAGGCGAAGTATCGTGAGGATGCCTTCTACGAGTTGGAAAAGGTGGCGAAGCAGCGCATCGAAGACCGACAGGTGCGCCTGAAGGCTTCTACCGTATATATCGGTTCCAAGATTTTCGAGTGCCAGTATGTGAGCAAGGCGTTCGACGACAGGGGTAAGAAGAAGGTGATTCTCGACAACTTCTACTACAACTTTGCCCGATTCGAGAAGATGGGCATCGTGGGTAACAACGGTACGGGTAAATCTACCTTCATCAAGATGCTCCTGGGCGAGGTGCAGCCCGATAGCGGCAAGTTTGATATCGGAGAAACCGTGCGCTTCGGCTATTTCTCGCAGGAGGGATTGAAGTTCCGTGAAGACCAGAAGGTCATCGATGTCATCACCGAGATTACCGACTATATCGACCTGGGAAACGGCAAGCACATGACGGCTTCGCAGTTCCTGCAGTTCTTCCTCTTCACTCCCGAGGAGCAGCACAACTATGTATATAAGTTGAGTGGTGGCGAGAAGCGCAAGCTCTATCTCTGCACGGTGCTGATGAGGAATCCTAACTTCCTGGTGCTCGATGAGCCTACCAACGACCTCGATATCCAGACCCTCCAGGTATTGGAAGAATACTTGCAGGATTTCGCCGGTTGCGTCATCGTGGTGAGTCACGACCGCTATTTCATGGACAAGGTGGTGGACCATCTCCTGGTGTTCAAGGGCGAGGGCGAGATTCAGGATTTCCCGGGCAACTATACGCAATATCGTGACTGGAGCCGATTGCAGGAAAAGGATGAGGCAGAGAAAGCTGCGGCTGCAGCGAAAACCACAGCCAGCAACAGCGCCAGCACTAACGATGGAGCCGGCACCGCCAAGCGTGATGCCAACTTTGAGAACAAGCGCAAGATGAGCTACAAGGAGAAGCGCGAATATGAGCAGCTGACCCAGGAAATTGATAAGCTCACCGAAGAGCAGAAAAAGTTGGAAGAGGCGCTTTGCAGCGGCACCCTCTCGGTAGAGGAACTGACGGAAAAGAGCAAGCGCCTGCCAGAAATCAAGGATGAACTTGACGAGAAGGAAATGAGATGGCTGGAACTGGCAGAAATGCTTTAAACATTGAACTTTGAGCTTTGAACATTGAACTTGATGATAAGCTGATGTATTGCAGCTTGATGATAAGTTGATGTGCTGCCTTTAATAATAAACATTTATAAAAGAAAATAGAAAGAATGGAAATTAAGAAATCAGAATTTACAATATCGGCTCCACGAGTGAGCATGTGTCCTAAAGATAACAAGGCTGAGTATGCCTTCATCGGCAGAAGTAACGTGGGCAAGTCGAGCCTCATCAATATGCTTTGCAATCACAAGGGGTTGGCTAAAACTTCAGCCACACCAGGTAAAACATTGCTTATCAACCACTTTATCATCAATAACGAATGGTATCTGGTCGACCTTCCTGGCTATGGTTTCGCCAAGCGCTCCAAGACCGTGCAGAAGCAGTTGGAGCAGATGATCAGCAGCTATATCCTGCAGCGTCCGCAGTTGGCAAACGTCTTCGTACTTATCGATGTGCGCCACGACCAGCAGAAGATAGACCGTGAGTTCGTGGATTGGTTGGGCGAGAGCAATGTACCTTTCTGCATCGTCTTCACCAAGGCAGATAAGTTGGGTCCTGTCAAGGCTCGCATGAATGCCGAAAAGTGGATGCACGCCCTGGAAGACCGTTGGGAGGCGCTCCCTCCATACTTCATCACCAGCAGTGAGAAGAAGACGGGTCGTGACGAGGTGCTCGACTATATCGACGAAATCAACAAGTCTCTGGCAGGAGAGTAACTGCCGGATGTCTTCTAAAAAGAGAAGAAAAGAATGAAACAGATTAACTGGGGATTTATCGGCTGCGGTGAAGTAACCGAAAAGAAGAGCGGTCCGGCATTCAACGAGGTGGAGGGATCGCAGGTTGTTGCGGTGATGAGCCGTAGCGAACAGAAGGCGCGAAGCTATGCCGAGCGCCATCATATCAGAAAATGGTACACCGATGCGCAGGAACTCATCGACGACCCTGACGTGAATGCCATCTATATCGCTACGCCACCGTCATCACACGCCACCTTTGCCATCATGGCGATGCATGCAGGCAAGCCTGTGTACGTAGAAAAGCCTCTGGCTGCAAGCTATAACGACTGTATCCGCATCAACAGAATCAGCGAGCAGACCGGTGTGCCTTGCTTTGTGGCATACTATCGCAGGTATCTACCTTACTTTCAGAAAGTAAAGGAGATTATCAACAATGGAACTATCGGAGAGATTGTCAATGTGCAGGTTCGCTTCTCTGTGCCTCCCCGCGACTTGGATTACAAAAGTGGCAAGGAGATGCCTTGGCGTGTGCAGCCGGATATTGCTGGTGGCGGCTATTTCTACGATTTGGCACCTCATCAGATAGACCTGTTGCAAGACCTCTTTGGTGTGATTACCCGTGCCCATGGCTATCCTGCCAACCGTGCGCATCTCTATAAGGCAGAAGATACGGTATCGGCATGTTTCTTCTTCGAAAGTGGCGTGACGGGCAGTGGCAGCTGGTGTTTCGTGGGACATGAGAGTGCCAAGGAAGACTGCATTGAGATTATCGGTGACAAGGGTTCACTTTCGTTCTCCGTGTTCACCTATCAGCCTATCGTCTTGATTACAAGCGAGGGTAGAACCAGCATCACCGTTTCTAATCCGCCGTATGTGCAGCTGCCTATCATCAAGAATGTGATAGAGCATCTGCAGGGTATCAGCACCTGTACTTGCACCAGCGTTTCGGCTACTCCGGTAAACTGGGTGCTCGACCGCGTGCTTTGGAAGAACTAGCGTGTGGTTTTGAAGAACTAACGTTTGTTTTTGAAGAACTGAATTGTAGAATTTCAAAGAGTCAATAAGATGAAAAGAAGAATTTGGTCTTTAGTGGGAGTCTGGTTGCTCGTTCTGCTGCCAATGATGGCAGTGGAGCGGGAAACGCCTCAATTGCCTGCTTGCCAAAGCAAGATAGCCCAAAGTAAGATTGACCAAAGCAAGATTGATCAGAACAAAACTGATCAGAACAAGATTGACCAAAGCAAGACAGCCGCCGATTCTTCTTTGATAAAGACGCTTTTCAACTCTACGATGTTCAAGGGAAACTCCGAGGATAGCCTGACGCGTGCCCGGCATGAGAAAACCTTCTTTCATCGATTGGGAAAGACTTTTACGAATTTCTTTCGCGAATTTTCTAATATCAACGAAAAGTATATCGAGCCTCAGCATTACAATTATACCGTGATGCTCCAGAATACCAATACCTACGAGGTCTATACCCTCTATGGTGAAGATGGGCAGCGCATCTCGTTTGCACCTGACCCTTCGTGGCGATTGGGACCTTATCTGGGATGGCGATGGGTGTTCCTGGGTTATACCGTAGACTTGAAGCACATCAATATGAAGAGCGACCATAGTAGCAAGAAGGAGTTCAATCTGAGCCTGTATAGCAGTCTGCTCGGAGTGGATCTGTTCTGGCGACAGACGGGTAATGACTATCATATCCAGCGCATGAGCCTGGGGGATGATGTGAATACGGATGCCCTTAGAAAAGTATCATTCGATGGTTTTAAAGGCAGTATCAAGGGGTTGAACCTTTACTACATATTTAATCATCGTAAGTTCTCATATCCAGCAGCTTATTCGCAAAGCACGAAGCAGAAGTTGAGCGCCGGTTCGTGGATGGTGGGCTTGGGATATACCCAGCATCAGCTGGAAGTGGACTGGGATAAACTCTCTAATATCGTGGATGAGCGGCTGAATCAGAAAGCCAGGAAGCAGCTGGAGGCAAGGATTGATAGTAGTCTGATGTTCTCGAAGGTGAGGTATAGCGATTATTCTGCCACGGTGGGATATGGCTACAACTGGGTGTTTGCCAAGAACTGGCTCTTCAACGCCTCGCTTTCCGTGGGACTTGCCTACAATCATTCCAGATCAGACGATCCGGAGCAGGACAAGTTTAACCTGAAGAACTTCAACTTCAAGAATTTCAACATCGATGGTGTGGGCCGTTTTGGTGTGGTATGGAATAATGACAAATGGTATGCGGGTATCAGTTCTGTCATTCATTCTTACAATTATCATAAAGATCATTTCTCTACCAACAATTCCTTCGGCTCCCTGAACATCTATGTGGGCGTGAATTTTGGTAAGAAGCGGGAATATAAAAATGTAAAACAATGAAAGTAAAGCATAGTTTTTTGTTTTTTGCAGCGGCATTCATGATGGTGATGCCGGCTTTAGCAAAGTCGGGCGTGGTGTATCAGCGCCAGGATAGTATGCGGATTGTTTCTTTGCTCCAACAGGCAAAGGCGATGAAGAAGAAACCTGCCAACTGGATGATGTGGTTTGGAAAGCAGTTTGTGGGTGTTCCCTATGTGGGCGGCACACTGGATAGAACTAAGGAGGAGCAGCTCGTGGTGAATACCCGTGAACTGGATTGCACCACCTACGTAGAAATCGTGACCGCTCTGACGATGTGTGCCAAGAATCACGAAACCAGTTTTGCTGCCTTCTGCAATCATCTCAAGCATGTGCGCTATGTTGGTGGCGATGTGGAGTATGTAAAGCGCCAGCATTATTTCACACTCTGGGTAGATGACAACGTAAAGGAAGGCATCGTGAAGGATATTCAGAACAATCCACCTTTCACGGCTGTGCAGACCATCAGCGTAAACTGGATGTCTACCCATCCATCCAGCTACAAGATGCTTTCGGCTCATCCACAGTGGCAGTCGGGCATCCGGGCTTTGGAACAGAGCATCAATGGCAAGCGCTATCGCTATATCCCGAAAGGGGAGATTCGCAACAACCAGCTTTTCAGAAATACCATCAAGAATGGCGATATCCTTCTGATGATTACCCGTAAGAAAGGATTGGACACCACGCATATCGGCATTGCTTCCTGGCACAAGGATGGTTTGCACCTGCTTAATGCCAGCAGTATCCACAAAAAAGTGATTGATGAACCGATGACACTTTATACCTATATGCAGAAACATCCATCCCAGATAGGTATCCGTGCCTGCAGGGTGTTGTGATATTTCTAAATATTATCATCATCGGTTGAAACATTCCGATAAATGGGATGTTTTCCTACTTCATATTTATCCTTAAGGCTAATTATTTTTAGGCTTAAGGATAAATATATTTAGTCTTAAGGCTATTTATATTTTCCCTTAAGGCTATAGTTTTCTTCTCTTGAAATCCCTCTTTCTTTCTCTTTGTTTTGTTCAGTTATTTGCTTTCTGTTGCGCCTATCCGCCTTTTTGGCACGCTATTTGTAAATGCAATAGGCAGAAATAAATAAAGTAAAACATATAAAACATTATAAATTATGGCACAGAAAGGTAATATCGGTGTAACGACAGAGAATATTTTCCCTGTCATCAAGAAATTCTTATATTCAGATCATGACATCTTCCTCCGTGAGATGGTTTCCAACGCTGTGGATGCTACACAGAAGTTGAAGACTCTTGCTGCCCAGGGCGACTTCAAGGGTGAGATTGGTGACACTACTGTACGCATCTCTCTCGACGAGAAGGCTGGTACCCTGACTATCAGCGACCGTGGTATCGGTATGACTGAGGAGGAAATCGATAAATATATCAACCAGATTGCATTCTCAGGTGTAACTGACTTCCTTGATAAGTATAAGGAGAATGCCAATGCCATCATCGGTCACTTCGGACTCGGTTTCTATTCTTCTTTCATGGTAGCCAGCAAGGTGGAAATCATCACCAAGAGCTACAAAGAGGGTAGCAAGGCTGTAAAGTGGAGCTGTGATGGTTCACCTGCTTTCGAAATCGAGGATGCTGACAAGGCTGAGCGTGGTTCAGATATTGTTCTCCATATCGCTGACGACTGCAAGGAATTCCTCCAGAAGAACAAGATTGAGGAACTCCTGAACAAGTACTGCAAGTTTATGGCAGTGCCTGTAGCCTTCGGTAAGAAGACAGAGTGGAAGGACGGCAAGAACGTGGAGACAGATGAGGATAACATTATTAATAATGTGGAGCCTCTCTGGACCAAGACTCCTAGCACCTTGAAGGATGAGGACTACAAGAAGTTCTATCATACCCTCTATCCAATGCAGGACGACCCATTGTTCTGGATTCACCTGAACGTAGATTTCCCATTCAACCTGACGGGTATTCTCTACTTCCCACGCATCAAGAACAGCATCGACATGCAGCGCAACAAGATTCAGCTGTATTGCAACCAGGTATTCGTAACAGACCAGGTAGAGGGCATCGTTCCTGAGTTCCTGACCCTGTTGCATGGAGTTATCGACTCACCGGATATCCCATTGAACGTGAGCCGCAGCTACTTGCAGAGCGACAGCAACGTGAAGAAGATTTCTACCTACATCACCAAGAAGGTGGCAGACCGCTTGAACTCTATCTTCAAGGAGAACCGCAAGGAATTCGAGGAGAAGTGGGATGACCTCAAGCTCTTCATCAACTACGGTATGCTTTCTCAGGACGACTTCTACGATCGCGCCAAGGACTTCGCTCTCCTGAAGGATGTAGAGGGCAAGTACTTCACTTACGAGGAGTACAAGACGCTGATCAAGGACAACCAGACCGATAAGGATGGCAATCTGGTATATCTCTATGCTAACAACAAGGAGGAGCAGTACTCTTACATCGAGGCTGCCAAGCAGAAGGGTTATTCAGTGCTCCTGCTGGAAGGTCAGCTGGATACTCCAATGGTCAATATGCTGGAGCAGAAGCTGGAGAAGAGCCGCTTCACCCGTGTGGATGCGGATATCATCGACCGACTCATCGTAAAGGAGGATGCCAAGAAGACAGATTTGACAAAAGACCAGTCTGACAACTTGACAGAAGTGTTCCGCTCTCAGATGCCTAAGCTCGACAAGGCAGAGTTCTTCGTAGAGATTCAGGCTTTGGGTGATCAGAACCAGCCAGTGCTTATCACCCAGAACGAGTACATGCGCCGTATGAAGGCGATGAGCCAGTTCCAGGCAGGTATGAACTTCTACGGTCAGATGCCAGACAGCTACAACATTGTATTGAACTCAGACCATGCTTTGGTGAAGAAGGTATTGGAGGATGCTGAGGCTAACACCGCCGATGCATTGAAGCCAATCCTTGCAGAAATCAAGGGTCAGGAAGCTCGCCTTGCAGTGCTTCATCAGGAGCAGGGCAAGAAGAAGCCAGAGGAGATTACCCAGGAAGAGAAGGATGATGTTCACAACACAGAGAAGGCTATCAGCGACGAGAAGGCTAAGCGCAATGATATCATCTCGGGCTATGCCAAGAACAACAACATCGTTCATCAGCTCATCGACCTCGCCCTGTTGCAGAACGGTATGCTGAAGGGTGCTTCTCTCGATGCTTTCCTGAAGAGAAGCGTGGATATGATTAAGTAATACGGCATTAATTGGCGTATATAACTTTACGAGATGTAACATTTGGGGTTACAAATTGTTTCTAGATATGTGCTAAATGTTTCAAAGCAGACATTTAGCACATTTTTTTGTCCCTTTTCTTTGGTAGTGTTATCCGTTTTTTGTAACTTTGCATTACTTAATCGAATAAGCATATAATAATCAGAACCACCATCATGGAACGAAACAAAGAATCTGAACGCAGCTTAATAGCTGATTATTACACAAAGCATTTCGAAGAATTGAAGGCGTTTGTGTATTCCCGTCTGCCGATAGCGGATGAGGCTGAGGATATAGCGCAGAACATTTTTCTGAAACTGTTGGAGTCGAAGAAAATGATTACGCCTATCACCTTGCCTTGTTTTGTCTATACCATGGCGAGAAACTTGATTGCTGACTACTGGCGCCACAGACAGCAAGGTGAGGTGTACGAGCATTTCATCAAGACAAGCAATTGGAGGTCGAGAAGTACCGAGAGCGTCGAGTCGCTGTTCTCGGCTCAGGAAGTGAACGAAATGTTAGAGCGCGGTATCGCCCAACTTTCCGATAAGCAAAGCAGTGTTTATCGCTTGAATGTTTATGAGAATATGCCCGTGAAAGAAATCGCTACAACGCTCAATTTGAGTTACAAGAAAACCGAAAATCGCCTGGGTATTGCCCGCAAGAAGGTTCGTGACTTTATGACGAAGGCGTTGGCTGGTTAGGGTAGTTGTGGGCGATGTCTATCTGATAGACATTTTGGTAGGTGGTATAATGATTTTTGGTATTGTGATATAATGTGATAAAAAGGCTGCATTCCTCATGTTTCAGGAATGCAGCCTTTATGGTTGTTGTGTCTTAGTTCTCCTTGAAGGCGATGACTCGGGTCAATGCCTTGTCCAGATAGAATGTTTGGGTGATTTCCTGCTTTTTGCCATCATGATTGGTCAACTGATAGGTGGCCCTTATATATAATAAGGTGTCTGGGAACGTGCCATCGTTATAGTCGATGTTCTTCTTGATGTATGGAAGCTTGCTCATCTCCTGTCTCATCGACTTCACTTTGTGGAAGTCGATCATTGCCGTCTGATTGAGCTGGCTGAAATGCTCATAGCTGCAATCTTCGTTCTCAAGGTTCTCGTTGAGGAAATCCTTGACGAGCGACTTGGCTTTGTGCCGGTCGCCACAGGATGTGAAGACCAGCGACAAACCTAATGTGAGTAAGAAAATAAGCTTCTTCATTACTTCACGCTACGGAGAATGTCCAACAAGTGATCCCATACCATCTCAACGGTAGGAATCAGAAGTGCTTCCTCTGGAGTATGTACGTTGCGAAGGGTAGGACCGAAGCTTACCATGTCGAGGTCTGGGTAACGCTCTGAGAAGAGACCGCACTCCAGACCGGCGTGGATGCCTTTGACCAATGGTTCCTTGCCAAAGAGCTTTACGTAACTCTTCACGGTGATGTCGGTCAGCTTGCTGTTGGCACGCATCTTCCATGCAGGATACTTGCCGCCCACGTTAACCTCGGCACCAGCCAGAAGGAAGGCTGCCTTCACGGTGTTGGTCATATTATCCAAATTGCTCATTACATTACTGCGCTGTGAAGCCACGATGTGGATGCTGTTTTCGTCGGTGATAACGCTAGCCACATTGCTTGATGTCTCAACCATCTCGGCAAGCGCCTCGTCCTGGCAGGTGGTAAGCGGACCGTTGTCAACAGCCTGCAAAGCCATGATGAACTTATCTGCCACAGCTTTCTCGATGACAGGAGCTGCATCGGCAGAACCCATGTTGAACAACATCGACTGCTCTGTAACGTGGAACTCATCCTCTACCTCTGAAGCGAAGATGTTCCAGTCGGCACGTACCTGCTCCTTTGCCTCGTTCTTGACAGCGAATACAATCTTACCATCGCGAGGGATGGCATTGTGCATCTTGCCACTGTTGAAGCTAACCAGGCGGAGTTCACCATTCAGCTTCTCGTTCTCCAGGAAGAGGAAACGGGCAAGAACCTTGATGGCATTGGCGCGCTTCTTGTTGATGTCATCGCCAGAGTGACCGCCGTTGAGTCCCTTCAGAGAAGCTTCCATGAAGAAATAGCCACCTGGAGCCTCCTCACGATTGAAGTGGAAGGTAGCCTTGGTGGTCTGTCCGCCTGCGCATGATACGAAAATCTGTCCCTCATCCTCTGAATCGAGGTTGATGAGCATCTTGC
>ERZ1026886.1011-NODE-1011-length-13081-cov-42.867956_pt1 | contig 13081 bp, 18 predicted proteins | sample MGYA00380173_ERZ1026886 | MGnify/ENA primary metagenome ERZ1026886 (study PRJEB33269, sample SAMEA4719809) | human gut metagenome | biome: human-associated habitat; feature: organic feature; material: feces | place: Cameroon | collected 2013-10 ... | reverse complement strand
AAAATCCGTCAAATCCGTCATCTCCGTGGTGCTAAAGCACGTTGCGTGAGCGAAAGAATCCGTGCAATCGGTGCGATCCGTGAGCCATAGTAACATATTGCTCCTATATAACAAAGTTCAAATATCATCTTTGTTATTATCTCAACTTGTTTGCCATTCTGGCAAAGGGAATTGCCCGGTAAATCATATTCCGCATTTTGTCTGCACTCTGCACTTTTGTCTACACTCGTGCTGATTATCAATGAGTTACGGCGTGTAGATAGAGCAAAATTCTGTCTGCACTGTTGCCTACACTCATAGCAGGTGGCTGTGTGCACTTGCTGCATCAGGGGAGCATCGATCGGGCATAGGGAGGGCGGATATCCGATTGCTCCGACACGTTTAACGCCCTCCCTATGCTGCAAAACCCTGTTGGCACGACCAGTGTGATGCTTGCTATGTAAGCTTGTGCAGATAGTGCAGACAGTGCAGATAAAAAGTGCAGCGTGCAGACGGTAGTGCATACAAAAAAGAGACTTGTCTACACGTCGTAACTTATTGATAATCAGTGCGAGTGTAGGCAAAAGTGCAGAGTGCAGACAGTTTGCCAAAAAAGTGCTGTGAGGGGTGTGCAGGGTGTTTGTTATGGGTGCGTTAGTTTTGCCGCTTACGTGTTCAAGGCAGATATTTATATGTCGGGTAACATTAAACCGGACGGCGATTATGCCAAATCAGTGTAATCGGGAATATCCTGCAAGTATTCCACTTTCATGCTTTGATAGTTAACATGGCAACAATAGTGTTTGATGCCATTGCTCACAATCAAATAGTCAGCCCTTAACACACTGTTGTAAGCATATATTTGCTGAAATACGTGCTGCGTGATGGCAATGTGTGGTGCTTTATATTCAATTATAACGCGAGGCACTCCCCCCGTGCGGTGGTATAGCACACTGTCGCAGCGGCGTGCCACGCCCCCCACGTTGATGGTCACCTCGTTGGCCAACAATGCGGCCGGGTAGCCCTTATGCTCCACCAGGTAATGCGTAAAGTGCTGCCGCACCCACTCCTCGGGCGTGAGCCGCAAGTAGCAGTGGCGCAAAAAATCATATATGGCAGGTTGCCCGTTGCGGTTGCTGAGTTTCACCTCGTAGGCGGGTAGGTTGAGTGATTGCATGATGCGTGATTATAGTAAGGGTATTTTTTAACATGATAAGTAGCGTGTTGCATACTTACTTGTTAACCTGTCAACTTGTTAACCCGAAATTCCGCCAACAGGTTTAGTCGTATTGAAGTTGTATCGGAGCGCGTCGGCCGAAGGGGTTGGCAGCAGCCCGCGAGTGGGGTAACGTAGATGCGTTGTTGCTTACATATTGTTATGGCATAATATTTTGTAAGGCAAAGGGTTGGCTTGTGTGACTATTCGTTATCCCGCAATCCGCTATCACGTTATTCCGCTATCTCGCTATCCCGTTATTTCTACAGACTGTCAACGGATAGTTGATAGAGTGCTATTCTTATATGTGGGGACGGCGATTGCTAATTTCGGCATTTCTTGAGATATGGGCAAGTGTTTGTGCTAAAATAGAGGGTAGAGTTGGTTGACAGATTTGCTGACAAGTTAACGGACTGACGGGGTAACTAATTCTGCCAACGGGTTAGCTAAGAACAAAATATTACTTACCTTTGTGTGCTCCTATTTGGGGCTGAAAAGTCTATTCAATGTGAAAATGACACCTACTGATTGTATAAAATAACTTTGAACACATACTTAAAATGGCTGGAGGATACACCGGATTTAAGAAGAAGGCAACAGGCCCGACCTACGAGCAAATTGTGCGCGATGTGCAGGCAGGCAACCTTAAACCCATTTATTACTTGATGGGGCAGGAGAGCTATTACATTGACCATGTGGCAGACTTCATAGTTAATGCTGTGCTGAAACCTGAAGAGCGTGATTTCAACTTGATGACTTTCTTCGGGGCTGAGGCTGATATTGATAATATCATTACTGCAGCACAGGCATTTCCCATGGCAGCGCAGCATCTCGTGATAGTGGTGAAGGAGGCGCAAAACTTGAAGCATATTGAGCATTTGGAGTATTATTTGCGCAAAATTCAACCCAGTACGATACTCGTATTTTGTCATAAAAATGGAACGCTCGACCGCCGTACAAAGGTGGCAACCCTTATAAATAAAGAGGGCGTGCTGTTTGAATCGGCCAAATTGCGCGACGCACAGTTGCCGCCATTTGTTCGTGCGTATTTGCAGCGTAAAAGGGTGGTGCCACAGGCGGGGGTTCCCGAGCTGATGAGCGAGTATGTGGGGGCAGACCTTAACCGCATGGCTTCGGAGCTTGACAAACTGGTGTTGTCGCTGCCCGAGGGCGAAAAGCAGATAAGCATAGAATTGGTGCAAAGGCATATCGGCATATCTAAGAATTATAACATCTTTGAACTGCAGGACGCCATAGGCAGCAAGGACGTGCTAAAGGTGAACAGAATTGTGAAATATTTTGACGAAAATGAGAAAGATAATCCCATTCAGCGCACACTGGCTTCACTGTTCAAATATTTTGCAAATTTGATGGTGGCCTTTTATGCTCCGAACAAAACTAAGCAGGGGATAGCCACCTGGCTTGGCTTAACCGAGTGGCAGGTTGAGAAAAATGTGTTGCCTGCCATGCGTAGCTATTCGGGAGTGAAGGTGATGCAAATCCTGGCCGAAATACGACGGACCGATGCGCGGTCGAAAGGGGCAGAAGGATCGCATACGTCGAATGGTGACCTGATGAAGGAGTTAATATATTTTATACTACACTAACAAGTGGTAGCTCTTGTCGTAAAAGTATGGCAGGGCGGCAATCAGGGGACGAAACGTTCCATGACTGCCGCTCTGTTTTGTGTGTATGCAGCAGGGGGTAGGGTAGGCGCGTGTCTGCGAAAGTGTGGGCATGTGTGTTTGACGGTAAGGGAAGAGGGGAGGGGACTTCTATAAGTCTGGGAGATTTTTCTTGTCAGTATGTCTCCGGGGGCAGATGAAAGCATGAGGTATTGGAATGTGTCCTATAATTGTTCTGTTTTTCAATATGCCTGATTTTCCAGATTGCGGCCGATTTGTGCACCTGGTGTAGAGTGGGCTATGGTGATGGTGCTTTTCAATATTTTTGAAGGAGTATAATCAGGTTCTGCGCACCAGAAAAACAAATACCCAACTATGCCAAATTGGGCATTCAAACGGTCTGTTTATGGCATGGCGCGCGGGCACATTACGTAGAAAATGTAAATTTTGACCATTTGAGCGAGAGAATAGGCTCGTTTTGCGCTCAAAAAACGCGCTAATGATGTAATTTGTAATATACGCATAGCAATATGTATTGTCCATAAATCTAAATGGAATGATGCGTTGTACGGCTAAAAATGCGTGTAACTCATTGTAAATCACGTATTTGTGTTGAATTTGACTCGCTGTGGTTGCGTCAAAACTGCAAAAATGGCCATTGGTGCGGATATGGAAATATGGTGGATTTCTCGGCTTTGTTTGTGTTCGAGAATTTACATTAAACCAAAATTAGTATTTATCGGTGTAGATGTAATTTGTAAACATTTGTAATGTAAACCGCAAAGTGAAATATTTAGTTTTGTAGGTGTGTTCTATTTTTCGTTTGTCACAATTATAAATATATACATTTATAAACGTTGAAACGTAAAGTGGTTTTGTAGATTTATAAAAATGCAAGTCTTTACTTTAAGTGTAACTCGTTGAAAACCAGCAAAAACACACGTATTCTTTCGGAACGCTTGATTAAATAGAAGTGATTTATTGAATGTATGGTGTGTTGCTGGCTGTATTTAGGTTGCACTTGTGCGAAATCTATTGTAAACCAATTAGTTATGAAAAAATACGATATAATTACTTTAGCTTGCTAAATAGTGTATGGTGTGTTCTTGATATTACAATGTAAAACACAATATCAAGGTATAAATTTGTAGATATGGTAACGTGAATAAAGAATTGTGTAATGTAAATTGACGATTGTGCACCAAATCTGTTGCTTGATTGGCCCTTATTTTTTATCTTTGTAAATGAAATAGTTGGAGCGAGTGAGATGCCAGCGCTTTTGCGCACCATGTCAGAGGAGCCATTTCGGGTCTCAGGGCTTGATAGTGGGTACCGATTTGTGAAGTATGAATTTGGGACTACAGGTTGGCTTACTGAGTCATTGTACTTGTGCATCCTCCTTCACCTGGCTTTGAGTCCTTGCTCGGAGGTGTGTCTTGCAACGCATAAAAAATGTGGCGCAATATTGTTCAATTTTTCAGACACTGAGATAGCTAATTGGGCAGCTAAAGTCTAAAACATTGAGGTAGATAAGCCGGGACCTCGCTCCATGTAACGATTAAACACATTATATATATGAACGAAACAATGATTGAACGCATAAGATCTATTATGGATTATGCCAAATTGTCGCAACAGGATTTTGCCGCTCGGCTTGGTATTTCACCTGCATCATTGTCAAGCATACTGACAGGGCGCACCAATCCAACGAACAAACACGTAATGGGAGTGCATGTAGCATTCCCCGAAATAAATGTTAATTGGTTGATGTTTGGCGAGGGCGAGATGTTGGTAAATGGCGCCCCAAGTCATACCCTATCTGGCGATGAGGATGGGGCATTGGACACAGCGAGCGAAATTGTTCAGCTCGAGTCTGCTACCTCTAATGTCGAAGGGGTATCAGGTACTGATGCACCCTTTGCGATGGCTCCTGATGTGGTTGACGTGCATAATCGTGCCGCAGTAGAACCTCGTGCGGGTATCGTTTCTCCTCGTCGTGAGCAGCGCATCTCCTCGCGCGGTAATGGCAATATGGCTACAATGGGCATAAATATTGACAAAGATGAGCGTAAAATAAAAGAGATACGTGTGTTTTACAGCAATGGCACTTATGAATCGTTTGTACCATCAAATAAATAATGGGTATGTGACCTGTTGGGTACTGCTTACGTGTGCGGAGAAATGGGTAGCGGTGTAAGGAATATGACAGGTGATGTTATGCAGAAAAGAAAGATGAACACCTATATACAAATGTGTCGTGCGTGTGGCTTTTTTACAGGTGCGTGTCTGCTTGCCACAGCCCTCTCGGCCATGGCGTGTAAACAAACAAATAAGTCTGACGAAGATGCATGTCGAGTTGCAAAAGTAACTGTTCGCACTCCGTGTGATTTGTCAATAGAAAGTCAAATAAAACTGCTGCGCCAATGGCGTGCTGGCTGCGAGGTAAGTGAGGCGGCAGTGCAGGCCTATGGTTTGCAGAAATGCTTTGAGGCGTGTGCAGTTGACAGCATGGTGGCCAAGCGTATGTCGGGGTTGTCGTATAAGGCCGATTGCCCCATTCCATTGCCGAGTTTGCGCTACCTGCGTTTGTTGCATTATAACGGCAATGGCAAGCCGCAAATTGGTGAAATGGTTTGCCATCAGTCTGTGGCAAATGATTTAGTTTCTATTTTCAAACAGTTGTATGAAGCGCACTATCCTATAGAACGCATGGTACTGATTGACAATTATGGAGCCGACGATGAGCGGTCTATGTCGGCCAACAATACGGCCTGCTTCAATTACCGCCGTGTGGCAGGCTCGTCAAAACTGTCAAACCATAGTTGGGGGCGAGCGGTCGATGTTAATCCGCTTTACAACCCATATGTGTGGCACCGTAAGGATGGCACCCTGGTGGTAAGTCCGGCTAAGGGACGGCCCTATGCCAACAGGCAGCGTAGTTTTAAGTATAAGATAACGACCGATGACCTATGTTATCGTTTGTTCCGTCAGCATGGCTTTGTATGGGGTGGCGCATGGAAGCACCGCAAAGATTTTCAGCATTTTGAAAAACGTGTTCAATGATAAGTGTAGCGCAAATATTTACGCAGCCGTATCATTCGCCATGTGGCGAGATGGTACTTGGCGATTATGCAGGCAAGTTATGCTTGTGCGATTGGGCTAATGGTAAGCATCGTCGGCGTAACGACCAGCGCATACAGCACTTTTTTAATGCGCGTTATGTTTGTGGAAGCACCCCGTTGCTTCAAGCAACGGCCAAAGAGCTTGACGCTTGGTTTGCGGGTGCCCTTGTACAGTTTAATTTGCCTTTGGCCATGGCCGGCACACCATTTCAGCAACGTGTGTGGAACGCGCTGCTTGCCACTCCGTATGGTCAGACCACCTCATATACAGATGTGGCGCGTGCAGCGGGTTGCTCCAATGGCGTGCGTGCAGTAGCACAGGCCATTGGAGCTAATTCCATTTGTATTATAGTGCCGTGTCATCGTGTTATCGGATTGGACGGCACGCTGACGGGATTTGCTGCGGGGGTTAGTACAAAACGTTTTCTCTTACGCATTGAAGGAGTTGATGTGTAGTTGTTGCTTTTATAATTCGTGTACTAATCGCCTGCCACGTATTCAGCCATGGTCTGTTGTATTGTTGGTGTATGCTTGCAGAGCCTTGCCGTCGCCGCGATCAAAGGCATCTTGCCGCTTGATGCGTGCCTGCTTCAGCCGGCGGTTGATGTCGTCGAGCTTGCGTTGTGCCTGCTCCGAGTTGATGGTGAGGGTTATGGTTTTAATGTCGTTGTTATTCATAAAAAAAGCGTGTTACTTTTGGTGTGTGATGTTCCAAAAGTAACACGGCTTAACCGGGTGTTAAAAGACACGCGGCACGTTTAGATGTGCTTTTTGATGTAGGCTTCCCTTTTTGAGTAGTTGTGCGGCCCGGGGTATTTCTCATAGGCTTGGCTTTCAATGCTCCTATATAGTCGTTTGCTCTCCTTCTTTTGCTTTTTCTCCCGTCGGTAGTCCTCCACAAAGTCGCGCCACTCATCGGGCGTCATTTCAATACCTTTAATGATACCTATCACGAAAGCGCAGAGGAAGAAATTAAGATGAGAATTTTCAATCACATGCCCACGAGATAAAAAAAGGAACCACAGCAAAACATAAATCAAGCCCGCTTCAGTTTCCTATATTGGCAAATGTTGCCAAAATCCCGTATATTTGTGGGAAAACAGGCTCTAACGCCTAATTAAATTAGGTGAATATATACGACAATACCCTAACATAGGGTAGACGAATTTTCCGTTTACAAAGTTTAACTATCTCTTAATAATAATTGATACACTGATAGTTGCGTGTTTACAAAGGCTAAAATCGCAAGATTTTAGCCTTTTTCTTGCTCAACGCAAAATCTTACTCAAGTTAATACTATAAGCCGCACCGCTTCATATATTGACAATCCCGAATTTCTCTCCACCCAGTATTTTTGAAGAAAGGAGGTGTTGCAATAATGAAACAAAAGGACAATTCATGTTTTGAGTGGGTTAAGGTACGAACTTATCTTACTCTCATCAATGGTAAATACGCCTTTGAAACTCTTTACAAGAAGGTGTATCACTAAATCATCTGAATGACCTCTGTGGCGGTGCGGCTTTTCTATTTCTCCAAGACTTTACTCACTGGAGTTTATATATTCAAAAGGATTATGGCAATGAGGGAAATAATAACATTCAACACATCGTGAAATATCGTCTTGAATTTAAGTACAGCTATTTTGCCTATATACAAAACCAAGGCTGGGCAATGGTAGCTGTATATCTTAAAGTGTTTGAATAGTTAATTCTCTCATTCGCCATATCCTCTTTTTATAAAACTCAGTTTATCTAATCTCAAAGTTTTTTTTTGTTGCAAAGTTAATGTAACCAAGCACCAAAATGTTTGGATTATGAAAACGATTAACTTTGGTAATTTCGACTCCGCATACACACTTATGCAAGTGTTCAATACAGAGAAGAAATGTATCCGTTACCTTGAAAGTAAACTTTGGGAGAATGGTAAGCCAGTATCTCCATACGACCCAACCTCAAAAGTTTACCGCAGAGGTGATGGTATGTATCGTTGTAAGAACACAGACAAAAACTTCAACATACGGATAGATACGCTGTTTGAAGGCTCTAAAATATCTTTGCGTAAGTGGTTTTATGCCGTTTATATGGTAACTTGTCACACGAAAGGTATATCTTCTGTGCAATTATCTAAGGACATTCACGTTACACAGAAAACGGCTTGGTTTATGACGCACCGCATACGTGAAGCCTTTAAGCAGGACTACAAGGAAAAGTTTGACGGTGAGGTAGAACTTGATGAAACATTCGTTGGTGGCAAGAATAAAAATCGTCATTGGAACAAGAAAGCGAAGAAATGCCAAGGAAGAGCATTCGTTGATAAAGTTCCCGTAATGGGCATCTTGCAGCGTGGCGGTAAGGTATTCTGTAAAGTAGTAAAGAACACAAGTTACAAGCAGCTAACACCGCCTATTCTGTGTAAGGTTAAGCACTCTGCCACTATATACTCTGATGAGTGGCAAGGATATAAGCTCATATCAAAAGTCTATAAGCACCACGTTGTTGACCACGGACATAATATCTATGTGGACGGTGGCGCATATACGAATACGATTGAAGGATTTTGGGGAAATTACTGCAAGCGTTCTATCAATGGTATATACAACTGGGTTAGTCGTAAGCACATGCAAAGATACTTTGATGAGTTCTGTTTCCGCTACAATACTCGCAACGTTTCTATAAACGAACGCTTTGCGGAGGCTATTCTGCATTGCAAGAGTAGATTAACGTACAACAAACTCACAGCATAATGATTGATAGAAGTAAATTGCCCTTTTTTCTTCAAGATATGCCTGAAGAACGGCTGAAAGAACTAATGGAGGAGGACGATAAAGCATCTAACTTTGATAAGGCTATGGACAAGATGCTCCATACGAACAAGAAGAAAAAAGGCAGAAAGAAAGGCAAGAACTAAATCCTGCCTTTCCAACTATTAGTAATCAATAGCGTGTCTGTTTCGTCCAATGGACAAACTTATCACCTATCAAAATCAATTCGCCCACTGGGCGTTCATCATAATTTTGGTTGTCGTGTTTGCGTTTCTTTGTATCCATATCGTTTAGAATTAAAAAGTTAATAATATGAACAGTCGCCAAGGTGGTGCTTGGCGGTGCAAATGTACAAAGATTTAGCGACAACGAAAAATGCGAGCAATCCGTGAGGACGCTCGCATTTGCTTTTAACCCACTTACAAGTAGGGGTATGTCGAGGTGTTAAAAATACGTAAATCTTTACTTTGATTGCTTTTTGGCAACAATTTTCTTAGATTTGGCAATCTCATCGGCTGTAAAGCCAAGTTGTTTCCAACCATCTATGCCCCATGTCTGATATACCGCAACAATGAAGTTTTCAGAATACTTAGGATATTTAGACAAAGAATGCAGCACTTGTGTTCCTTTTCCTTGTGCTAAATCCGAAAACGAAAGGAACTCACTATTAGCAGAAAAGAATACGGTTTTACCATAGCCTTGCTCGTATAAACAAAAATCAGCAATTTTATCAGCCATAGCCTTTGTCACAAGTGTTGTAGGTTGCTTAACTCTATTCCGTGTCGTTGTTCCATTTTGTGCTGATACGCTCATGGGAAACACGCATAGCAGTAAAACAATGAAAATGTTCTTCATCTTGAACCTCCTTATTTACGTTTATTTGTTGATGTAGCTTGACGCTTAAATATCAGTTGCAAAGTACCGCCACAATCACGCAAATACATACGTTTATTTCCCGTTCCATAGGTTGATTGCGGTACTACCGCCCCATTTCCCAATGTGACATAGGATAATTTCTTGCTGAGACATTTATAGCCCAATCTATCCATATCAACATCTAATCTGTTTTGATAGTAGCCACCTATGACAAAATAAACCCTTTTTATTGTTTTGTTGGGATTTGCCTCAATAGTGGCAAAACAAGTTGTATAAGGGTCATCCCAACCAATAAGCGCACTATACTTAGTGGCATTTTCATCTGTTGCAACTAATCCGTTATCACGGAAAATTTGCTTTGCTGCTGCAAAGTTGTTCTTGATTAAACACTTGTTGCCAATATCGACAACGGACAACGCTTGTCCCCAAGCGAACACGCTACACAAGGTAACGATTAAGGATAACAAAAATCTCTTCATAATGGCGAATTTTACAAGATTTCTCCGCAGACAGCCAGCTTGGAGGAATTACAATGTTTGTTGTTAAAGAAAGTGGGCTGCCCACCGTGTTCTCTTGTAGGTATCGCCAAACACCTGAATATACAACACGGATAGGCAGCCCACGTATATGAGCTGCTCCGTGCCTTGTATATTCTTTGTTGAGATTTGGCGATTTTACAAGAAGTAAGGCACTTTCTTTTATTCCACGAAAAACTTTGCCACCGAAATGACTTTGCAAAGGTACTACTTTTTGAGCATAACTTTCTAAGTTTCACTGAAAATGTGTACCTTTTGCATATAAAATACAGCAATAATGGGCAAAGAGTGTAATCATAAATGGCGAAATTTTGGAGCATATAAGAAGTGCCTTATATGCGGTTGTATAGATATGAGCAGTAAGATGGCTGCTATTCAGGGCATTGTTTCAAAGGTTGAAGATTGCGAAGATGAGGTGGGGCATACAGTTCTTCCTCCTCAGAATGATACAAATGATTAGTGATGAGTTTCAATAACTCCGTTGGTGAAGTTCCATTATCTAACTTCACCAATCTCCGATAAAACACCCTTTCTGATACTCCGTTCTTTCTTAGAACTTTTCTCATTTCCGTAAATGAAATGTGGTCTTCCATATTCGTTACTTGTTAATCAATTTCTGACACTAAAAATGTTGAACAAGTGGCAGATTTAGAAATCAACTACCCATCAACTTCTTTCTAATAGCAGCGGACATTCCTTTTATCACAAATCCATAGCGTGGAAAGATTATGTCGGCAATCTCGTTAGGCAGTCCTCCATATTCTTTCCCATAATGCCAAGGAACTCTCTCATCCATTAAATCCAAACCATGCGCTTTGGCAATCTTTTTCAGTCGTTCTTCTACAATTTCTAATGTTAGATTTTCTTTCATCGTCATTACTTGTTTATCAAATTCCAAAAATACGGAAAGGAAATATTAGACAAAATTGAAAAATTAGAAAAAGCAATTGAAATCAAGAAATAGCCTACTTAGGCTTTATATTGCTGATTTTTGATAAGGGACATAACTTCTTCGTTATGCCCTTGCATATTTTACGCTCTTTACATTCCATATCTAATATTTTGTATATGCACTTCCCTATATTTTCCATAATCGTTATCCGTTAATCAGTTTCATAAAATACGTCCTAAACTCTCTGCGGTTATTGAACTTACTCCAATCGAACTCAATACCAGCAATCTCCTCAAACTTTTTGAGTATAGGATAATCTGTGATTTGAGATTTCAAGTCCAACTCTTCTTGAGTGAATATCCGTGCCTCCATCTTTAGGCTATTTCGGATAATTTCTGTAAGATTAGATAGAATTTGCTCCGAACCACTTTTAGCAGCATTCTCGCTGAGTATATCATTCTTTCCGATAAGATGTACACTTAATGGCTTTTCCAAGCTGGAAAATGCTTCCGTGAAGATTGGAGTGTAATTCCGTTCTGCCGTAAGGCTAATGTCTGTAATGTGGTCTTCACCTTCCTTACAGACGATTGTAATCTTTGTATCTGTCATAATTCTGATGTTTTCTTACGAAAACTCTGAGAACTTTTCCAACTGGAGTTTATATAAGAAGACAAACAAAGAATGACAGACATGAGACAGCAACTTTATGATTATGGAATACAAAGATTTCCAACGGCTCATACGAGCCAAGAAAATTCGAGTTAAAATAGGGAAACTCTATCTTTCAACTGACAAGCACGGCCAGCTTCAGTTGAAGATAGAGCAAATTCCCATGATTAAACGATAAAGCTGTTTGTCTCTGTCTGTCGTTCTCTCTACATAATAGTAAACCTTGTTCAAATCTATGGCATAAAATTTGTATAAGAACAAAAGGACTGAGGTGCTACTATTATACAACGACTACTTCACTTATACAAGAGCACTCTAAATGCTCAAAAATCGAAAAGACATGACAAATAAGAAACACAATTCTGTTGCCGTTTTCTCTCGATTGGAATGTGACGCTCAGGGCTACTTTGAGTGGGTTACATATTACATCGAAGAGTAGTTTGTATGAATGAACCTCGCACCTCATCCTTTATATATGAATAAACCTTGTTCAATTCTATGGCATAGAATTTGTATAAGAATAAAAGGATTGAGACACTACTCTGTACAACGGCTGTTTCAACAATTCACGGCACTTAAAATGCCAATAACAACGACAACTATGACAACAAAGATAATTTATCTGACCGCCATATTCTCTCGTTGGGAATGTAACGCTCTCGGCATATGGGAGTATGTTACATATTACGAGAAACAATAGTCTGATTGTACTTACGTGTCTCAGTCCTTTATATACTAATAAACCTTGTTCAAATCTATGGCACAACATTTGCATAATTATATTGGTGCTTTGGCTGTCGCTGTCAAAAATGCGAAAAGGCTCTTATAGATTTCTCACCTTTTGAGAATAAGGGATAACGAACATTGTTAAATCTAAATATCTTGAATATGTCTAATTTTTCAAAAGAAAGGCTTGACCAAATTTGGGAAAAAGGTAGCATCATAAGGGGTAAAAATGCTGATTTGTACAGAAAGGACAAATTTGGAAATGAAATGTATAAACCATCTTATGGCAAAACAAGTCCAAAGGGTTGGAACGTTGACCATTCCAAACCCCAAGCACTTGGTGGTACAGACCATTTGAACAATTTGCAACCTATGAATAGCAGGGCAAATTCATCTAAGAATGATAAGTACCCATATTGACTTTTATTGCATGAACTTACTCGCACCTTGCTGCAACAAGGTAAAGAGTCTTATCAAAGCAGTCGTCATTTTAAGCACCGTGACGTCTGCTTTTCTTTATTAACGTTGTTATTATAACGTACCGATACTTGATTTATTGTGTAATCTTACAAGTTTTACATACTTAGCTACCCTATGTTAGGGGTATTGTCGTATATAGTCACCTTAAATTAAATGCTTATGAAAACTGTAGCAGGGCTTGATGTGCACAAAGATAGTG
>ERZ1026886.1010-NODE-1010-length-13109-cov-12.719473_pt1 | contig 13109 bp, 7 predicted proteins | sample MGYA00380173_ERZ1026886 | MGnify/ENA primary metagenome ERZ1026886 (study PRJEB33269, sample SAMEA4719809) | human gut metagenome | biome: human-associated habitat; feature: organic feature; material: feces | place: Cameroon | collected 2013-10 ... | reverse complement strand
AAAGAAATAATAAAAAAAAAACATAAAAAATTTTCAAAAAAGCTTCTATTTTTTGCATTTTTTGCCAGTAAATTGTCTGTTCTTAAAAATTTGCCCTGTACACTGCCTCAAACTTATTTTGAGGATTATTTAATGTTCTTTAAATCAAAATCTGTAGAAAACAGTTTTCAAACTAAAGATCCTACCTGGTTAATTGTGTTAGGTTCTTTAACTCTTTTTGCAACCTGTATCTTTTGCGCCTTAGATGGCGCATCACTATCATCATCTCTGTCATTTGGACTGGTGATCTTACTGAATGTGCCTATCTATGTGGGCATGTTCAAATATGAACCTGACTCTGAGCATTCTAATGAATACTACCTTTGTGACAGTGAGTTGTATAAGCTCTCTGGCTACGAGGAAGTGCCAATCTTAGATAAAAACAGTAACTATAAGTTTACAGAAGCTACTCGTCTTATCGACAGACATATTGAATCTCAAAAGGAAGAAAACCGTAACCGTGAGGATTATGTACCTATAAATCTGAATAAAGATGACATTGCAGCACTGACCATGGTCGCTGCTAAAAACATCACCAATAAGCTCTTTATTGGATATGGCTACGAGTTTTTACCAAAGCATGCAAGACGATTGGCAAACCTCCAGGAGCAGGGACTAAAGCAATTGCCTCACGGTAAAGGCTCTGCTCAAATTCATAATCTGGAAAGACGCCATAAGCCTCTGTTCATGTCTTTACAGAATATTAAAGATCATGCCATTGTTTTTGGTACTACAGGCGCTGGTAAAACCAGATTCTTTGATCTTTTAATTACTCAGGCCATAGAAAGAAACGATACTGTCATCATTATCGATCCTAAAGGAGATCACGATTTAAAGCGCAGAGCTCGTAGAATCTGTGCCTGTACTCATCGTGATGGTGCTTTCCATGTTTTAGATGTTAAAGATCCAAATTTAACCACATCTGCTTTTAACCTCTTTGGCTCATCCACAAGTGCCTCTGATATTGCAGATAAACTGTCATCTCTTATGAAGCAGTCAACCTTTGATACTGACAGCTTTGCAAGTTATGGTCAGGAGGCTGTAGCCTGTGCTGTAACTGCCTTAGATTGTCTTGATTTACCTGTTGATATCTACCATATCTGCAATCATGCCAATATCGAAAGCTACTTTGACGGCATGGTAGCAGGTCTGTCTAAACTTACAGCTAAAACTCAAAACCGAGATCTTGCTGTGTACTTTGCAAGACTCTTAAAAGGTTATTCTATTGAAAAGCACCTTTACACTCATGTAAGAGATTTCTTAGTAAGCATTGGCGATGAAGCTCAATTAGATGGTATTTCTGATATAAGCGAGGATAGTCTTTTAGATCCAGAGGTTGCTTTATCTTTAACACCAGAGCAGTTATCAGCTCTTAAAGAGAAAGTAAAAGCTCAAAATGATGAGAATAATATCGTTGAAGCTCAAATTGCAGATACAGATGTCTCATCAGGTACTGATAATTATGCTGATAATGGCAGCAGCCAGACAGGTAATTTTGCTGATAACAGCAATACCATAAAAACAGAAACTGACTCTAAAGAGACTGAAATAAAACCTAAAAGACGTGGTCGTCCTCCTAAAAAGAAGCTTGAAGATGCAACTTCAGGTACTGCTTCTGATACAGCAAATAACTCAGGTAAAAGCAAAACTGAGACTAAAAAGACTACAGCTAAAAAGAAAAACTCAAAGCTTAAGAACGTAAAAATTCAGGTCAAGGCAGCAGCTTTTCTTACCTATTACAAGTATCTAAAACAGCACTCAAATTTGGATACTGATCCTGAATTTGAAAAGCTGATATCTATGACTGTAAAAGAACAGTCTTTCTTTGAAAGAACCACTGCAAGTATTAAGACCGTACTTAATACCTTAAACAGTTACAACCTAAAACAGATCTTGTCAAAGAGTCCAACTCAAACCGATTTTTCAGATATCTACCAGAAGAATAAGGTCTTTTACTGCGCACTGCATTCAATGTCCAATGCCTCCTTAAGCTCATATGTAGGTAAGTTACTTTTATCAGATCTAAGCTCTTTTGCAGATCATATTTATTCAATGGATGAGGATTTACATGCTCTTAATAATCATAGTACAAATGATAGGTTGCGCCATGCTGATGATGTATTTAGTAAAGTAGACAGTGCTTTAAATACCAGTTTAGATGGCAACCTAAATAGCAACATAGGTTGCAAACAAAATTACAATATCAATGAAAATTTACACAGTCATGAAGCTGATTTTACTGATGCTGCTGGTGATGATAATGTCGATCCTGATGCAAAGGCTGCCCTAGCTCTTAGTCGTGAACTTGTAAATATGGATGAAATAAACTCTTTTATTGAGGAGAAAAAGGCTGAAAAAGAACAGAAACAGCTTCGTTATAAAGCTTTAAATCCTGAATTTGACAAGGTCATGAGTATCTTACAGGCCCCAAAATTTGACAAGGTAAAGCAAAGACGCAAGGTAAGTATCTTTATTGATGAGGCAAGTGAGGTGGTTAATGAAGCATTACTGCAGCTTTTAAACAAAGCTCGAGGTGCCGATTTTTCAATTACGATTGCAACTCAGACATTCTCTGATTTAGCTAAAAGATGTGGTTCTAAAGATGCAGCTATGCAGTTAATTGGTAACTGCAACACTATGTATGCTTTAAGAGTAAAAGATGAAGAGACAGCATCTGTCATCACCTCTTCTTTACCTAATACCACTTTCTATACCAAGAACATCTCTACAGGTACGATGTCTGATACCTATAAAGAGAATTACAAAGACTCAGCCTCTATAAGTGCTAATACCTATATCGACAGGATTTTCCCTGCATCAGCCTTAATGGAATTGCCTAACTTTGAGTATGTGGCAAAACTCTCTGATGGTCGCTTTGTCAAAGGTGTAATTCCAATTCTTACTGACAATAAGGTGCGTGATTAGTATGGTTTTAGAAGATTATGTCTTTACTGCTAAGCATTACTTTCCTGCTTTTAGGATTGATGCAAAGCTCTGCTTGCATCAATTTTCATCTGTTTTATGTTTAATTATTTAGATAACAACCAAGGATCAATACAGGACAGGATCATATGTTCGGTTTTACTTTTAAAACATTAAGACTTTATGTAATCGGTTTTATCATTTTGCTGTTTATCTTAAGTGCTGATTACTTAGGCCCCAGTACTAAGGTTATCTTTTATGAAGAATTAGATGACTTTTGCTATATCTTTTCTCATAACTGTGAAGACGCCTTAGTAAGGATAGGTAAGATTGCTGATTTATTAAGACCTGTCTTAGTAGTAGCAAAGGTTGTGGACTTAGATAAAGTTATCTTATTGCCTGTTATCAGGATCCTCTTTTTGGCAATAGGCTTTGGTAAGTATTTAGTAATGCTGATTTTAGCAGGATTTGCACTTGGCAGAATCTTAAGATTTCAGGCAATTGAGGATTTTAAGACACCAATTATCTTAAAGATTGTAGGTGGATTTTCCTACGAGTTTGTAACCTTGGTTTTACTCCTGCTCTTATTTCAGGCATTTATATCCTGTGCTTACATCTTAACCTTTTTCTTTTTGTTTCTGCCAGCGCTGTGCGGCATCAGGATAGGCTCAGCCTGCTAAAAGCTAATTGTTTCATCCAGTCTAAGGTGATTTCGCTAATGGGTAAAGAGTTTGTCAATCTGGTATCTACCATCATCACGTTTCGTCTACTCAAAGCTGTTTCTAAGACAAATCTGTTAGATAAGATGTCGTTTGGTGATTTGATTGATGATTTAGGCACTGCCTGGGGATTGACTGACTCTTTTAATAGTGAAAAGCCTCAAAGTTCAGATGATAAATGGGTTCACACTCTTGACTGTGTTATAGATGAATTAGAAAAACTTGATTTGTCCATTCCTGCTCCTAAACCTGCCCCAAAAAAAGAGGTAGAAAACCTAAACCACAAGAGGACAAACCGAAAAGACCTAAAGGTCGTCCTAAGAAGATCTTATCTACACCTTAGTACGGCAATCTGTGAAAGTTTTAATAAATTTATTTTTGAGAATAGGATTTTAATTGCAGGATATGCTCTTCAATCTCTTTGATCACTCTTTTGAAGATCTCATCACTTTTACCTGTAGGATCTTCTAAATGCCAGTTATCATCAAAAGGTCTACCTATAAAAGGACAAGACACATCACAGCCCATTGAGATTGCAAGATCTGGTGTAGGGATGTTTTTAATGAGCTTGCTTTTCTGTCCCTGCTTTTCCATATCAATGCCATATAGCTCTTTTATAAGCCTTACAGCATCTTGATTGATTTTATCTTTTAAAACAGTGCCTGCTGAATAACAAGAGAATTTATCAGAAAGAAGATACCTACCTAGTGCTTCAGCTATTTGGCTTCTGCAAGAATTGTGGACACAGATAAAGGCAATTACTTTCTTATTCATGTTTGAATAATCCTAAGCTTAAAAGGTAAGAAACATCAATAACTTTCAAGAGACTTACCTTTATGTGTGTTGATCTATTTTCTTATCAATTGATGAGTAGCATTACTTTATTTTTTTACAAGCTACAGTGCAATCTTTTTTGCAAAAAGCTATACCAATAGCATAGATATCAGTGATCTTTGCAATCTTAGTAAAAGGCTCTGCATAGTTCTTCTCTTCAATCTGACTTAGAGCAATTGCTACTAATTCATCCATTTCTTCAGCTTTAGAGGTAGCTTTAATCTCAATGATTACAGCTTTGGTATTACGCTCAGCTTTAAAGGAAATATCAGGATATCCATTACCTGCTTCATAGTTAGAATGGTATTCAGAGACAAGTTTTTCACAACTTGTAAAGATGCCATTGATAAAACCATGATAGTAGTTCTCTAAAGGAGCTTTTGTTGCTGTATCTCTGATTGAGACATATTTTTGCAGCATATCAAAGAGGATATTAGAGATATCTACTTGCTGTCCTTTTACTAAAGCATTTACAAACTTACCTGGTAACTCAAGATTTACAAAGACATCTTTAAATCTCTTTTGAATATTCTTAGTAAAGCAGTCTTTAATCTCTAAGTTAGGCAGTCTTACTACAATATCATCGGGATTATTTTCATTTGGAGTTAAAGCACCAGTCTTTTCCCAATCTACAGTTAAGTAACCTGTATGAAGTAATAATGACCAGAAATCATTAGGATCATGCTCTGATAAACAGTCATAGTTCATGGATTCATTAAGCTTAAAGCTAATTGACTTGCCATCAACTAAATCCTGCATCTTTTGAGTATCACTGTCAGTTAAATATCCTAGGTATTCATATACAGCAGAACTTGAGGTTGAAGTTGCCCAATAGTTATCAGCCTTTATTTTTGACAATAGTCCCTGCTGTTTAAAATCAAAATTGTCTTTAATGAAATTTACTACATCCCATGGACAGAACATCTCTTTGTCATAGAACTTGTATCCGTCATAGTTATCTTTTACCTTTTGAGCAAAGTCATCTAACTCGTAGTCTTTTAAGAACTTATAGGTATCTTCTTTGGTAAATCCTATAATTCCAGTATACGTACCTAATTGACTTGTAACAGTATTTACATAGAGGTTATTTACACCTGTAAAGATGCTGTTCTTTGCTACTTTTAAACAGCCTGTCATAATGACTTTACTTACATATTGTTCGCCAGTCTCAGGATCTTGAGGAATGGTTTTAAAGAAATCGAATAAAGATGAGATTAAAGTTACCATGTCATCATGGTACTTATATTCCTGAGCTTTTGCTAAAGGTACATCATACTCGTCAATTAAGACATAAACCTGCTTTTTAAAATGCTTATACAGCATTGTTGCTAGATTTATGATGGATGAAGTTGCATATGATTGAGCATTTTCATCAGCTCTATGTAAAAAATCTTTACTTGATAACTTAGCATAAGTCGCCTTGTCATCATCATTGAGAGCAAGACTGTCTTTTAAGAAACTGTATTCTTTAGCTTTAGCTACAATAAGTTCAGCCAGTTTATAATAAGCTGAAGTAAAGGTCTTTCCATAAACGCCTTTTAAGGTAAGACAGATAACAGGATGCTGTCCCATGTATTTTGCACAGAACTCTTGGTCATCTAATATCTTGGTATCTTTAAACAACTTTTGCTGAAGTGTAGTGTCACCTGGATTTGCTGAGTTTATTTTCAAAAAATACTCAACCATGGACATAAACAGTGTCTTACCAAAACGTCTGGGTCTAGTAAATAACATTACATTTGACTTATCTTTATCAATAATGTCTTTAAGATAAGGCGTCTTATCTACAAAGTAGCATCCGTTACCTTTTAGCTCACTATAGACGTCTTTTCCGTATGGTAATGGTAAGAATTGTTTTGTTGTCATTGTCTTGTTCTCAACTCATTAGTTTTACTTTAATTATACATGATAAAAATTTTGAGAATTTTGATTAGTGGCTTTTAATGCTGATAAATCGTTATTAAAAGATTTTTTGTTGAATTTTGAAAAAAACTCATGCTCTGCAAAAGTGTTTTGTGAATATATGTTCCGCTTCTGTGAAGTTAAAACGATCTTCCAAAACGAAGATAAGCGTACTCAGTCATTGCATCAAGGACTTACAGATAAGTAGTTCTTAAAATTTCCTCAATCAGAACACATCTAGATAAACCTGTTTTGCTAATGACAAGTTGCAGGTAGCTAATGTGCCTAGTCACTGAGTTTTCTTAATACCTAAGGCAAAGTCTGTGGTATAAGGGATTTTATGTAAGATCTCTTTTGCTCTTTTAAGTTTCACCTTTTTAAACTCTTGCTCCATAAGCTCAAGCCAAAACTCAATTTCATCTAGTGACATTTCTATATCGCGCTCTTTGCGATATTGAACGTACTCTCTCCACTCTTCTTTTGAAAAGTTGTTCTCTGGCAATTGATAGCCTTTTGGTAAATGCTTCAGATCTGACATAGAAACTCCTTGAACTGCTTGATTTCAAGTCTTTATAGTGAAGGCTTAAAGCCTTCACTTATACTTACTAGATAAAACCTGCTCTTTTATGAGTTGTTTCACGATAGGAGTAGTTATCCTCAATCCAGGTGAGATTTAGATGTAATAAAGCTTCATCGACATCACATTGCTCTATCTTATTAGAATCACGCCAGGCTGCTTCCTTACAAACAGAATCTAAAAAGGATTTGGTATCACAAAGAGGATGACCTGACAATTTTGATGCAGCCTTAATTAAGGAGAGATCATTACTTACTGGTTTATCTTTTAAATACTCCTCCATTACAGCTAAAACGCCTTTAGTATCAGCATAGCTAATCTCGATTTTGTTTGAGAATCTGCCATTACGTAAGATAGCCTCATCCATATCATCAATACGATTGGTAGCTGCAATTACTAAGACTCTGTCTTTAGCTGTATCTGAAATTGAGCGTAAGAACTGGGAAATACCTTCGTTGTTATTACAACTTCTTCTTTTAGCAAACATGGAGTCAGCTTCATCTATAAAGACAATAGAAGGAGCAGCATCTTTGGCCTTGTTAAAGATCTCTGTTATCTTTTTTGCTGATCCTACTGAATTCTGTTCATATTGAGTGGCATCAATGGTAAAGAATTTCCAGCCTAAAAACTTTGCTAAGGCATTAGTAGCATAGGTTTTACCAGTGCCTGGGGCTCCATAGAGCATGATAGGATCCAGCATTTTAAGCTTAAAGCGCTGATACTTTTCTGGATACTTAATGTAATCAATAAAGTTATCATTGATAAAATTTTCAAGTTCTGTCTGTCCAGGTAGAGAGAAAAAGGCATCTTTATCTAAGGTAAAGCCTAAGAACTTCTTTAAAAGAGCATTTAAAGTATCTTGAAGATCAAAATTAAATCTGCCTTTTTTATTTTTGTCCAAAGCTAACTCTGCTTTTACCATCTTTATGAATTTAAAGACTGAGTTTAAAGACATACTGTCCAACTGAGTTGAGAGATTCTTAATACAAGACAGGCTCAACTCATGCCTTGAAAAGCTTGAGGTAAAACAATCTACAATATCATCTGCATCAGGTCTTGAGATCTCAAAGGTATTTGGGAATAAATCTAAAAGACCTGAGTCAATCTTTTCTCTATAATTTGCTGTCATGATGACAAAGCAATTTTTCTTTTCAATATCTTCAATTGCCTGTTTTGTAGCATTAACCTCTTCTATGGTCCAATCGTTGTCATCACGTACATAGCGCACATCAGAGAAATAGGCATCAACGTTTTCCATAACCACAACTGATGGTTTTCTAGTGTCAATTTTTTTGAACTGTTCTGTAATGTTTTTAGCAAAGTCATGGATCCCTGAGTTTGAGAGACTAGCAAGATTTATCTTATGCTCCTTTATATTCAGTGCTTTTAATAAAATCTCAACAGCTTTAGTTTTTCCAGAGCCATGCTCTCCGAATAACACTAAATTTGCTCTCTTATGAGCAATACTAAAACGCTTCATGGAAGAACTGCCGTTGTCCTTTATTTTTTCTCCATACTCTTTGGCTAAACAAGAGACTGAGTGTAAGCTCTTGCTGTCTTCAAAGTCTTTAAGATAGTGGTCATAAAGGTAATCTTGAAGTTTCCTATTACCTGTAATATGAAAGCTGCAATCGTCTATACTCTTTGAGTTTCTTAAAGCGGCGTGAGTTTTACCATCATCTTTTTTCAGGTAATCACTTTTCTTAGGATCAATTCCATGAGAGCGCATCTTCTCTTCAAGTCTGGCTCTTTGCTTTTGACGCTCTTTTTCTGTCATTTTTTCTGCAAAAAGCTCATGAGCATAGCGAGAGCTTAATCTTAATGAAAAGTTGTTTTCATCTGAACCGGCTTTAAAGTAAGCTGGTACAGCTTCTAAATAATCAGGCTCAGGCTTAAAAAATGACTGTGAGAATTCGCAGTATGAAGCGCTGTTTACTGCTCCTACAGTAAACAGGAGTGAATATTCATTAAAGTACTCACCATCAAAACAGCAAGGACAATAATGATGAAAAGCTGAATGCACGGACAGATAGTTCTTATAAGGCATATAAAAGCTGTTAAAAAAGGTTCTCTTAAGGTAACTTACATCATAGTTAACAGTTTCAAGTGAAAATCTGTCATATCTTGAATTGTAAAAGACGACGATCTGGAAAATAAATGATGGTGGAACATTACCGTATTTACCACGTCTAAGATCGTAAATTACTGAAGAATCATTAAATAAAGATGTACCATCTGATAATAAGAGCTCAGACTCTTTACTGTTGCTATTATTTAAGTTCTTATCATGAGTTATGAGCTCCTTACTGTCATTCTCCTTTACAAGAGCCTTAATATAAGACTTCATAAAGGTATAGCCTGGCAGATCTGGTAAAAGCTCAAGTGTATACAAGGCATCTTTTACATCATGCTCACAAAGTGCTTTTACAAGATAAGCGACATTAGCTGCATCCTCAGTTACGGGTAGCTGATAGCGCTGTAAAGACAGGTTCTTTACACTTTGCATTGCAAAAAAGACATACTGATGAGTAAAGTAAAAGTAAGACAAACGTGAGTTTAAAAGCTCTGAGATTTCCTCACCTTTATAAGATCTAAAGGCATAGCAGTTACTCCTGAAAATGCCGTTGTTATCATGACTGCATACTTGAGCGCTCTCAATACAGAAGGATAGAGCGATACTTATTAAGTTAATCTCTTTAGCATAGTCATCATCAGATTGAGACGTAACTTTTGTTTTTAAATAGTTGTCGCAGTAGATATGAAGACAATCTAACAGCATTAGAACATCTTCACAGTTACCAACCTTATAGTGCTTATCAATAAACTCACAGATTACCTCCATTGATCCTGTTGCACACAGATACTTTAAAAATGCGCTTTTATTAAGGCTTTGATAAAACTGCTTATCATAGACTGTCATTAAAGGATCTAAAGAGATCACTTTGCCCTTAAGTGCCACATTACTCTTTGAAGACAGACAACTCTCAGGCAATCTGATTAAATAAGATGGTATTTCATACTCATAATTAGAGCTCAGAGACTTTGGCAAATTAGTTTCTAACAGATCTTTGTAAAGTGCATTGATTGCTGACTTATTATGATTGATTACATATGATGGATAGAGAGACTCTTTACCTTTATAACCATCAATTCTCATAAGTGGAAGCTTATGAGCTACCATGCAGTAGACAAGCTTTTTATAAGCATTAGAGCTTGTAGCATCATATGGAAGATAATGTGCTCTCATGAAAGCTGCGATACTCGTAAGAGCTTCACTGACAGCTTTTTCTTTACCTTGAGCAATTTTGAGTTCAGCTTTTTCTTTTCTTGCTGTTTCTATATTCTCATTTTCAAAAATCTCACTGTAATAACCATCATGGTTATGAGCTAAACCATCATCAATGGTATTGTCTTTAAAGATATCTACAGTATGCTCAATTAATTTATAGAAGCTCTTTAAGGTTGTAATCAAATTCTCATACTGAGCTAATAGTAAGTTTTTGCCATGATTTTTATCTAAAAGTCCCTTTTCATCTTTATTGTAAGCACTGCTATTTACTAAGATGTCATTTGTGATCTTCCCAAAATCAGGATCATTGAAGATAAAATCAAAACCTGAAAGTTCATTTATGAAGCTTTCAAATTCAGGATCACCTGTTCCATGAACACTTAAGAAGAGGTCAAGGCAGTCTTTAAATACAGGTGAAAAAAGCACCATTTTTTTTAAGATAAAGGCTCTAAAAACAGGGATGTCATACAAAGCATCGTTTAAGTGCCTGCATCCAGACTCAGGTGGATTTTGGCTGTTTACATTCACTAAAGGAGCTTCAGTACTGTCGTTTGTTTTTGTAAAAGTTGCATCATCAGCATTTACAGCTGTTGACTCAATACTGCCACTGTCAGTATTTAATGAAGTACTTTCTCTTATATAGTCTTTTGCTAAACTGATACCAAAGGTACGGTCATAGCTCTTGCGTACTGAGGAGTAACGTGCCTTCAGGCTTTGATCTTTTAGGTAGTTATAAAGGCGATTTGCTTTTAAAGAGGCATCATTACCCTGTAAGAGATAAGTAAGTAAAAGACAGTCACGAACTAATCTTAAGACATAGAGAGTAGGACGGGGAATTTCTTTTCTGTGTGATAAAAGGTTATTTAAAAGCAGGATCTTTTTTGAGCTTATAAGATCAGATAACTCACTCTCACTTTTGCCATCTTCAATTGCGCTCTTTATCTCATTTACAAAGAGAATGATGTCATGCAACGCATCAGTCTTAAAGAGGTATTTTTCAAGATAAATGTAGGAGTCTTCAACAAACTTATCCAAATATGATTTATTAGATGAGCTCTTAGCTAAAGATATTTCATTTCTTGCATAAGAACCAAAATGATCTTCAAATTTTCCATGAAGACTGTTCTCTTCAATCACATCATGAGTAAATAAGCGATTTGAAAAGATATACAAAAACTGCAGATAAGCTTTAAGACTATCTTCAGACAAACCATAGTCATCAACTGAAAGCTTACATGGGTCATATTTAACATCAGTGTCCTGATTTTGCTTGTCTGTTTTTAAGATAGAGTCTTTTTCTGGAATTAGAGCACTTCCATTATCATCATTTACGCTCTTTTCTGTATTATTACTGTCTTTAACACAGTGATTATAGTACAGAGTAAAAAGATCAATTAAAGGAGTCTCCTGTAAAAGATGAGAGACTAAGATCACTGCTAAGGCACTATCATCAGCACTGTCAGCATTATTTTTTGCAAAGTCATAACGAGCAGATAATGGTGTAAAGTCTCCATTATCTAACATAAAATGAGCAAAGTTACAGATTAGCTCTGTCTTTAAAGTACCTTTACCTTTGCAGCAATCTAATACCTTAAAACAAAAGCTTTCATCAAAAGAAGAAAGACGAAAGTCATCATTTGAGAACTTTTCGTAGCATTCAAAGGCTTCATTATCGCAATTTATCTCAGTGCATTTTTGTCTGTAAAGCAACTTTGTAAAGTAGTTATAAGCAAACTTATCATAAGAGAGAGCACTATTATCTCTGATAAGTTTTGATGTCACCTCTTCTAACAACTCGCCTTTAAACTGCAAAGAGCCTGATTTTTTACATCTTAAAGCATTATTTACAAGTGTATAAGGATTAAGGGTGAAACCTAACTTATCCTTAAGTCTTGCCTTAAAGTTTTGGTTTAATGATCTGATATTGTTTGAACCGTTTACTTTGGTATTTTTATTCTCAAGAGATAACATAGCTCTCTCCTTAAAAGTGTTTTTATAAAAAAATAGGTGTAATCTATACCTATTTATTACTGATTAAAAAAATTTAGTTTTGTCATTCTGTCTGTTTTGACTCAAGCGCTTGAAAATAGGCTGCAACCTCAGTGTATAGATCTGGGAACTTCACTTTTGTAAACTCCACAGGAGCATAGTGATTAGGTTTATAGTCAACACAGCAGTTATAACGAGTAATCCTGTCATCCTCATCTACTCTTTGAGTATGGGTGTGACCGTGAATAATCCTGGTACAGAAACCTGTTTTTTCACCAATAAAGCCACGTGTAGCCTTTACAAACTTGCAGTACTCTTCATCCATGAGTCTTCCATTAAAATCAGCCTTGCCTGTTACAGGAAAGTGACATAGAAAGTAATCCCCAAAGATTAAATATCTGTTAACTGACAAAAAGCCGCACTTTCTGTAAAACGAGTCTTTATACCAGTCATGATTGCCTTTAATTAAAACCTTACGACCAGGAAGCTTTGTAAAGATCTCAGTCATCTTTTGACCTTTGTGATTCTTTTTAAAAGTTAAATCTCCTAAAAAGATAACCATGTCATTCTCATTTACTGTATTTCTGTACTGCTCTAATAGAAAATCGTCACACTCTTCAATCCCCTTATCTGTAAAGTCAAAAGGACGGTTACAATATTGGATGATGGCTTTATGCCCTAAATGAAGATCACTTGTGATAAATAAACGTGGCTCTGTTACTTTGTCAGCTGTTACTCTCATATGATGATCTCCTTTAGGATTAACAAATTTCAAATATCATCCTTTGATGATATTTCAGTATCTGTCTCTTATACACATCTCCGAGCCCACGAGACG
>ERZ1026886.1005-NODE-1005-length-13164-cov-4.548478_pt1 | contig 13164 bp, 7 predicted proteins | sample MGYA00380173_ERZ1026886 | MGnify/ENA primary metagenome ERZ1026886 (study PRJEB33269, sample SAMEA4719809) | human gut metagenome | biome: human-associated habitat; feature: organic feature; material: feces | place: Cameroon | collected 2013-10 ... | reverse complement strand
AAACAATCTTATGAAGAAATTTTTATCGGTGCTGGCCTTGTTGCTGCTTATCGTGCAAGGCAGCTATGCGCAGAAAAAGTTCTCTGCTTACGGCGTAGCTTTCTACAACCAGGAGAACCTGTTTGACACATGCCACGATGAAGGCAAAAACGACTATGATTTCCTGCCTACAGGCTCTTATCGCTGGAACGGCTTGAAATATAAGAACAAGTTGCACAACATGGCCCGTGCTCTTGCCGACCTCGGCACCGATGTGTTGCCGGGCGTTGGTTGCGCTGTTATCGGTCTTAGCGAGATAGAGAACAACAAGGTGCTCGATGCTCTTGTAGCACAGCCCGAGCTTGCAGCACGCGGCTATAAGTATTGTCATGTTGAGGGACCCGACAAGCGAGGCATCGACTGTGCTTTGCTCTATAACCCAGCGCTCTTCAGCGTGCGCGATGTGAAGCTTGTGCCTTATGTTTACGACCTGCCCAAAGATACAGCACGCGCCACCCGTGGCTTCCTCACTGTGAGCGGCACGATGGCAGGTGAGCACCTCACCGTTGTGGTGTGCCACTGGCCCAGCCGCGGAGCATCGTCACACTATCGTGAGATTGCAGGCACACAGGTTAAGGCTGTCAAAGACTCGCTCTTGCGCGATGACCCCAACTGCAAGGTCATGGTCATGGGCGATATGAACGACGACCCCACCAACAAGAGCATGACCGACTGTCTGTCGTGCAAGCCCGAGATCGATCAGGTGGGCCCCGACAACATGTACAACCCATGGTATAACATCCTTGCAAAGGAGGGACGTGGCACCTTGGCCTATGGTGGCTCATGGAACCTCTTCGACCAGATTGTGATGACTCCCAACCTGCTTAACAAGAAGGGCCAGAAAGACTATTCTACACTTAAGTTCTGGAAGCACCACATCTTTATGCGTCCTTACCTCATCCAGAACGAAGGAAAATATAAAGGCACGCCTAAGCGCACAACAGCCGGTGGCGTGTGGCTCAACGGCTTCTCTGACCACTTGCCCGTCGTGCTCTATCTCTTGAAGGAGCAGAAATGAGCAGCGTGAAGCGACAGACCACGGCCTCTTCACAACAGGATGGTGTCTCTTCTCAACCCGTGGAGACCCATCCTTTTGAGCCGTTCTTGCCCGAAGGGTGCCGCTTGCTCATGCTCGGCAGCTTTCCTCCGTCAGAGAAGCGATGGTCCATGCGGTTCTATTATCCCAACTTCACGAACGACATGTGGCGCATCTTCGGCTTGTGCTTCTTCAACGACAAGCTCCGCTTTGTCGACGCCACCGCCAAATCGTTTTGTCTCGAGCCCATAAAAGCCTTTCTGACAACCTGCGGCATCGGTCTTTACGACACAGCCACCGCTGTCAGACGCCTCAAGAACACGGCTTCCGACAAAGATCTGGAGGTTGTTCAGCCCACCGACCTGCAAGGCATGGTGCGCAAGCTTCCGCAGCTCACCGACATCGTGACCACAGGACAGAAAGCCACAGATGTGCTCTGCCTCTGTTTCGGCATCGCCGAACAGCCCAAGGTCGGAGGGTTCGTGTCCTTCTCTTTCGAACAGCGCTCTTTGCGCTTGTGGCGCATGCCCAGCAGCTCAAGAGCCTATCCCATGAAGGTGGAGCGCAAAGCCGAGTTTTATGACGTGATGTTTAAGAAGGTCATAGGGCAAACAGAACAAGCATAACATTTTTTCAAGTTTTTCTACACACGATATGAACGAAAACAACATAACGATAATAGGCATTGCTGGAGGCACAGGCTCTGGCAAGACCACAGTGGTAAAGAAAATTGTTGAGGCCCTGCCGCCACATTATGTGGCTGTCGTGCCTCTCGACTCTTACTATAACGACACCTCACACATGACCGATGAGGAGCGTCATGCCATCAACTTTGACCATCCCGATGCGTTCGACTGGAAACTGCTCATTAAGCAGATCAACGCTCTGCGCAACGGCGAGGCAATAGAGCAGCCCACCTATTCTTATATTCTCTGCAATCGCTTGCCAGAGACCATACATGTGGAGCCGAAGCCCGTAATCATCGTTGAGGGCATCATGACGCTGCTTAACAAGAAGCTGCGTGAGATGATGGATCTTAAAATCTTTGTCGACTGCGACTCTGACGAACGTCTCATCCGCAACATTCAGCGCGACACCATTGACCGCGGTCGAACCGTGTCTATGGTCGTTAACCGTTACCTTGAGGTGCTCAAGCCCATGCACGAGCAGTTTATAGAGCCCACAAAGCGCTATGCCGACATCATCATTCCCCAAGGCGGCGAGAACGTCAAGGGCATCAGCATGCTCTGCAAATATATTGAGGGCATCGTGCCTAACGAGTAACGTTCCTGCTTGTTGAAAAAACATTTGAACGATAATGGCTTTTAAACGACATTAGAGGCAAAAAACGACAATGGAGACAATTCTTTGACCGCGTTTCTGTTTATATTTAACGCACAAAGAATTGCCTCCATTGTCTTTTCTTGTCCTTTCAAACAATCGTTCCAAAAACGTTGTTTAACCAATCGTTGCAACGTGCCTTCTTGTTCTTTCTTGGCTATTCTTTTGGGGCCTCGTCTTTCTTGGCCTCGTCTTTCTTTTCTTCCTCGTCTTTGCCGTCTTGCTCTTTCTTGGCCTCGCCAGCTTTCTGCTCCACCTTCTTTGCTGCGTCAGCATTGTCTTGACCGGCTTCTTCCGTCTCTTGACCGGCTTCTTCCGTCTTCTTTGCAGCCTTGGCCATCTGTCGGCGTATGCCGTTGATCTTAAGGTTGTTTATAATCTCCACAACGCCATAGAGCATCATGCACCAACCGATGACAAACAGCGGGGCTGAGGCAATGGCCGATGGATAAACGACGGCTATGATGCCTATGAGCATGATGATGGACGGCATAATCCAAAAATAGAAGCCCACATGTACAACACGCGAGACAGATGCAAGGCTGACAAACTGGTTTATGGCTCCAAGGATGAGTATTGCCGCCAGGATATACATGAGCCAGGTGATGAACGTGGCTGGCATGAGGGCAAGGATGAGACCGAGAACCAGACTGCCTATGCCCACGATGGGGAAATGGGGTTTCATGCCTGTGAGCTGACGGCCTTGGGCATCAAACACCTGTGGCATGTCTTCACGGCTACGCGCACTAAGGTAAGCGGCGCACGACACCACCCCCGACAAGAAAAACATCACACCAATGACGATGGTCATCCATGTTACCGTCTGCTCGCGATATTTTATCAGCAGGGCACCAATGATCACGGCGCATAGAGCGCGAAAAAACGAACTTTGAACTATTCTCATAACTTTTATGTTTTTGTGTTTCCGCATGCTCACAGACATGCAGCATGAGAAACCGTTGTTGTGTCTCTTCCCTTTTTTGCAAAGTTAATAAAATTGTTTATTGCAAACAAGCAACTATTTCTGTCTTTTCTGTTAGGTCTGTCTTTTCTGTCAGGCCTGTTTTTTTACTCTTTTTCCACATCCAGCACAATGACCGTCACGTTGTCGCGCCCTCCTTCTTGCAGAGCCGCCTGCACATACTGGCGTGCGTTGTCGCCGTTGCGCAACATCTGCTCAATGGCTTCGTCGCTCACCATGTCGCTCAGTCCATCGGAGCACACCACATAGCGGTCGCCCTCGACGAGCTGCATGACCTTGACGTCAATAAAGGCCGTGCCTGTGCCAAGGGCGTTGTAGATAAGGTTTGCAGGCACCGTTTGGTCGCCTGTGCGTTGACGTTCCGAATGGTCTTCGGTGAGCTGTTTGAAGATGTCGTAGCGCAGACGGTAGGTGCGGCTGTCGCCAATGTTCAGGACAAAGAGCGTGTTGTTGAAGGCAAGCAGACCGGTAAGCGTTGTTCCCATCCGCAAGAGCGACGGGTCTTGCTGTCCTCGCTCCACGATGGACCGGTCACACAGGCGCGTCCACTGCTTCAGCGCCATCACCACCTCATCGGGACTCATGCCTGGTGTCAGGCTCTCCGCAAAACTGTTGAACGCTGCCGTTGCCATCTGCGATGCCACCTCTCCGCCGTTCATGCCGCCCATGCCATCGGCCACAATGGCTGTGAAGGGCATCTGGGATGTGAGGTCGAAGGCAAAGGCAATGTTGTTGTCGCGTATGTATTCGCCAAACACGAGAGCCATGTCTTCATTGTTTGTTCGCACCAGTCCCACGTTGCTCACCGCTTCATATCTGATCTTCATAATTGTCGTTTTTTTATAGATGTTTATTCTGCTCTGAAATCGTAGAACGCGCCGAGCTTTATAGTGTCACCCGTCTTGAACGCCATAGGCACGTTCGGTTGACACGCCACACCGTTCACCTTTGTGCCGTTGCGCGAGCCAAGGTCGGTGATGCTCCAAACCGAGCCGTTTTGCGTCAGGCGTGCGTGCATGCCCGATATGTAGATACACTTGCCGAGAATGTTGGCATAATCGCCTGCCGTGCGGCCTATGACCGCACCGTTCATAAGAGGTATCGACACCTGCTCTGCGTGGCACACAAGATAGCTCGCCATGCATGTTGCCCCTTGTTGCTGCGCCGCCCCCGCAAAAGGTTGCGCTGCCCCTTGTTGTTGCGTGCTGTTGTTGCCTTGCTGTCCTGTTGCAGGCACAAGCGGCGAGCCGCACATGCCGCAACGTTTGTTGGGGCCTTTCCCTATGATGTGACATTTGGGGCATACATACTGTTCGGCTCCGCACTGGTCGCAGAACAGGCTGTCGCTATCGATGTCGGCCCCACATTTATAACATTTGCTCATTTTGTCTTTTTTGTTTTAAGTTGTGCAAGTAAATAGCCCTAATCGACAATCATGTCATCGGCCACAAACACGAAGAGGTCATCGCGGTTGAAGCCTGGCAGAGGAGACACGCGGCGCAGACGCCGCCCCTGGTTAAGCTTGACGCGGTCAAAAAAGTTGTTTGCCTCGCGTGCGTTGGCAAAGTTTGCCCCCTTGTTGTAGACCAGCGTGTTGAAATATTTCACCATCTCGGCATCGGCATCGGGCGTGAGCTTCAAGCCCTTTCCTTTAACCTTAAGACGGAAAATTTGAGCCAGCTCCTCACCCGTGTAATCTTCAAACTGGATGGTGCGGGTGTAGCGCGACTCCAGTCCCGAGTTGGTGTTTATCCATTGTCTCATCTCGCGCGGGTAGCCGGCAGCGATGCTCACCATGCGGTTCTTATAGTCGAGCAGCTTGGTCAGCAACACGGGCATGGCATCTTTTCCAAACCCGTTGGAGCCGTCGTTTAGCGAGTAGGCCTCGTCAATGAAGAATATGCCACCGAGCGCGCGGTCTATCTGTTGTTCGGTCTTTGGTGCCGTCTGTCCCACAAAGGGCGCGATGAGATCCTTCGATGTCACCTCCACCACCTTGTTTGAAGGCAGCAGTCCGAGCGAATAGAAGATGTTGCCCATTATTCGTGCCACGGTCGTTTTGCCCGTGCCGGGGTTGCCCACAAAGAGATAGTGGTCGAGGTTTATCTGTGCTCTCTCGCCCGTTGCCTGAGCACGCATCCGTTCCACCTCAAGCGTGTCGGCCAGCTCGTGCACGGCTTCTTTCACCGATGCCAGACCGATCAGCTGGTCAAGCTCTTTCATACACTCCTTGATGTCGATTTTCTTTGGTGCCGAATAAGGAATGTCGGCAGCCTCTATCGTCATGAGCTGCTGCTCTGTGGCATCGTATGGCAGACGGTTCGACTGCCGTTCCATGGTCTCTGAGAAGAGCTTTATGATCGTTCCCGCGTTGCCAAAGTTTTTAGTCTTTGAGGTAACCATCTCTTCCACCTTTTTCTCAAGCAAGGTGTCGGCATCGGGTGTGAGATGGAAGCCCGCCTTCTTGACCTGTTGCTTGTAGATGGCTATGAGGTCGTTGGCAGAATAGTCGGGTATGTGTATGCGGTGCGTGAAGCGGCGTGCCAGGCCGGGGTTGGCGTTGGCAATGAACTCGTCGATCTCTGTCTTGTAGCCCGCAATGACGGTCACAAACTTGCCCGCGTCGTTAGACATGCGTGTCATGAGTGCCTCCACCGCCGCTGTGCCGTCTTTGTCTTTTGTTCCCGGCGTCTCGGCAGGTATGAGGTTGTAGGCCTCGTCGATGAACAGAATGCCGCCGATGGCTTCGTCCACCGCCTTGTCCATGTTGATGGCAGCCGAGTTGGCATAGCTGTCGAGCAACGACTTTCGCTCGCGCTCCACCACATGGCCTTTCGTGAGCACGCCCATGGCTTTTAGCACCTGTCCGAGACGTTTGGCCACCATCGTCTTGCCCGTGCCGGGGTTGCCCGTGATGGCTATGTGCAGGTTGGTCAGCGAAGCCTTGCTCAGTCCCAGCTCGGCCCGTCGCCGGTCGTTGCGCACCTTCTTGGCTATCGCCATCAGCTGGTCCTTGACGCTGTCCATGCCTATAATGTCGTCGAGCGATGCCAACACGTCGTCCACGCTCTGCACCTTCTTCGACTCGTCGCCGTCGATGTCGGCCCATGTTATGATCTTCTCCGTGCCTGGTTGCAGCGTGCCTGCCGCCCGCTCCTCCGATATGCGTGCCGTGTGTGCCTTGACAGCGTTGTTGAAGGCTGTGCGCACCTCGCGCGCGTTGCCGAAGTTGCGCACGCGGCTTTGGTACATGCGGTCGAAGAACGTGTTGATGTGCTCCTCGGCGTCATCAGACAAGGTGTAGCCGTCTTCAGAGTGTTTGACCATGGAGCGGAAGATGTCGGCAAGCTGTTCGCCTGTGTAGTCGGGGAAGTTGACAATCTTGTCAAAGCGCGATGCCAAGCCCGAGTTGCTCTGCATAAACTCGCCCATCTCCTTGGTGTATCCTGCAAGAATGACCACCACCTTGCCGCGCAGGTTCTCAGAGCAGGTAATGATCTCGTTCACAGCCTCTTGCCCTGCCTTGTCGTTTTCAGAGGTCATGAGCGAGTAGGCCTCGTCAATGAAGAGCACGCCGCCCATGGCTTCATCAAACTTCTTGTTCACAACCTTGGGCGTGTCGCCCACAAAGTTGGATACAAGATCCTTGCGGCTCGCCTCTATCAGCTGTCCTGAGGATAGGATGCCGAGGGCGTTGAGCGCTTCGGCAAAGAGGCGTGCCATCGTGGTCTTGCCTGTGCCTGGGTTGCCGAGAAACTGGAAGTGGTTTTCGAGCTTTATCTTTGCGTTGCTGCCCTTGGTCAGCCGCTGTTCCTCAACGAAGCGTGCAATGTCGCTGACCGCTTTCTTAACCTCGTCGATGCCCACAAACTTGTCAAACTCTGCCATCACCTCGTCATAGGTCTTCGGCACAAACTCCTTGCCTTCCACAAACTCGGGTCCCACCAAGCTTGACGGCATGTTCTGCTGACACACCTTAAGGTCTATGGCGTAGGCTCTTGCCGCCGCGTTGTGGCCCTGCGGGCGCTGGTCGTCAGACGGGTTGCGCTTGTCGTTGACGAAGATGCGTTTCAGCTTTTCTGACGCGTCGAGCGACAGCTGCAACCTGTATTTTGTGTAGAGAATGTAGGTCGCTATGTCGAGCTGGTTGTCGGTGGTGAGGGTGGGCAGGTGGTAGAAATAGTCGAGGTCGGCGGCCGTGGCGGGGTTCTTCTCAAAGAAGTTTTTGAGAAACTCCAGTCCGAGCAGCACCACGATGGGCTTCGTGGGGTCTTCGCGCCACATGCGCACATACTTGAGCAGACTGTCAATCTCCTCAACCTTTTTAGACACGCCGTCGCTAACGAGCTTATGGGCATCTTGAACCACGATGACCGAGTTGCCGAGCGCACTCTCTTGCTTGTCTATGTTTTTTATGAAGTCTTTATAGTCGACAGGAGTAATGATCTTCGGCTCTGGCGACGAGGTGAGCTGCGCCTTGAACAGTTCGCTGGTCAGCGCCTTGGCAACCGTTAGCTTGCCTGTGCCTGAGTCGCCGGTGATGACGAAACTGAGGTTCATCCTCTGGTTCAGGTTGAAGCGTTTGCAGCGTGCGCTCATCGACTTCGCTTTGCTCACCACATCGATGAGGCTACGTTTCACCTCGTCCTTGCCTATGAGCATGTCGAAGCCAATGGCCGCCGACAAAGGGGCTGAAGCTTGTGTAGCCCCTGCCTGTTGTGCAGCCGCCGCTCCCTGCTGTTGCGTAGCGGTTGCTCCCTGCTGTTGTGCAGCGGTTGCTCCCTGCTGTTGCGTGGTGGCAGCTCCTTGTTGTTGCGCCGCCGCAGCCATCGGTTTTCCGCACCACTTGCAGAAGCGTGCTGTCGGTCGGTTGGGTTTATTGCAGATTGGACAGTTCATTTTTCTTCTTCTTTTTTTGTAATGTTCAGCAAGCTCTTGTTTCGCAATCTTGTCGTTGCAAGTTCTTGAAGCAAGCTCTTGTTTTGCTATCGTTGCCGTCAAGAAATGATCTCGACATCATGATATCGGTAGCTGTAGGTCCACTCGCCGCCAAGGTCTTCGCGATAACACTCGGACGGGTCGTTGTGTTGACAATGGCACCAGTTGCATATCCACACGTTTTTCGACATGCTCTTCACCGTCACCTTGCGGGCACAGATAAAGTCGCGTTGTGTCTCGGGTGTGGCAGACGGGTCGGGTTGCATGGCGTTCATCTTGGCTTTCATCTCCTCCATCTTACGCTTAAACTCTTCCATCTTCTCTTGCAGCGTGGCGCCGTGGAGCAGCTGCTTCTGGCGTTCGGCAACGGTTTGCCGTGTTGCCGTGTTGCCGTTGCCGGGCGATGGCTTGGGAGCGGGCGATGGCTTGTGGGTGTAGTTGATGCCCAGCTCGGCATAGAGCGACTTATAGTTGTCAAGCAGTTTGCGGTCGGCCTCTGTCAGGCTCTCGCCTGTGTCTGGAGCGGCATCACCGATGTTGCCGTTGCCGTCGTCGGTGCTGTTGTCAGAGGCTTCCTTAGCCAACTCGTGAGCTTGGTGAATGAGCGTCTCCATCTCTTCCAGCTGTTCAGCCAGCTGCTGCACCTCCTGCATGCGCGGGTCGTTATGTGCATCCATCACCGCTTGCAGCGCCCTCTCGTTGAGCGGGTGGTTGCATTGACGGCAGAAGCTTCGATAGTTGAGCGTTCCGCAGATGGGACACACTATGCCTTGTGTGGGGTTGCCACACTCGGAGCAGAACGGCTCGTCGGGTTCCTTGGCTGCTCCACAGAACGAGCAGCGTGACATGTTTACAGGTCTGCCGCAGTGGGGACATAGGGCCATGCCTGGCGGTATGGTCTGATGGCAGTGAGGACATTGGCTCTCGTCTACGGCGCAACCACATTCCTCGCAGAAGCGCATGCCCTCTTCCACGGGTGCTCCACAGCGTGGACAGTGGCGCGTGTTGCCGCCGTGTCCTTCGGCATAGGCGTGCTCCTCGGCATGTTCTTCAGCGTGTGCAAAACTCTCCTTATATTGTTCTCTTTGCTGCTGTTCCTGATCTTTATAATGTTGATAAAAATTGTCGTTTCCCATAATTGTTCAGTGTTTTTTTATTTTGTCTTTTTTCCATGCCCGTTTCCCGTTTTTTTCAACGAAAAACGTTTTGCATATTTATGCATTTTCAGACCCTTTTTTGGTGGCGTTCCCAAAGTGCCCAACTTACGATTTGAAAGTGCCCATTTGACGTCCTCAAAGAGGCTCTTTGACGAGCTCATTTGGGCCCTTTGACGTCCTCATTTGGGCTCTTTGATAAAACTACCCTGTTTTTAGGAGTTGTTAACAAAAATAATAAGTTAAAACCGCGTTATTTTGAAAAACAGAAAGAAAAATGCTTAAATTGCTTACAATCGCTGTTTTGGATATTTATGCATTTGAACCTTTCTTTTTGCATATTTATACATTTTCCCGTGTCTTTGGTTCATCATTTTTGAGAACTGTTTTCTTCCGTTTTTGTCAACTTTATCTCTTGTCTGTTGCCGTTTGTCTCGTTTGTGTATGTGCCCGTCATCGTGGCTGCGTTGTCGCTCCCGTTGTTGAGCGTCAAGACGTATCGCTTGCTTGGGTTTTCCTTGTTTTTCTCCACCACAACGAGCGTAATCTCCTTGCTCTTTATGTCGTAACGGTTGCCGTCAGCCACCACGGTCTGCTTTATGGGCTTGCGATAGTAGAGTATCACCTTGCCCGTGATGTGCTGTTCAGAGACAGGCGATGGCTTGAGCGTGAACGTTGCTTTGGTCTTGCCCATTGTTCCCTCCCATGTGCCTGGCAACAGGTTGCGCATCTCGGTCACGGTCTTTGCGGACGTGTTGTCATACTTGTTGCTGGCTATGCCCGTTCCCACATACAGGCAGAGCCCAACGGTGATGACGGTCAGACCGATGAGCTTTGCAGCCTTTTTCCACAGTGGGCGAACCAGTTGGTTGGCATAATCGCTGCTCTCCTCGTAGACGTTGCACGGATAGTTGTGGGGCGCGTTGGGAAGCAGCTTGCCGTAGCATCCGAACGCCTTGGCTATGAGGTGACGTTGTTTCGCCTCTTGCTCGCCGAACCCGAAGTTGGGGTCGGCGAAGCGGGGTCGGCGTGCGAAGTTTATTGTCGACACCGCTTTCCATGTGAGCAAGATCAGCGTGCCCACGCCCAGCCACGGCACGAGGAAGCCTATCTTTGTGCAGATCCAATTGACGGCGAAATAGACGATGGCGCCGACGATGGCGCCGCCTATGACCGAGGTGTCGGCCATGATGTAGAGGGCGACAATAATGGCAAAGATCCATCCAAGCGTGCTGCCCACCGAGGTCATCATGTTTGTGAAAAACTCGGTTCCCGCACTTATGGACAGCACCACCAACACCACGTTGAGCAACACCAGCGGCACGATGCACACGCCGATGATGATGCCTCTGATGACGTGGAGGCGTCCCCACGCAAAGTTGCAGTTTCGGCGGCTCTTCTCTATGATGCTCTCCTCGTTGGCTATGCGCTTGACGTAGCTACATTGAGGGAGGTGGAGCCTGAGAAACTCGAAATAGTCGGTGGTGAGGTCATAGTAGGACCGCTTCTTATAGTTTTCATACGGGTTCTCGGCAAAGAAGAGCGTGAGCCAGTCGGCAAGAACCGTTGTCTGCTGATCGGTCAGCATGCTCATGTCTGTGTCTTGGGCTACGCTGTCCTTGTCCTTGTAAACCTTCTGCTTATATTCGAAACGCAGCTCCGGCACGCGGCCAATAAAACTTGTTGCCACCTTCATGGCAGCTATGCGTTTGTTGTATGGGCCGTAACGCTTGGCGTTCTCGCCGCCGAAGTTTATGCAATAATCGATGTAGCTTATCTTGCCCGTATATTTCTCCCTTGCCAAAAGATAGGCGTAGAGGCGTGAGCGGTGGAACGTCTCTACATCGTCAAGCTGATTTGTGAATTTGCTGTAGTTGGTGTTGCCGGCAACCTCGTCCATGATGGCGTTGGCGATGTCGGCAAGCGACACCACCTTCGACTTGTTGTCGGCGATGGTCCTGAAGTCGTAGCCGCAATCGTAAGCCAAGGTGAAGAGGGTCACCATTCCGCAGATGAAATAGTGGGTGCTGTCGTCTCCGACAACGTCGCCGTCTTCGTCGGTGAACGGCAGCTTCTTGCACCTCTCTTTTATGAGCATGTGGCGTGCCGGATCTTTTTGTTTCAGCCACGAGTCGAAGTCGGCGTAGGTGAAGAAGCGTATCTCGTTGTCGTCGATCGTCCAGTTGCGCATGCCGTTAATGATGTCATCCACCGACTTGAAATATTTGTAATGGCCCTCTTCGCCAAGCTCGAAGGGCAACGAGGGGTCCAGCTCATAGGCAAGACAAGGCACACCACAGGCTGAGCTCTGGATGTAATCGGGGGTTGTCTCGAGGCTGTTCTTGTCGATGTTGGCGTAGATGAACATCCACAACGGGTGATTCTCGTTCTCGAGCAAACTGCCATATTCTTCCTCATGCTTGAACAGCTCTTTGCCGACACCGTCTATGGTCACAACGTTGCCGTCAAGACCTATGTAGGGGGTCTGGGGATCAAGCACCAGACGGGCGGCATACAGTCCGCCGTCCTTGTCCTTGGCATACAGGCGCTCTGTGATGTCTTCAATGGCCGATGCCTCCGGGAACATCTCAAACTCTTTCAGCCACTTGCCTATCTGGTCTTGGTAGAGATAGCGTTTTGCCAGGTCTGGGTGGCTGCCCATCATCTGTGCCAGCTCCTGAGGGGTGGTTGCCACCAGGCCGTCTTTCACGTTGAACGGCACGCGAAACCTTGACAGCTTTGCTTCACCGTCGTCAGGCACATCAAAGATGTCCTCGCCTTTGACCCAACGCACAATCTCGGGCATGGCAGCTCTCTCGTTGGGGTCGCAGCGTGTGAGGGCCATGAGGAGGGAGAGCATGTGGGTTGACATCTCCTTGGGTGAGGGGTAGACGAGGGTGTTGCTGTTCTTCATCGTCACCAGCTTGCTTTCGTCGGCGGTGAACGTGCCTTCGCCCATCCACAGGGCCATCAGGGTGAGGCCGAGCGAGTAGAAGTCGCTCTTGTAAGAGACGTTGGGGCTGAAGCCATGCATCGTGCGATAATACATCTCCGGCGCGGCGTATATGACGGTGCGTGCCTCGTCTATGGCCCTCCGGTTGTCGTCGGCCTTCAGACTGCCGTTGCTGTCGGTTGTCATGGCTATGCCGAAGTCGGCAAGGGCTATGCGCTGTCTGCTCTTGTCGGTGTAAAGGAAGTTGGCGGGTTTGATGTCGCGGTGCAAGATGTTATGCTTGTGGCAGAAGTCGATGGCTGCTGCCATCTCCACCGCCACCTTGGCCAGCTCTTTCTCTTTGCCTTTGAAGCTCACGTCGGCAAGCGAGCCGCCCGTGCAATGTTGCATCACCTCAAAGTCGTAAGGCCAATGGGTCGTGGGGTCTGTCCACACGCCGTGGGCATAGACGTTGATGAGCGGACTGTAGTCGCTCCTCACGCGGGTGAGCGTTTCCAGCACGTCGTGGTTGGGGTGATGGTGGGGCTTGTAAAGCTTCAAGACAAATGATGTGTTGTTGTTGCTTACGAGGAAGACGAAGGCTTCGCCCGAGTTTTTTGACAACATCTGCTTGAATGTGTATTTCACCCCGAGCGTCTGTCCCTGACCTACAAGCGTTATGTCGTTGAACGCTGGCTGTCTCTTATACACATCTGACGCTGCCGACGACTCCTTACGTGTA
>ERZ1026886.1002-NODE-1002-length-13182-cov-61.862192_pt1 | contig 13182 bp, 10 predicted proteins | sample MGYA00380173_ERZ1026886 | MGnify/ENA primary metagenome ERZ1026886 (study PRJEB33269, sample SAMEA4719809) | human gut metagenome | biome: human-associated habitat; feature: organic feature; material: feces | place: Cameroon | collected 2013-10 ... | reverse complement strand
TATTCTGGCAAGACAAGAATAAAGACTATAAAGTTTTATAGGAAATGAAGCAATAAGGGCATGCCGTATCAAGTAACGACATGCTCCTATTGCTTTTTAAGCTAAAAGCCCTTTTATGCTATTTGTCAACTTGTTAATGAACACTGAAAGAATGAAATTAGTCAACAATGAGTCAACAATCATTCTTTTTGCAGGTGCAACGATAGATTGCACGATGCAAAATTTTTAGGGATTCATTTTATAGCTCATCTAGAAGACTGTCTAAGGATTGAAGTTGTTTCTTTCCTTCCATGTGGTCTTTTACTTCCTGCAAAGCACCACGAAGTTCAGCTGCAAGGTCTCTCTTGTTGCTCACAATATCATCTGAGCTGATATGTACAATCTTGAAGCTACCTGTACGTGACTTTAAAATCACGTGCTCACCAGCGTTTGCCTTATTAAGGTATTTGGTCTGGTTTGTTCTGAAATCTCTTGTACTGACTACTAACATAATCTTAAATGTTTTAATGTTTACGATGCAAAGATAATGTTTTTATTTGATTTGGCAACCATTTTTTGTTTTTATTGATCATTAACTAAAAAGAGTCAAGTAATCTTATGATTGTAAGATTCTGTATAGACTGTTTCCATAAAGTTTGTCTGATAATTGCTAGAGTAATTGAAGTTTTTTAGACTTTATTATCTTTCGAAAATATGTATATTATTGTATATCAAAATTCTGTCTGATAGTATTTTCACGTTTTTTTAGACCTATAGCCTTTCCTTTTTTGAAAATAAAGTTGTACTTTTGCACTCGGTAAAATACAAAGTAATATGAGGAAGGAAGCATTATATATATTGTTAGCTTTTATGTTGGTGGTAATCTTTGGAACTTGTCATCAACGTCACAAGAAGGAGTTAGATTTGGCTTATGCGTTAGTCGAATCTAATCCTGATAGTGCATTGGCTTTCTTGAGCCATATCAACCAAGATAAACTTTCAGAAGAGGAGATGGCGAAGTATGCCCTTGTCTATTATATGGCGCAGGACAAAACTGGTAAGGATGTTGATAACGATTCCTTGATTCGTATTGCATATGATTGGTATGAAAAGTGTCAAGATGATTCCCTTTATGCTCGAAGTATGTATTATATGGGTAAATACTTCATGCTTAATGATAGTGTAGAACAAGCAAAAGCTTGTCTGGAAAAATCATATCATTTGGCGAATGAAACTGGAGATGTTTATTTGGTTTCACTTTCATTGGATAAGTTGGTAAGAATCGAAGGAGATTTAAATCCACAGAAAGCTTTGGTGCTTGCAAGGGAGTTAGTAGAACTCTATGATAAACATCTTCAATTACCTCTAAAAAACAAGGTGTATGCTAGGCTTCGTTTAAGTACAAGTCTTATATGTGTTGATAGTTTGCACTCTGCATTAGAAGAAAATTTTAAAGCTCTAAATGATGCAAAAATGCTGAATGACAAAGAAATTATGTCTGATGTTTATCAAGATCTAGCTTTTGTTTATGGGGAACTCGGTAAAAAAGATAGTAGTTTGTATTATGCAAAAATCGCAAGTACACAAAACAACCCTAAAGATATTACTTGCCAATTAGAGTTGGCATTTGCTTTTTATGATGTCGATTCCCTAAAGGAAATGTTTACCGTATTAAGTGGGCTTAGTCCTAAGCAAATGGAAGACAAAAATGCTGTTCTTTACCTAAAAACTTTGGGAGCGATAAAAAGTAAGAATACTGCTTTTGCCATAAATTGTGTTGACTCAGCAAGCAACTATTTTGAAGAAACATATCGTAAAGCAGTGAAAGGAAAATATGACTATTATACCTCCTATATAAACAAGGTGAAAGAAAAAGCAGAACTGAAGGGTAGAGCAGAAATGCAAAGATGGGTATTTCTGCTGTCTCTATTGCTACTAATTTCATTGCTTATGTTTATATTGTATGCTTATTTTGCAAATAAGAAGCGAACTTTCCTTAAATTCCAGCAAGAAAAAGAACTAGCAGCAACAAAGTTGGTTCATGAACAAGAGATGCATAAACAAGAAATAATGATGGCAGACAAATTACATAAAGAAGAACTTGCTCATAAGGAAGTTCAATTATCGGTAATGCGTAATTATTTGGTAAAGAAAATTGAGATTGTGGAGAAGTTGAATTCAATCAGAGAAAATGATGTTAAACATTTTGTCCTGTCCGAGGAAGATTGGGCAGAACTAGAGGTATTTTTGGAGGGTGTAGAAGACTGCTTCGTTACCAGGTTGAAAAAGCTATATCCCAACTTGACACAAAGTGACATAAGGCTTATGATGTTGCTGCGGTTGAAATTGTCTCAGAAGGCTTTGGCTTCAATTTACTGCATTAGCGAGAAGGCAATCAAGCAAAAACTGTTTTTGTACAAAGAGCGTGTTGGCATCCAAAATAGACCTATTTCATTGCGGAAATACATAGAAAGGTTTTAAAATCTTCTCGAAAAAGTCATTTTTAGACCTTGTGAAACAAGAGATCGGCTCTAATATTTTGTTTTTAAGGTAGTTATGTCAGTTTTGCCGTGTTTAATAAATAGACCTAATTTGCTTGCTTTATTGCCTAAAGATAACTAATTTTGCAGTCGAAATCTTTAATTCAATAAGTTTATGAAAAAGAAATTAATATTAATTGGATTGTCACTACTTTTGGCTGTTCCGACTCAGTTGGATGCCAAAGAAGTTAACTTCCGTCATGGAAGTAAGGATAGTGGAATGGCGCGCACAGTATTCCCACAAGTAACAGGTGACTTGGAAGCAAATGTGCTAACTTTAAGCATCTGTAGATATACAGGTGTTGCTCAAATCTGTGTATCAGATAATAGCGGTAATATGATACAAACATATTCCGAAGTAATACAAGGTAAGAGTGTAATAGACTTAGACCTTGGTGATTTAGCAGAAGGTGAGTACACCGTTACTGTGACTTTGGGGGACAATGGCTATTTTGGAATTGTCAGTCTAGATTAGTTTGTCTTTCCTTGAATGGGTCATTAATTCTAACAAAAAAATATTAGACGATGAAAAAGATATTCTTGCTTATGCTTCTGTTTGTTTCTGTATATACTAAAATACAGGGGCAGACCGTTATTTATACGTACAATGCACAAGGAAGTTGTACTTCTCGTGTTTATGCGAATGGTGTTCAAAAAGCTAAGAGCACCAAAAAGTTAGCTACAGAAAACTATCCTATAAAAGTGTCTGTTTCGCCATCCGCAATGTTTTGTGACAATATCACAATCTCTACAGTGGGGGCAAACAACAGTTTGGCTTATGTATTGGCAAACGCATCTGGACAAGTTGTCTTGAAAGGCTCTTTCGTAAGTGAAGGGGTTACTTTGGCTACATCGAGCTTACCTTGTGGAATCTACTTACTAAAAGTAAGTGGTGAAAACTATGAACATTCTTATAAATTGACAAAGAGATAGATCTATGAGAAAATATTTATTCCTCTTTATAGTTTCCTTATTGGCCATGAGTACTTTGGCGCAGGAACGCCTTTTTACGGACAAAGAACACGGTGGAGCAAAGAATGGCATATTTGGAAAAATCAATGATGAGATAAATGTGTCCCCAACAGGGCAGTTATCTTATGAGATTCCTATACCTGCCCTCCCTGGAACAGGTGGAATGAAACCAACTTTGTCGGTAGCTTACAATAGTTCCACTAAGAATGGTTTGGCTGGATATGGATTTGATTTATCAGGTCTTTCCATTATCAACCGAGTGCCTTCCGATAGATTCCATGACATGCGATCTACGGCAATAGATTTTACCAGCAATGACCATTTCGCCTTGGATGGTCAGAGATTGATAAACTATGATTATGCTTTTGATACCGAAACAGAATATAGGACTGAAAACAATTCTTTTGCCAAGATTTTGGCAAAGGGAAAGAGTACGAATCCTACATCTTTCAAGGTATTTACCAAGTCAGGCTTGATATATGATTATGTGTCTGTTGCAAAAGCTTTGGGAAAATCCGAGTCTGACTCCACCTTGTTCTGGTTGGTTTCAAAAATCTCAGATACAAAGGGCAATTATATGACTGTCACCTATGGTGGTGATGCCAGTACAAATGACTTTTATCCTTCACGAATTGATTATACGGGGAACGATGCCATGGGTGTAGCTCCTTATGCTTCTATTCGTTTTACTTACAATAGCAATTTTTATACTCCAGTCACCTATGTCAATGGAGTGAGGGTTAAGAGGAGCAAGGTCATTTCTTCTATTTCTCTATACATGGGCAATCAGTCTGTGCGAAGTTTCCAGTTCTCTTATCAGGAAGTAAACCGCAAATACCAGTTGGTGAAAATTTCAGAAAGCACTTCCGATGGAGAATGCAAAAACCCTACGCAATTGGCATGGAGCAACCTTACGGATTTCAATGTCAAGAACTACAACTATGCCCAAACTCAACTCATTCATAAGGCGACCTTGACCGTTTGTGATTTCAATGGTGATGGTAAGGCTGATTTTATTGCTACCCCAGAGAATGACAAGGCTGGATGGAAAGGTTGGAAACTTTTCATTAGCCATGGTACTTATTTTGAGCAGGTGGCAAGTGGTACTTGGAATTGGAATGATGACAAGTTGGAGCAGGTTGTATGTGGTGACTTTAACGGTGATGGCTATGCCGATGTTGTCGTGAAAAGATGTCATTCAGGGAAATGGCACAATTGTGATTTATACACAACATCGTTGGATAGTAACGGAAAGGTTAGCTTAGGCTTTTCCAAATGTTTCTTGTCTCTTTCAACAAATTACACCATCCAAGCCGTTGAGTTGAATGGTGATGGAGCCACTGATTTGTTCGCTTGGCTTGAAAACTCCAAAGAGTGTAAGTTGATTCGTTCGGAGCAGAGTGGAAATACTCTTACTCCATTAGGTTATACAGCTACACGTTATTGCTCGGAGAAATGGGACCGTGTGGAGTTCGGTGACTTCAACAGTGATGGCTTGACCGATGTCATGAACCTGAACGACAATGGGCATTATATCATGTATAGTGATGGTGCTGGTACCATGACGAAAGAGACAAAATTGTCATGGCCAGACAAGAACCATTATATTGAATTCGGCGATTTCAACGGTGACGGCAAGACAGACATGTTGCTCACTGGATGGTCGAAAAATCCTAACAAGGGGGGATGGAGTGAATGGTGTATCAATTACTCAAAGGGAGATGGCACTTTCACTAGAGAATATTATTCCCAACCTTTCGACGCACGTACAAAGCAATTGTTTATTGCCGACCTGAATGGAGATGGATTCGATGACTTCCAAGCCATCGATAAGACATCTTCAGGAAGTAACATGACGCAGCCACAAGCCTATCTTAGTGATGGTAGAGGAAATTTCTATAAGCAAGTAAAGGGTGGAAATGTATATGCTACGGACAAATGGCATTTTTATGTGGGTGATTTCAATGGTGATGGCAAGGCAGACTTCGTTTGTACATCTGATTGGAACAAAAGCAACTGGGATGGTTACCAAATTTATTTGATGCCATCAGACAAGAACAGTCTCTTAACGGAAATTACGGATGGTTTGGGAAATCAGACCAAGATAGCCTATAAGTATTTGACAGATAACACTGTATTTACTAGAGGAAAGACAAAGTCATACCCGCTTATTTCCATAGGTTCTTCATGGCCAGTTGTTTCTTCCGTTTCTACCCCTGATGGAATTGGCGGAACCAATGTTGTTTCTTATAAGTATGAGGATGCCTTGTTCCATAACAATGGCAGGGGATTGCTGGGATTTGCCAAGTGCTCTATAAAGGACGAGACTACCAATGCGTTGAGTACAACGGAATACGCTGTAAACACTGAAAAATATGTGATAGCCCCAGTACATAGTCAGACGACTATTGATGGTAGAAAAATAGAAGAGAGTGATTATACTTATACACTCAAGACTAACTATGCGTCATCGTCTTATAACTCCAACATTTATACTTATGTACCAACAACTACTCGCCAGCGTAGTTACGAGTTTAACACAGGTAGCGTGGTCAAGGATGTGACAACCATCAATGAGTATGACAACTTTGGAAATGCGACCAAGACCGTGGTCAAGGATGGAAACTTTGAGACGACGACAACCAACACTTTTGTAAATGACACGGAAAAATGGATTTTGGGCAGACTTGCGGAAAGCACTGTCTCTAAGTCTAACGAAAATGGTACTATTACCAAGAAATCCTCCTTTGAGTATGATAATACATCGGGGTTGTTGACAGTCGAAACGTTTGCGCCAGAGAACTCAATGTTGGGGTATCGGAAAGCGTATGTCCATGATGGTTTTGGAAATATTATCAAGAGCACAGAAACCCCTTTGGACAATTCTTCTGAGAGGGTTACGTTATCAATCTACGACGCACAAGGTCGTTTCATGGTGTCTTCCACCAATAGTCTTGGCTTTACAGAAAAATCAACCACAGATAATGCAACAGGTTTGGTTACGGCTGCTACGGACAAGAATGGCATAGTTACTCATTATACTTACGATAAGTTTGGAAGTCTTGTAGAGGCTACTACGCCTATTTCAAAAGCATTGAAGACAACAGGTTGGAGTAGTGGTATGACTGATGCCCCTACAAATGCCTTGTATTTCACATGGAACAAGGCAACTGGAGAAGCCTACACTATCGAATTCTTCGATTGTCTGGGTCGTTCGCTTAGAAAAATAACGGAATCCGTAGGTGGAAAGAAAGTCTATGTAGATCAAGTTTATAACAAAAAGGGCGAGCTTGTCAAGACTTCCGAGCCATATTTCGCAGATGCCCAACAGTATTGGACTTCGAACGAGTATGATGCTGCAAGTAGAATCATCGCTCAGACAAATCCTGATGGAAGCAAATATGAGTTCCAATATGCGGGTCTTAAAACAATCACGACAGACCCATTAGGTCATACAGACACCAAGGTAAACAACCTTAATGGCTTGCTGGAGTCAAGTATAGACAATGCAGGAACCAGTATTACCTATAAATATAATGCAGATGGTAAATGTATAGAAACCAAAGGTCCAAGGACTACGATTCGCTGCACCTATGACATTGCTGGAAACAGAACCAGTTTGGATGACCCAGACTTAGGTATCTCACAAGACACATATAATGCTTTTGGTGAACTTGTAAGTCATCATGATGGACATGGAGATACTCAATATAAATATGATGCAGGTGGGCGTGTCATCTTGGAGTCACGACCAGACGTTACGATTTCTACCACTTATGATAATGGTTGGAAGGGAGCGATTGATGAGGTGACGTCCGTTGGCAGTGTCAAGACCTCCTATTCATATACTTATGACCGTTATGGAAGAACAGTTAAGAAACATACCCTCATTGATGACAGAGAGTATGAGATAGCCTATACTTACAACTCTGCTAATCATATCGAGTCGATAACATATCCAAATGGACTAAAGATCAAGAATGAATATGATGATTGTGGAATACAAACATCCGTTTTAAACGCTGATGACCAAAAGGTATATTGGAAGCTTTCCACTCTGAATGCAAGGGGACAAGTGGAAAAAGAGGAATATGGGAATGGACTTGTCACCTCTACGGGCTATGATGCAGCAAAAGGTACTGTTACCAGTATATTCACGGAAGGAATCCAAAATTGGAACTATGCTTTTGATGCTGTAGGGAATCTTGTCTCACGCAGTGATTTATACAAGAATCTTGTAGAATCGTTCTCTTACGATGGCTTAAACCGTCTTGTTACCGTTCGTAAGAATGGGCAAATAACTCAGTCTGTAACATACGATGCAGCAGGTAATATAACCAGCAAATCCGACGTAGGGACATACAATTATGAAGTTGGTTCGAACAAACTGGCTTCTATTACAAATTGTAAGCGTACCATAGCGACATGGGATGACATTGCTTATAGTTCTTTTGACAAAATCACCAAACTGGTGTCTGATGGAAAGACCATATTGTTGGAGTATGGTCCTGATAAGTCAAGAGTGCTGTCAGACATTCAAGGAGTCCGCAAGTACTATGTCGATAATCTGTTTGAGCAAAAAATAGACAATGACAAGATAAGCAACATCAACTATATTTTTGCTTTTGGCAAAGCTGTTGCTATCGTAACAGAAGGTGCAAACACCGATATCAAGTATCTGCACCACGACCAATTAGGTTCCATTCAATACTATACCGACGAGGCAGGTTTGTTGTATCAAGACCTAAGTTATGATGCTTGGGGATTGAGACGAAGCCCAGACAATTGGGTTGCGTTTGATGTACTCACATCAAGTCACGCTTTTGACGAGCATGGCTTTGGTGGGCACGAGCATCTTGACTTGTTTGATTTGGTTAATATGGATGGTAGAATGTACGACCCTGTGGTAGGTCGTTTCATCTCTGCTGACCCTTTCATTCAAAGTCCAGACTTCACCCAAAGCTTGAATCGCTATGCCTATTGTATCAACAATCCTCTTTCGCTAATAGACCCTTCTGGCTATAGCTGGTTCAGTAAGAATTGGAAGTCGTTGGTTGCTTCTGTTGTCGGAGTGGCTGTAAGTGTAGGAACAGCTGGTTCTGGTTCGGGAATAGGTGTCGCCATTATTGCAGGTGCTGCTGGAGGAGCCGCTGGCGCATTGACAGGAGCTTTGCTGAATGGAGCCAATATAGGACAAATTGCCAAATCAACATTTACTGGTGCTTTTTGGGGTGGTCTAGCTGGAGCAGCAAATAATTTGGTTGGAGACATCAATGAGTTTTGGCTACGAATCGGTGCACATACTCTCTCGGAAGGAGCGATGGAAGGATTGCAAGGTGGAAACATGTTGCATGGCTTTATGATGGGAGCTACTTCTTCGTTAGGTGGAAGTTTCATTGACCATAATCTTGAATCCTTAGGAAAATTAGGTGAAGTCGCCGCAAATTCTATTCTCAGTGGTACTGTTGATGAGATAGGTGGTGGTAAATTTGCAAATGGTGCAATTACTGGTGCCTTTACTATTATGTTTAATGATTGGGCGCATAGACATTTTTCTGATAAAACTTTAAAAAAAATATATGATGCTTATACGCATGGCTCTTATGATGATAGCGGAAATTGGTTGACACCTAGTAAACTTTGTGCAGCTATAGGTGGTGATATAGGAGCTTTTGCCAAAGACATTAAAAATGGCTGTGCTGTTAGGTTGAGCTATGCTTTAAATAAAGCAGGGGTAAAAATACCTCATTTCCAAGGAACTTATAAGGGAGGTGATGGAAAATGGTATTTTATAAAAGCTTCTGAAATGGCTAAATATTTAAGGAAATGGTGGGTTGGAAATGTTAGTAATGGAAGGCATGTTGTGAATGGCATTGTCTTTCAAAGACCAGATAGCTATTGGCAACAACAAGGTATATCAGGTCATGTTGATGTCGTTTATAGAAGAAATTGGGGATCCCGGTATTCTTGTAGTACTTATACTGGTGGTGCTCCTTATGAAAACTTTGTAACAGAAATATTCCATTGATAATGAAAAATGTTATATTTATAATCTGCTTATTCTTCATAGCTTGCTATAATGGGCAAGTTATGAAGAAAGAGGCTTGCATAAACTTTGTGAAACATGAAGAATTAGGGAAGTATCCCTTTGAAAAAAGTATAAAATATACTTTGCAAATTGACAATCAAAACGTTCCTGTTTATTGTTATGCTCATGTTTTTAAAGGTAATATAGTATCTTTAGAGTTAAGCAGAACTCCAGAAAAAATAAAAAATATGTCCTCAGGCATCATGCTGTCGTTTTTTGCCAAGGTACTAGGTAGTTTTAATGAAAAAGAGAAGTCAAAAATAACGCAAGTTTATACAAAACTAGAATATTGGGAAGAAGAAAGTACAAAACTGTCGCACAGATATTTTAATAACACTTTACCAATAAAGACGGTTTTGGAAGAAAGCGACTTGTTAAAGGATATAAGAAGTATTTTGAAAGAAAATAATTTATATGTTGATAGCTTTGACTGTGATTTGATTACTACAAATAAAACTCACATTCAATCTGACGTTCTTTTATGTGGTGATTTTTTCTTGTCTGTGAAATTATTAGAAGAGCCAACTTGAAAAAGTGGCTTGAAATTTTTAATTAACAAATTTTAGTTGCAGTCCGTAAGCAAAAGAACAAAGCTTTTCAATTTTGAACTTTAAAAAGTGTGCAAGTAGGCAAATAACGTATGGTTTTCATCTGCTTATCACCTATCTAAGTTTCAATTTGATAGTGCTCTGACTTTTTCAAGTGGACTCATTTATTAAATGGAGGAAGATATGGCATGTTGTGTCGTATCCTTCAACTGTTTGTCGGGAAAATCAGAATGTTGTTTTACAAATTAAATGAAAGTATGAGACATTTATTATATTTTTTACTATTAGTTTGTTTCTTGGGAAACATCAAAGCCCAAAAATCTGTGGGCCAAGTCAATGGATTTTATGTTTGTTCTAAAACAGAAGACTATAATAAATTTATAGTGTCTGACTATCGGTTTTATGATAAGTGTATGTATGAAAAAACAGATGATAGCATTCGGAGTTTATTTGTCCATTATAGATGGATAAAATATAATCAAAATGCAGCCGTTGGAAAGCATTGTGTGCTTGATGTAAAATTAAATGATACGGTTAGTTGGGCTAAAAATAAACTCTTTTTGGAACAAACTTTTCCTTATATGGCAACAAGGGAAGAGACAAATGAGCTAGAGATGATTAACATGCAAGTTCCTATAGATTTGTCCTTGGCGATATCTTTCAAGTTAAACCTACCCAAAAAGTACAATAGGAAAAATAAATATGATGGCTGGAGTAAGGGGGAATTGGCGGAAATTAAAAGTATTACAAATATGATTCGTTCTTCGTATTTGTATGATGATATCAATTCAATTCTTAAAAAGTACAAACTGACGATAGATAATGTTAGAGTAACAGAACCAACATTGGCCTTTACACCCAAAAAGTTTCTTGACGTTTATTCCCAGTATTCAAACAAGAAATTACCGCGGCAAATACTTGGGTTATATATTACGTTAGTTTTAAAGCCTTGTTCAGAATAAGTAGCCAAATGCTTTTGTATGCAAAGGATAATTGGGGAGAGTTGAAAAGAAACATTTTGGAAAGTTGGAGATAAAATGCTGTATTTCAAATTAGAATATCAATATTCCATAGCTCAAAAAGCCACCTTTTGGGAAAAGATAATAGATAGATTATTGTCTCATTTCGTGCCGATGGCTAATCCTACATTAGAGGAAAATCTTGGCTACGTTAAAGAATGGTACTTAGAGTATGATGACGTAGAAGAATATACGAATAGGGAAGTTGGTGTGGCAGAAAATGGCTTGGTGGTGTTCAAAGCTCCCTTTGAAGAAAACTGGGGGTATTGGTGTGATAATAACATGACTATGGATGATTATCGAAATCTCAATATTCATGCAATATCAAAGGAAGCTTTTGAGAAACTTTGGAACGAAGAGATACAGCTTCCTTTTGGGACAGAATCAAATAGTTCTAAGTAAGATGGATAGATTGATAGAATTCATAAAAAGCAATTCCTTCTCAGCAGCAGAAAAGCTGTTGAGAAAGGAACTTGCTTTGTCACCAAATAACTGCTATTTGTTGACTCAACTTGCAAATGTTCTATGGAACAGATGCAAAGATAAGGAAGCTTTGTCTTATGCCGATAAAGCAAAAGAGGTATGCCCTGTCATGCCTCTCTTGAATTATACTCGTGGCAGAATCCTTTGGTCATTAGAAAAATACGAACAATCCATAGAAGAGTGGGATGTTGTTTTAAATATGACTATTGAGGAGGTTGCGGAAAATGGCTATGGTGTCAGATGGGCAAAGTCTGTCATCAATGATTCCAGATATTATAAGGCAGATTGTTTCTATCACCTTTTTAAAGATAAGGAGGCCTTGGCTCTCATGGAAGAGCATTTGTCACACCGAGGAAAAGGTATTGAAAGCGATTTCTCCAAAAAGGAAGCTGTTCTTTTCTATAAAGTATTGAAGTATAGTCATCCAAGGACTGTTGCAAAAGCCTCAGATATAGGATATGCTTCTGAATCTCAGCGGAATCGAATCTTGAAAAAGATTGATGCTTTGGAAGAGAGTAACAATAAAGAGAAACTAGTGCGCTATCTTCGTGTCATTTGCAAGCGTTATTCCAAAGAGTATTATTTGAAGACGATTCTTTCCGAGACCTATAAGGTTATTGGGGACAAGGCAGGTTGCTTAACTTATGCAAAAGCAGCTTTTGAGCAAGAACCCAATGATCCTCTTGTTAAGTATGACTATGCTGTTGCGTTGATGTTTAACGGTTTATCTGAAGATGCTCTTTTGCTGTTTGAAGAATTAGTTGCGTTAGGGCTAGATTATATCGCATTCTCCGAACATGGTGATGGAGTAAGATGGGCAAAGAAACTTTTGCGGAATGCGCAAAAACACATAGACCAAATTCAAACAAACCAGCAATGAAAAAAGCAAATGTTTTTACTCCTTTTTTACAAAACAGCTGGTGAACAAGCTAGTGAACAAGCTAGTGAACAAGTTCAGATATTAGTAAATGCAATTCGAAAAAATGTGTATTCTATGTGTGATATACAGCGTAGGTTAAACATTTCTAGCAGAAGGTATGTATTGGTAGAAATGCTGACTCCAGCCATAGAGCAAGGATATGTTTTGCGAGCATACCCAGACAAACCTCGACAGTTCCAAATAATTCTTCCCTTAAAGGAATTACTTTCTACCTTTAAAGGAAAATGTTTCTAGAGTTAGTAGAAAGTTTCGTTCAATAGTTCTGAATGTCCGTTCAATGATTTTGAATGTCCGTTCAATGATTTTGAATGTCCGTTCAATAGTTTTGAATGACCGTTCAATAGTTTTGAACGGAACTTTCTTCTAGTCTTAAAAACAATTTCGACCTATATGGTTGAAAATCCTCCTATAATAAATTCTATATTACACTCCGATGGAATGGCAAGAGCCAGCAATAGTTCTTGACCATTTATCGCAATGCTTTCGTCCATAACCATTGCTTATTTCCCAAAAACGAAAAAAGCAGTTAAGCGATTTCTGCTTAACTGCTTGATTTTCAGCGTGGACCAGCTAGGGCTTGAACCTAGGACCTCCAGATTATGAGTCTGTTGCT
>ERZ1026886.1000-NODE-1000-length-13197-cov-4.650814_pt1 | contig 13197 bp, 9 predicted proteins | sample MGYA00380173_ERZ1026886 | MGnify/ENA primary metagenome ERZ1026886 (study PRJEB33269, sample SAMEA4719809) | human gut metagenome | biome: human-associated habitat; feature: organic feature; material: feces | place: Cameroon | collected 2013-10 ... | reverse complement strand
AGCGAAAAATGTCAAATAAAAAGTTTTATGTCTTTAGCATGAAAAAAAACTGCCAAGAATTGTTTTCTGCAAAAAATGTAAAAACGAAAAAAAGAAAACAGCTGAACATTTTATGTATTTAAATAACTATTCTAACATATATAATAATGTAAAGCTGTTTTCTTTTATATATACTTATCTTTTACAATGAGGCTCAATGAGGCTCATTTTACCTCTGTCAGCTTTCCTGTAACAGAGTCGATAATGTAGCCATGTAAGTTGACGTCTTGTGGAATGAGAGGGTGGTTGCGTATGGTGTTTACTGTGTTACGAACAGAGTCTTCGGTATCGTGGAACCCCTCAAGCCAATGGTCGAGGTCTATGCCGCAAAGGCCAATGGTGTTGATAACATCTTGGTGGATGCCACGTTTAACCATGAGGTCTTTCATCTGCTTGCCGTTCATGTGACAGGCGCCACAGTTGGAATGGGCGATGACCATGATCTCTTCTACGCCAAGCTCGTAGACGGCAACGAGGAGAGAGCGCATGGCAGAGTCGAACGGGCTGATAACGAGACCGCCCGCATTTTTTATAATTTTAGCATCGCCGTTCTTGAGTCCTAACGCTGCGGGCAACAGTTCGGTCAAACGAGTGTCCATGCATGAAAGGATGGCCAGCTTCTTATCAGGATATTTGCTTGTCACAAATTGCTCATACTGGCGGTTTGCTACAAACAGGCGGTTAAATTCTAATAGCTGCTCTATGATCATGATTGATTTTAATGTTTAGTTGTTATAATCTTTTTCCATTATCTCATAATCGTCCATGCACCAAATGATCTTGCCTGTGAAGTCGAAATAATGGTTACGACATTTCCAGCGACGTTGCTCAAAGGGTGCTTTTGAGTTGCAACAATAATCGGCTTTGCCAACCACTATACAACCCTTGCGCTTCTCTACTCTGAATCCTTCAAAGAGCTTCCTTGTTTGGCGGTTGAGCGTGTTTATGACCCACAGCTGCTGGCCGTCACACACATAGTTGGTAGCGCGTGTCCCCATGTCAAGAACAACAAAAATGCGGCTCTTGGCAGGACTGAGATAGATGTCTTTTATCTTTTCGTAGCCATTGTCGAAGGGAATGTCGCTACTGAGTTTTTGGGCTTTGTCGTAACAGTAGATACGTCCGTTGTATGTGAAGAAAATAGTGTTCTGACGACCACTATAGTTGGCTATCAACTTAGCCGACTTAGGTATGGTCGCGAGCATTTCTTCATCATCGTTTGGTAGGTTGACAAAAGTCACTTTATCTTTAAGCATGCTCTTTATGGTGTCCTCGTCCCAACTGTGTATGGCTATGAGCAGCAGGGCGAGGACCATGAAGAGAGCCAGACCTGTCAATATTTTCTTGTTCTTTTTTATTCGGTCTATCATATAATGTTATTGTAGATTAGGTAAGCAGGACATGTGCTCTTGCGGTTCTTTATGTAAAGAGCTGTCCTATTTGGTAAAAGGCAGCGGACACTATCCATGCTACGCCTGTGGTGTAGACGGCTACAAAGACGGCCCATTTCCATGTGCCTGTTTCGTTGCGTATGGCTGCGATGGTGGCCAGGCAAGGGAAATAGAGCAGAACGAAAAGCAAGAAACTGTATGCAACGAGGGGTGTTATGCCGTCGGCTGTCATCTCGCTTCGCAAATCTTTATATTGTTGGTCGCTGTCGGGCGTGTCGGCTCCGTTGTTGTAGAGAATGCCCATGGTCGATGCCACAATTTCTTTGGCTCCTATGCCAGACACCAAACCGACGTCGAGCTTCCAGTCGAAGCCTTGAGCACGGAAAACGGGTTCTATGGTCTTGCCGATGTGACCTATGAAGCTTTGCTCCTGTTGCTCTTGGGGCGTGAGGCTTTCGTTGTGTGGAAAATAGCCTAAAGCCCACACTATGATGCTGGCTGTGAGGATGATACCTCCCATTTTCTTTAGATATTCCTTGCCTTTCTCCCATGTGTGGCGGGCTATTGCCTTGGCTGTGGGGAAGCGGTAGGGTGGCAGCTCCATGACGAAAGGCGTGTCTTCGCCCTTGAAGAGAGTCTTGCTGAACAGACGGCTCATAATTATGGCCATCGCTATGCCTACCACATATAAGGATATAAGAACGGTAGAACGTAGATGGGCGGCAAACATGGTCCCTACAATCATGATATAGATGGGCAGACGGGCTGAGCAACTCATGAACGGCAGGATCAGCATGGTTATCAGTCGGCTTCGTCGGCTCTCTATTGTTCGTGTGGCCATGACAGCAGGGACGTTGCATCCAAAGCCCATGATGAGGGGGATGAACGATTTTCCGTGCAGTCCCATCTTGTGCATGAGCTTGTCCATGATGAATGCTGCGCGTGCCATGTAGCCACTATCCTCCATTAGAGAGATAAAGAAATAGAGAATGAGAATTTGTGGCAAGAACACGATGACGGAACCTACACCTCCTATCACACCATCTACGAGCATGGCTTTCAGAGGTCCGTCTGTCATGTTGTCTGAGAGCATATTTCCTAACATGCCGACACCTGTCTCTATCCAGTCCATAGGATACTGGCCGATGGAGAACGTTGCTTCAAACATCAGCCAGATTATGAGAATGAAGAGAGGGAAGCCCAGAATGCGGTTTGTCAGCAGACGGTCTATGATGTGTGTCATCTGATAGGTGTCGCGCTTGTTTCCCGTTGTGTAGCCTGCCTCTTGCAAGGCTCCATGAATGAAGCCATATTTTGCGTCCATGATGGCTGTCTCGCTGTCCTCGTGCGTGTATTCGAGCACCTCTTGGGCTGCCTTGTCGCGTGCGGCTATAATGTTGGCATAGTTAGGCAGAACCGTAACTACATGTTCTGCCGTCTCGTCTTTTTCAAGCAGCTTTATGGCGAGATAGCGTGTAGAGTAGCGTTGGCGCAAGGTGTCAACCTGTTTGAGCTCCTTCTGTATCTCCGTTATGCCTTTCTCTATATAAGGGCCGTGGTTTATGTGAATGTGCCTGAACACGTTGTTTCGTGGCTTTACGCCGTTGGCAAAATCTTCCTCATGGTTAGCTGTCGCTTCGTCGGCACTTGCTTTCTCATATTCTGCGTGCCAAGCCTTTATTTGTTGTGCCACCTCAGGATTGAGATTGCCTTCGTGGTCAAGAAAGTCGCTTCCCTCATAGAGGTTTATTATAACATGGAAGAGAAGCTCAACGCCACGTCCGCTCTTGAAGGATGTAGGAATCATGGGCACACCAAAGAGTTGTCCGAGCTTGCCATAGTCGACGTTGTCGCCACGCTTCTCTGTCTCGTCAAACATGTTGAGCGCACAGACCATGCGTGGGTGCATGTCGATGAGTTGCGTGGTGAGGTAGAGGTTACGCTCCAGGTTGCTTGTGTCGATGACGTTTATAATGACGTCAGGGGTCTTCTCTATGAGTTGCTTGCGCACATAAAGCTCTTCTGGCGAATAGGCCGAGAGCGAGTAGGTGCCAGGCAAGTCGACGAGGTTAAACTGATAACCTTCAAATGTGGCGTGGCCTTCTTTGGCATCAACGGTAACGCCTGAATAGTTGCCGACATGTTCGTGGGCTCCTGATGCGAAATTGAAGAGAGAGGTCTTGCCGCAATTCGGGTTTCCGACAAGCGCCACATTTATGATGCGACGCTTCTTCATGGCTGCATCGTGGAGCTGCTCGTCCGTGATATTGTCCTCACATTCGGTCGGCTCTATATCGGGTGTTGCGCCTGCCTTTGCTGCTTCGCTGTCTTTCAGCTTCTTGGCCTCTTCTTCCGATATTACCTCGATCATGTCGGCTTCAGAATGGCGCAAAGACACCTCATAGCCCATGATTTTATATTTAACAGGATCTTGTAGAGGGGCGTTGAGGAGCACATCGACAACTTTGCCCTTTATAAAACCCATCTCCACGATGCGCTTTCTGAAGCCACCATGTCCGGTAACTTTCACTATGACGCCGCGTTCACCTGTTTTAAGATCTGATAGTTTCATCGTTTAATTCGATTTATGTTTATTACGCGATATGGGCTCAACATATTCCTGTTTTATTTTTTATAAGCCCTTTACATCTACATAATGTTCAAAACATTACAAAATTAATATTTTTTCTTTATATAATGTGTAGTGATAAAGAGAAAGATGTGTTGTTTAGCATAAAATACCTAAAAAAGGGGACTGTAATGTGCGTTTTTTATAATATTTCCGTATATTTGTCGCCTAAAAAAGACGGTTATTGCCGATTTAAACAGAATAACTATGACAAGAAAACAAACAGGAAAAATCGTGTTGACGCTCTTGCTTGCAAGTTGTGCGTTTGGCAGAGTGGAAGCTCAGATGGTGGTAAGGGCCAACCGACAGGTGCAATTTGAGAAGACGCTACCGGCAGGCAATTATAGCGGAATGTCACATTTTGCCGACAACCTTTATATGCTTGCTGATGATAAATATGCCAGCGACGGGTATAGGCTCGTTGAGATAGAAACCGATTCGGTTTCCGGGCAGATTAAAAAGGTCGTGGACAAGGGGTTTGTTGTAGGAGCCAACAATAAAAACCGTGATGCTGAAGGTGTGGCGTTTTTGCCTCATCGTCAGTCGGTTATGGTCGTTGGCGAGGCGGACAGCATGATAAAGGAATACTCGCTTGACGGTAAGGCCGAAGGACGCCAGCTACAGCTTGAGAAGGGTGTCGGCAATGGCGGTTATGAGTCGTTGGCTTATGATGGCTCTAGAGGTCTGTTGTTTACATGTACAGAAAACCCTCTTCCTGAAGACTTGCAAACAGACGACAATGAACCATGGCGCTTCCGCATACAGGCCATCGACGAATCGTCGCTAAAGGTGCTTGGTAGCTGGCTGTATGTGGCAGACAAGCCCGTAGGCAAGGCTTATAAGGCTGGCAATTATGCTTTTGGCATTAGTGAGTTGACGGCTCTTGACAACAACAAGGTGTTGGTTCTCGAACGCGAGTGTTATGTCCCGAAGAAGAAAATTGGTGCGTGGGTGCGAAACAAAATCTATTGTGTCACGTTGAGCAAGAATCATGGATTCTCTGAGAACCTGTATGGCTCTACACAAGCTGTAGACAAAACCCTTGTCTATGAATGGAAGACCAAGATGAACCTTACGGCGCGGTCTTTCGCCAACTATGAAGGAATGTGTCTTGGCCCCACCTTGACAGACGGCTCGCGTACGCTGCTTCTTTGTGCCGACTCGCAGAACCAAGCACACGGGGTGTTGAAAGATTGGTTTATGAGTTTGGTTATTAGATAACTGAACTTTCATCTTCAATCCATTTAACAATTATCTTCAATCCATTTAACAATTATCTTCAATCCATTTCACAACAGCATCGTCGTCGTTACAGCCAATAACCTCGTCGGCTTGTGCTTTTACCTCGTCATAGGCGTTTGCCACAGCCACGCTATGATCGGCTATGCGCATCATGGACAGATCGTTGCGATTGTCGCCAAACACAACAATGCGTGTGGCGCCAAGCTCATTGGCCAGACGCTTTATGGCCGACGCCTTGTTGGTGTCAGGAGCATAAATGTCAAGGATTCCTTGTGCGGAGTCGTCAATGTCATAATAGCATGCTGGTGAGCAAGCCACGCCGCGCTCTCGTAGCTCTTTGTTTATGGCGTCCATAGCAGGGTAGGGGCCAAGTGAGAACACAAGCATGGCTTCATCGACGTCGTGGGCAGCGATTTTGTCGCACAGGCGCAACTGCTTTAGGGGTGTTTGAACGCGAGGTTCCATGAAGGCCTTCTCGCGCTCCGTCATGTTGTGGCTATGGTGCACTATGAGCGTGTTGCCGTGTCGACGATAGACGAAAGGTGCAACATGGTGTTTCGCAAAGACCTCTAATATTTGTTCTACCGCTTCATTGCTCATCGTCCTTACGTTTGAGAAACAACCTTGCTGTGGATCCCACAATGCGGCACCCGTCATGAGAATGTAAGGAATGTTGCTCTTTACATCTTTCATCAAAATTGTTGCTGTAGCTGGTGTGCGAGCTGTTGCTACGGTAAAGAGCACTCCCTTGTCGTTGATGAGCGTGTTAAGGCGCTCTATTGTTGAAGGCGACAGTTCAGACTGGCTATTAAGCAACGTGCCGTCCATGTCGCTCACAAATAATGTCCTTTCTTTCATTAATGCTCTTTCGTTAATGTTTACAAAATTGCTTTTCAAGAGAAATCAAAATTGCTTTTCAAGAGAAATCAAAATTGCTTTTCAAGAGAAATCTTCAGAACTTTTCTCTCACCCATTTGTTGCTTTTATTTCTTTAAATTGGCAAGCAGAGTGTTAAGCTGGTTTTCATCGCTTATTAGCACCTCGCGTGGCTTGCTGCCTTGAGCTGTTCCAACGATGCCTGCCTTTTCGAGCTGGTCCATGAGTCGTCCGGCACGATTATAGCCTATAGAGAAGCGGCGTTGAATCATGCTGGTGCTGCCTTGCTGCGTGCTCACAATGGAGCGTGCTGCTTCTTCAAAGTAGGGATCAAGGCTTCCTATCTCGCCTGAACCTCCAGCTGCCATGCTTGAGTCGCCACCGTCAGGATTGACAGGCTCAGGTATGGGCATGGGTTCCACGGGACCGCTTTGTTCTGAAATGTACTTGTTTACGCGCTCTACCTCAGGCGTGTCGACAAATGCACATTGCACACGGATGGGCTCGCTTCCGTTGATGATGAGCATGTCGCCCTTTCCTATGAGCTGGTTTGCACCAGGCCGGTCGAGGATGGTTCTTGAATCGATCATGGCGCTCACGCGGAAGGCCATACGTCCAGGGAAGTTGGCCTTGATGGTGCCTGTTATGATGTTGGTCGTAGGACGCTGCGTGGCGATAACCATGTGTATGCCCACGGCACGGGCAAGCTGTGCTATGCGGGCTATAGGACGCTCAATGTCCTTTCCTGCTGTCATGATAAGGTCTCCAAACTCGTCAATGATGACGACGATGTAAGGCATGAACTCGTGACCGTGAGCGGGGTTGAGCTTATGGTTAAGATATTTCTCATTATACTCTTTTATGTTTCTCGCTCCCGCATCTTTAAGCAAGCCGTAACGGTTGTCCATGAGCGCGCAGAGACCGTTGAGGGTCTTTACAACCTTAGACGTGTCTGTAATGATTGGCTCATCCACATTTTCGTCTAACGAGGCCATGAAATGGTCAGCAATGGGGTTGTAGACGCTAAACTCGACCTTCTTCGGGTCAACAAGCACAAACTTCAGCTCGTTTGGATGCTTCTTGTAGAGAAGAGAGGTTATGATGGCATTCAGACCAACCGACTTGCCTTGGCCTGTGGCACCGGCCACAAGGAGGTGAGGCATCTTTGTGAGGTCAGCAATGTAGACATCGTTGGTGATGGTCTTTCCGAGCGCTATAGGCAGGTCATACTTACACTCTTTAAACTTACGCGAGTTGAGAATGCTCTCCATCGACACGATGTTCTTCTTCTTGTTTGGCACCTCTATACCTACCGTTCCTTTGCCAGGTATAGGTGCTATAATACGAATGCCGAGAGCGCTAAGGCTGAGGGCGATATCGTCTTCAAGGTTACGGATTTTCGAGATGCGCACGCCCTCGGCAGGTGTCACCTCATAGAGCGTGATGGTGGGGCCTACAGTTGCTTTTATCTCTTTTATGCCCACGCCAAAACTGTTGAGCACTTCTACAATGCGAGCGTTGTTGCTGTTGATCTCGTCCATGTCGACTGTAGGCGTGGCGTCGTCATATTTTTTTAGCAAGTCGAGCGTCGGATACTTATATCGTGTGAAAGGCTCTTTGGGATTGATGGGTGTGTGGAGCTGACTCTCCACATTTAAGGTTGATGCGTTGGCCTTCTCGTCACCCTTTGCCACCTCTATAAGGAGAGACCCCTTGCCGTCTGCCTTTGCTGCGTCCTGGTAATTGTCGTTTTTAATTGGCGTTTTGGGGTCAAGAGTAATGGTTGTTGCGTTGCCCCTGTCTTCTGTGGCAGGATCGTCGCCTTGCTTGCCGTCGGCTGTTTCGTCTTCCGCTTTCTTTAGCTCAGGAGTGTTGGTGTCGGTCAGATTTATTACCGTCGCTCCGTAACGTGGTTCCTGAGCGTCCTGTTGCTCCTGTTGAGCGTGCTTCTGCTCATTTTCATCGTCCTCGTTTTGCGTGTTTACGTCTGTTGTGTGCTCCTCCTGATTATAGTTTGCGTCCATTGAGTTTGTAACCGTAATCTTTACCTTACTCGTAAGATATTTCACAGGATTGAGCATCTTTCTTATAAGAATGATGGTCTGCGAACTGATGAAGGTAAGGAATATAATGGCTGTCACAACGAGTGTGATGGTTAGGCCAGGAGAGCCTATGAGGTTCTCAAGATGTTGCATGCAATAGAGACCATGGTTGCCGCCCGGGTTATAAACTTCGTCTCGCATGATGGGCGCAAGAAACTTTGCAAAGGCAACAGAGCTCCACACCATGACAACCGTCAGGGAGAAGAACCATTTCCATATATTAAGGTTGAAGATGCCCATGAGCTTCATGCCTACGGCAATCATGAATATTGGAATGACGAAGGATGAGAGACCGAAGCTTAGTGTTATGAAAAAATAAGACACGATGGCTCCAAAACTGTGGCAACAGTTGGAAAAGATGTTCTTCTCGTTCTGCCACTCGCTTGGACGCATGTTCTCCAGTATGCTCTGGTCTGCCTGTCCGGTGCGCAGGAATGACACGAAAGCGATGAGCATTATTGCTGCGACAGCAAGAAACAATAGTCCGAAAATAAAGTCGGCACGTTCGTTACTTAATATGTTTTGAAGACTCGTCAAGCTGTTTGTTTTTGCCTGTTTTTGTCCTGATTTTCTTTTTCCCATTAGTATGACTTACTTATTTTACTGCAAAAATAGTGTAAAAAAGTTGGAAACGTTCAAAAAATCATAACTTTTTTTCTAATTTTGCAATTTGTAAGTAAAAGGGACGATGAAAACAATATACAACAAATACGACAAAAACAAAATTAACGCTTTGCCCCAAGTGTTATTTCCGGGAAAAATAGTTGTGGTGCAGAGCGAGAGCGAGGCCGACAAAGCGGTAGATTATCTCTTGTCTTGCGACATCATGGGTGTGGACACAGAGACCAAACCCTCGTTTAAGAAGGGACACATGCACAAGGTGGCCCTCCTTCAGGTATCTACGCGCGAGGTCTGCTTCTTGTTCCGTCTTAACTTTATCGGTATGCCTCCTTCGGTCATTCGTTTGCTGTCAAACACTACCGTTCCGATGATCGGACTGTCTTGGCATGACGACATATGTTCGTTGCATCGCCGTACCGACTTTACCCCCGGTCTGTTTATTGACATCCAAAATATTGTTGGACGTATAGGTATAGAAGATCTGAGTTTGCAAAAGCTCTATGCCAACATTTTTGGCGAGAAGATAAGCAAGCGCCAGCGCCTTACCAACTGGGAGGCAGATGTTTTGAACGAAAAGCAGAAACGTTATGCTGCTACCGATGCTTGGGCTTGCATAAACCTGTATCAGGAAATTCTGCGTCTTGAGGCAGAAGGCGATTTTAAGCTTGTCAAGGTAAAGGAAAAACCTGTTGAGGCGGCTACTCCTAACGATGCTGCCAATGATAAGGAAGAACCTACTAAAGATGTCTCTTCAGAGGCAGCTTTAAATGATAAGGAGGCTTCGTCAAAAGAAAATCAGCTGACGCTTCAGGAAATGCTAGCCAAAGCCAAGGAATCTTTAGCTATGGCTAAGGTAGAGATGGCAAGGGTTAAAGAAGCTTATGCCAAGGCAAAGGATAATCTTGCAAAGGTAAAAGAGGAGATGGCAAAAGCAAAAGCAGAAGAAGCTAAGGTTAAAGACAAAGAAGTAAAGCCAAGGGCAACCAAGACCAAAGCTAAGCGCTTAACTGCTGCTAAGGTGGAATCTGAAACAACAGAGGTAAAGGTAACAGAACAATAGAACCTTATTGTTGAAGACAACACATTCTTATTAGAGATTGCCCAGTATAAAAAACAAAACATCAAAAACAATATGTATAAATCAATATATCTTAAGAGAGGCAAGGAAGAGAGTTTGAAACGTTTTCATCCTTGGGTGTTCTCAGGAGCCATTGCCGCCATTGATGATGGTGTGGAAGAGGGCGAGCTTGTGCGTGTGATAAGCAGCAATGGAGAGTTTATTGCTGTTGGCATGTACCAGATCGGTTCCATCGCCGTGCGCGTACTTACATTCAAGGATACTGTCATAGACCATGAGTTCTGGACCTCGCGTCTGAAATCGGCTCTTGACATGCGTCGTGCAATCTCTATTGCCGACAATCCCCACAACAACACCTATCGATTGGTTCATGGCGAGGGCGACAACATTCCTGGCCTGGTGATTGATTGTTATGGTCCTACCGCCGTTATGCAAGCCCATTGTGTAGGCATTCACCTCATGCGCCACGCTATCAGCGAGGCGTTGGTTGAGGTTATGGGGTCGCGCATACAGAACATCTATTATAAGAGTGAGACAACGCTTCCCTTCAAGGCTGATGTGGAACATGAAAACTCTTTTATATATGGTGGCGACGAAAACGATGTGGCTATGGAGAACGGATTGAAGTTTCATGTCGACTGGCTTCGTGGCCAGAAAACAGGCTTCTTTGTTGACCAACGCGAAAACAGAAGCTTGCTTGAGCAGTATGCCAAGGATCGTTCTGTTCTCAACATGTTCTGTTATACAGGCGGCTTCTCTGTATACGCCATGCGTGGTGGTGCCAACATTGTGCACTCGGTAGACAGTAGCGCAAAGGCAATAGAGCTGACCAACCGCAACATTGCCGACAACTTTGGTAACGACCCTCGTCATGAAGCGTTCTGCGAGGACGCATTCAAGTTTCTTGACGCCAACGACAAGAAATATGACCTTATAATTCTCGATCCACCAGCTTTTGCCAAGCATCGTGCAGCTCTTCACAATGCGCTCAAAGGCTACACACGTCTTAACGTGAAAGGTCTTCAGCGCATAAAGCCAGGAGGCATATTGTTCACCTTCAGCTGTTCGCAGGTTGTGTCAAAAGACAACTTCCGCAATGCCGTGTTTACTGCTGCCGTACAGGCTAACCGCAAGGTGCGCATCTTGCATCAGTTGCATCAGCCTGCAGACCATCCGATAAATATCTACCACCCTGAGGGAGAATATCTTAAGGGATTGGTGCTGTATGTAGAATAGTAACACGGCTTTAAGAGCTAACGGCTCCTTGTAAAGGCAATTACTTTGAAACAACAGCTTGTTAAACGATTGGTTTTTTACAAGCTGTTTGTTTAGAATAGTAAGATAGCTTAAAAAGGCTGTGAGTAATAAATGGCTATTTTAGAAAACGTTTATTCCTTATAAAAATCTTTTCATGTTACAAGGTGAAAATTGCAAAATAGAAAAACAGTTCTTATCAAAGGTAAAGACCTATATAACGCAACACAATGTGGTTCGTGCTACAGGTCATTATCTTGTTGCATTATCTGGAGGAGCTGATAGTGTGGCGTTGCTGTTAACCATGCAAGACATGGGGTTTCATATAGAAGCGGCTCATTGTAATTTTCACCTTCGTGGAGAAGAGTCGGACAGGGACGAACAGTTTTGTAAGAACCTGTGTGAGAGCCGTGGTGTGTCTCTGCACCTTGCCCATTTCGACACGCGAGGTTACGCCGCTCTTCATCATGTGAGCATAGAGATGGCAGCCCGCTCGCTCCGCTATGCTTATTTTCAAAACCTGTGTAAAGATCTTTCGCTTGATGGCATTTGTGTAGCCCATCATCGCGACGACAGCGTGGAGACAGTTCTCTTGAACTTGGTTCGCGGTACAGGCGTTCATGGCTTACGCGGTATCTTGCCTGTAAACGGCAATATTCTGAGGCCTCTTCTGTGCGTGAGCCGAGCAGACATTATAAATTATCTTGGCTGCAAAAATCAAAACTACGTCACAGACAGCACTAATCTTGTGGCTGATGTGATGCGCAACAAAATTCGTCTTCAGATTCTTCCTCTTCTTCAAGAGCTGAACCCTGATGTGAAAACAACAATAGCAAAAGCGGCTGAACATGTAGCTGAAGCGTGCAAAATTATAGACCATTCGTTAGATGAGGCTCTTTCTTATGGTTTGAAAGTTAATAGTTATGATGTAGAGCGCTTGCTTAGTTTTCCGTCACCCGAATATCTCCTTTATACCCTGTTGAAGCGTTACGGCTTTCAGCCCAGTCAGATAAACGAGGTTTACCGTTCCATAATGAGCCAGGAACAACATGGCACAAAAGAGTGGCAGAGCGAGGATTATTCAATGGCTCTTACTCGTGGACGCATACTTATTGATAAACGAGAGGAGATGGCGTTTAAGCCAATTAAGCTGCCCGAGGTTGGCACCTATGTTCTTAACCAAGAAAACGATAAATTAAAAATTGAACAGATAGAACGTGATTCCACGTTTTCATTAAGCAAGCAAGCCGATTGTGTTTGCTTGGATGCGCAAAACGTGTTGTTTCCGTTAACTGTTCGTCGTTATGTTGCTGGCGATAAGTTTGTGCCGTTCGGCATGAAGGGTTTTAAGCTTATAAGCGATTATCTTACGGATAAAAAAAAGAATGTGTTTGAGAAGCGTCGTCAGCTTGTTGTCTGCGATGCTGAAGACAAAATTGTGTGGCTTGTAAATGAGCGCGTCGATGACCGTTGCAAGGTAACCAATGATACAAATTCTGTTTTAAGGCTTAGCTTTATTTTAAACCAATAGATGCGCAAATAGGCCATTATTGCAATCTGTATTGTTATTCCCGCTTGTTACAATTCTCTTATGATGTGCTTGATGGCAGCAACCGGGTGATACAAAATCATTCTCGGACCTGCCCAGCGCATCACTTTGCACATTCGTTCTTTCATCTGAGGGCGATAGCAGTGGATGGGACATTTCTTGCAAGTGGGCTTGTTCTCGCCGAACTTGCAACGTTCCAGTCTTGCAGAAGCGTATTGTAGCAAATCTTTGCAGGAAGGGCACAATTCCTTGTTGCCTTCCATCTTCCTGCAGTACAGACGTATCATCTGCTCCACTACTTGCTTCTCTTCCTTTATTCTGTTCATATTCTATCTCAAGAACGTTTTTAGCTTGTCTGTCAATATCAATATTCGAAAAAATCTTTTCATAAGTCACAAATTTTAAAAATATAATAC
>ERZ1026886.996-NODE-996-length-13236-cov-17.621273_pt1 | contig 13236 bp, 10 predicted proteins | sample MGYA00380173_ERZ1026886 | MGnify/ENA primary metagenome ERZ1026886 (study PRJEB33269, sample SAMEA4719809) | human gut metagenome | biome: human-associated habitat; feature: organic feature; material: feces | place: Cameroon | collected 2013-10 ... | reverse complement strand
AATAGCTCAGTTGGTTAGAGCACCTGACTGTTAATCAGGGGGTCGTTGGTTCAAGTCCATCTTGAAGCGCCATTTAAAAAGCCTCGCAAGTTTTCACTTGCGAGGCTTTTTCTGTCAGGGGGTGCAGTTGTCTCAACTGCACCAACCAAGCTATTGGTGCAATTGCTGCATTTGCTGCACCAACCAAGCTATTGGTGCACTTCTTGCTTGGTTGGTGCAGTGGAGACCACTGCACCCCCCTATTTGGGCATATTATTTTTGAGGCTGCTTTTTGGTTGCTGCGGAGGCCGGAGACCTCCGCTACTAAAGCAACTCTATTTGTATTTTCTGAATCTCCACCACATCATCACGCCCGCCGACGTCAGTCCGAACGGGAATGCCATCCACACGCCCATCAGTCCGTAGCCCAACACGAATCCGCAGAGATAGCCAACGGGCAGCGAGATGACGAAGAAAGCGATGAACGCTATCAGCATCAGCGGCTTCACGTCGGCGATGCCGCGCAGCGCGTTCGCGTAGTTTATCTGCATGCCGTCGCCGAACTGATAGATGAAGAACGGCAGGAGCAGCGAGAGCACACCCGCCGACACCTCGGCGCTGTCTGTAAACCATCCGCCGATATGGTTGCGCAGCAGGAAGATGATGCCGCCGAGCACCACCTCGAGCATCACCATAAGACGCAGACCCGCCGTCACCGTGTGGCGCACGTTCTGCACATCGTGCTGTCCGTGGAAGTAGCTCGTGCGCACAGCCACCGCAGCACCCAGTCCGTAGTAGACCATGAACGTGAACTGCGAGATGGTAGACATCACCTGATGCGACGCCAAGGCTATCGTGCCGAGCCATCCCACCATGATGATAGAGAGCGAGAACGACGCCGTCTCCATGCCCATCTCCAGCGCGATAGGCGTGCCGAGCGAGCCGAGGCGGCGCAGCAAGTCGCGCGACCAGCCCAGACGGAAGAAGCCCTCTCTGTATGAAGCGAAGCGGCGTGCGCGTAGGAACACCGTGGCGAACACCACCACCATTATTATACGCGAGAGCAGCGTAGACACGCCCGCACCGATTACGCCCATCTCGGGCGAACCGCACTTACCGTAGATGAATATGTAGTTGCCGAGGATGTTCAGCAAGTTGCCCGAGAGCAGAATCCACATCGACGTGCGCGTCAGCGTGATGCTGTCCGTAAACTGCTTGAAGGCGTTGAACAGCATCACGAACGGCAGCGACGCAAACAGCACCATATAGTAAGGACGCATGTAGCCGAGCAGTTCCTCCGGCTGTCCGATGTTGCCCAGATTGATGAAGAGCACCAGCAGCACAGCCATCATCGCCACCGCCGCCAGCGTGTTCGTAAGCAGCGAGCAGCGCAGCGCCTGACCCGCTCCGGCATGTTCGCCGCGTCCGAAGAGCGCGCCCACTATCGGCGTCAGTCCGTAGGAGAAACCCGTGCCGGTGATGATGGCAAGGTTCATGATGTTGTTGACGAACGACGCAGCGCCAAGCTCCGTCGTGCTGTGGTGGCCCACCATCATCGTGTCCGCAAAGCTAAGCACAATCATACCCATCTGACCTATCATGATAGGGATGCCGATGGAGAGCAACGTGCGGTAGTGCTGCCCCATGCTTATCGTGCTGTTACCAGAATTTGTTTTTGTCTTCGTTGTATTCATATCCGACAGCTGCCAGTTGGTCAATAATCTGTTGTTTTTCTACGTGGAGGTCGTCGCATAAAGCGTCGAGCGAGGGGTAAGTGTCGCGCAAGTGCGCGTTGATGACGCTGAACAGCATCATCGGGTCTTTGGGTAATCCAAGCATAATAATCTGATTAAATAATAGTTACCTGATAAAATTCAGAGTGCAAAGTTACTCAAACTTTTACAAACAAATGGCACGAATGGGTTTACATCTTGTCAAAAGGTTCAATATATTTCCGTTTTTTAGTGCGAGAGGATAGATTTTCGGGCTTTTTTTTGGCTCTGTCGCTTTTTTTGCCGAACTTTGCACCGAATATAGCTTTCTAAAATTCAAGCACATAGGCGACTTTACGATGTGGCGGATAACGACTGCGCCACCTATATATAATTAAATCAAAATAAGGAATATTAATGGTAAAGCCATTCTCACTAATTGCTGTCGTGGCATTTGCTACGACACTCACATCTTGTTTCAAGGATGAGGCGCTCAACAACGAGTGCGACATAGAAAAGGCATGGATTCAGGTGGACAACCCCGACGAGGTGTTCTTCCAGCCGTCCAATGCCGAACTCCCGGATATCGAGTCGACAAAGACCGACCTTATCTTCCCCGACCTGCGCCCTAACAGCGATGTTACAGCCCTGCCGGTATACTTCAAGATAACTGACGGAGCGACGATAACTCCAGAGAACGGTTCGGTGCAGAACTTCGCAGACGGACCGGTGACATACGTAGTGACCTCAGAAGACGGACAGTACAACCGCACATATCGCGTCTACATAAAGGCGAAGGAAGCAGACCCGACCCCCGATCCGGGCAAGCCGGAGGATCAGTTCGGCTATGTAAACTACAACTTCGAGAACTACTTCCTCGACCCCGCATCGTCGAAGTTCTATGTGTGGAGCGACTACGAGAACGGCAACAACTGGGCAACTGGCAACCCCGGCTTCAAGATTGCTAAGGGTTCTGCTACGCCCGACCAGTATCCGTCTACACCTCTCGCAGAGGGCTACGACGGAGCAGGCGTCAAGCTCGTGACAAGCGATACCGGTCCGTTCGGCGTGGTAGTGAACATGCGCATCGCAGCCGGCAACCTCTTCACCGGCGTGTTCGACTCGAAGTCGGCTACCAAGGCGCCGCTTAAGGCTACACACTTCGGCGAGGGCTCGTACAACCAGATAAACTATCGCCCCGTGACGCTTGCAGGCTACTACCAGTACACGCCTGGCGAAGTGTTCAAGGATAAGTCGGGCAAGGTGGTAGAAGACCGCATCGACCAGGGCGACATCTACGCCGTAGTGTTCCGCAACGTAGACAGCGAGGGCAAGTCGTTCTACCTCACCGGCGACAACGTGCTCACATCTCCGCAGATTGTGGCGCTGGCTCGCGTGCCTAACATCGTGAAGACCGAAGGCGGATGGCATAACTTCTCCGTCGACTTCAACTATAGCGGCGAACTCGACCCCGCCATACTCGCCAACTACGGCTACAGCATGGCAGTAGTGTTCACATCGAGCATCGAAGGCGCAGCCTTCCAGGGCGCAGTGGGCAGCACGCTGCTCATCGACAAGGTAAGCATTGCATACAAGAAGTAAGAAAACACGCACATGAAGAAAGATATAATAGCTGCAGCCTTCGTGCTGCTCTTCGGCGCGCAGGGCGCGTCGGCAATCGGAATATTCGACGACCTCCGCTATCAGGCTCGTCTCGGCTACAACATCGGCGGCACAATGCCGATGGGCATGCCCGCTTCTATACGCGGTCTCGACAGCTACACGCCGAAACCCAGCTTCACCATAGCACTCGACGCCTACAAGCCGCTCACTGAGAAGTGGGGCATGATGGCAGGTTTCCACTTCCAGACAAAGGCGATGGAGACAGACGCTCGCGTGAAGAGCTACTCTATGGAGATGCGCCAGGGCAGCGAGTCGCTCAGCGGACTCTTCACGGGCAATGTCGTTACGAATGCAAAGCAGCTCGTCGTAACGCTGCCTCTGCAGGCTACGTTCAGCGTGTCTGACGCTGTGCGACTGAAGTTCGGTCCGTACTTCTCTTACGCTCTTAACAACGAGTTCACCGGCTACGCCTACGACGGCTATCTGCGCGAGGGCGACCCTACCGGACAAAAGGTGGAGCTCGGACACAACGAGGGCGAGCGCGGCGACTACGACTTCTCGAGCGATATGCGCCACTGGCACTTCGGCTTCGACTTCGGTGCCGACTGGTACTTCTCGCAGCACTTCGGTGCATACGCCGATGTGCAGTGGGGTATGTCGGGTGTGTTTCGCAAGGACTTCAAGACTATCGAGCAGACCATGTACCCAGTGTACGCTACGCTCGGTGTGCTGTACAAGCTCAAATAAGTTGAGGTGTTGAGGTGTTGTGATGTTGATGAGTTGATGTTGATGTGTTGTGATGTTGAGATGTTGACATTAGTTTACTGCTTAATGGCAAATCTCACCATCTCACCATAACACCACCTCACCATACACCATCCCACCACCTCACCATCACATCTCACCATCATATCTCACCACCTCACCATCTCACCATAACAACAAACATATATTAAACCTAAAAACAAATAACAAACTTATGAAAAAAATCTTTACTCTGTTAGTCCTTTTGATGGCGACAGTATGTGTGTCTGCCCAGCAGTATTACAAAGGAACATTCCACTCAAAGGTGAATGACTTTAAGGATTATGAAACCACTGTAGCCGTAACTCAGGGCGAGGGCGGCAAGTACACACTCGTGTTCGAAAGCGTAATCTTCGGCAACGACGACTTCGGCAAGTGTACATTCGCCGGTATCGAGAACTATAAGTGGGCAGGCGGCGGCAGCTTCACCTTCTCTAACGAAGGCGGCAACCTCGGCGCTGCTTCAAAATACTACTTTGAGTTGTCTGACGCTCTCGGCAAGTCTGTAATCGACGACGAGAAGATCTACATCACATTCAAGTACTTCCAGGTTAACACAACCAAGGAGTACAGAAACGTAGTGTTCGAAGGCAAGCGCACAAGCAGCGGCGGTGGCAGCACCGGCGGCGACGACAAGCCGACAATCACCGATACAGAGCAGTTCACAGCTGACGTGGTTTCTGTATTAGATGGCGGTCAGTCTGGCAACGTTAAGTATCCTAACGTAATAGCAAAGGTTTGCGAGTGGAGCGACGGCGTACACAGCCTCGAAATCGAGCACATTGATACAGAGAAGGGCTCAATGTCAGGCGTTCTGTTCAAGGGTCTTGAGAAGAAGGAAGTAAACGGCGAGGTTGTATACACTGGCACCGTAGAGCCGGACATCACAGACCTTCCTGACTTCTACCTCGGCTACACAAAGCTCATGGCAAACGTTGAGGCTAAGATTGACGAGAGCGGCGACCTCTATGCTACAATCGTGTTCACAGACGAGGACGAGCCTTCGTTCAAGCTCACTGCATGGTTCAACTACGTAGAGCCGTTCGTTCCGGCAGATCCGTTCTCGGTAGAAGGTGGACTCGTTGGTTACACAGTAACAGACGACGGCGACTTCTCTAATAACGTAGTGAATACACTCACATTCACAGAGACAGCAGAAAACGTATATACACTCTCGTTCTCTAACGTAGCTATTCCTAACGGCATCGGTCTCAACACCGTTTCGTTCGAAGGCGTTGCACGCACAGGCAACGACAGCGAGGCTAAGTTTGCAAGCAAGAAGGGCGTGGCTAAGACAACAGCTGCACACCCGTCTTACACAGAGGTCGACTACACTGATCTCGAGTTTATCGTAGGCTTCGACGCAGAGAAGAAGGTGACAAGCTGCACAGGTAGGTTCGTTATCGACAACTGGGGCGAGTCTGTTGCTTACACATTCAACTACGACCCGACAGCAACTTCTGTAAACACAGTAGTAGCTGCTGACGGCACCGTTAAGCACATCTACACACTCACTGGTGCGAAAGCTACTTCTCTCCAGCGTGGCGTGAACATCGTGCGCACAGCCGACGGCAGAACGCTGAAGGTTCTGAAGAAGTAATTTTAATTAATAATAGATGAACAAATTATTTATTACAATGGCTACCGCTGCCCTGAGTCTCTCGGCAGCGGCAGCCGATTTCACCGGCTCGTTCGGCAAGGACCTGAACGGCAACGGTAAGATCAGCGTTGTCGACAACGCTGACGGCAAGACAGTGAAGGTGACAATCAGTGGCGCAACCATCAAGGTAGGCACCACCAGCGCACCTGTTAGCGACCTTGTTCTTGACGGCGTGAAGTCGTCGAAGGTCGGCAAATTCCAGCTCCTCAACGGAAAGGCACACGCCGGCGACTACGACGTGTTCTTCCTCGGTCAGGTTGCAGACGGCAAGATCACAGCCAAGTTCAACCTCAACCTCAATGGAGCTTACTATGCTCAGGGTACATTCGGCGAGAAACGCTACACACTTGGCCAGCTTCTCGGTTCCGACTTCGAGACATGGCACAAGGCTGAGTACAGCGGCAACACAAGCGATGAGCCGGACGGCTGGCACTCGTTCATGAGCGCACACGCTTCTGGTATGTATGCTTCTGCGCGCAAAAACACCCACACATTTATCTCTAAGGACGTTCGCCCAGGTGCTAAGGGACAGTGCGTCAAGGTCGTTTCAAGCAAAGTGCTCGGCGTACCTGCCAACGGCACTATCACCACCGGTCGTCTTTACGCAGGTCATATAAAGCCGACAAACCCAGCCAACAACGCTACAAGCGATCCCGCCGGTACCGATAAAGACTCGAACAACGACCCGTTCTACGCCCCGATCAACACTTTGCCCGATTCTATCGCAGTATGGGTGAAGTACAAGCAGGGAGCACTCTCTGCCTCAGACAAGCAGGACTATCCCTACGCCAACCTCTCGGCTGTGCTCACCGACGGCACCAAGTATCAGGATCCGGAGGACAAGACATACACCAATGTGTTGGCAAAGGCTCAGAATAAGGAAATCGCGGAGAACGGCAACGTTTGGCAGCGCATCTCTGTACCGTTCGCATACACAAATGCAAAGCTCGACCCGAAGGCAATGCTCGTGACGCTTTCTACAAACGCCCAGCCGGGTGTGGCTTCAAAGGATGCAAGCGTCCCTGACGAGCTTTATATCGACGACCTCGTGCTTGTCTACAACTCACAGCTCAGCTCGCTGAAGATTGACGGCGTAGAGGTGCCGGGCTTCGCAAGCGACAAGTACAGCTACACTGTCTACTCTACAAAGGACGCTGACAAGAAGCTCGAGTACACGACAAACGCTAAGTCGGCTTTCGTAGCGTCAGAAGCTGTCGCTCCCACAGACGGCAGCGGCAACCTCGTATACAATGTGACCGTTACATCTGCCGACCTGCAGACATCTCACACATACGTTGTGAACGTTGTTTGCCCGACAACATACACCGACCAGCTCCTCATCAACCTCAACGGCGAGGATATGGAACCGGAGCAGGCAAGCATCGACGTATGCAGCGAGGGCAACAACTACACCTTCGTGCTGAAGAAGTTCTCGTTCGGCGAAAACCTTATCGGCGACGTTACAATCAGCGGCGTGCCATGCGTTGAGAAGGACGGCAAGCAGACCTTCACCGTAGAGAAGGACGCTACCATCACTAACGGTGCTGACATCGCTGAGATGCTCGGCAACAAGGTTCACGTCACAATGAACGCAGAAATCGAGAACGGCAAGCTCTACGCAGAGATGGCGCTCCCCGTAACACTCGACGAAACGACTATCAACGTGAAGGCTACATTCGGCAAGAAGGCTACAAACGTAGAGAAGACCACCTACAAGGACCAGCTCGTCATCTCTCTTAATGGCGACAAGCAGGACCCGGAGAATGCAACTATCGACGTTATCAAGCAGAGCGAGGGCAAGTACACCTTCGTGCTCAACCAGTTCTCGTTCAGCGGTCTCCTCATCGGCGATGTAACAATCACCGACGTGCCGGGCGTTGAGAAGAACGGCTACGTGTCCTACACCGTAGAGAAGGACGCAGCCATCACCAACGGCGCTGAGATTGCTGAGGCTCTCGGCAACAAGGTGCACGTGAAGATCGTCGAGGCTTACAGCAAGGACGGCAAGCTCTACGCTAAGATGACTCTCCCCGTAACTCTCGGCGACACGACTATCAATGTTGAGGCTGTATTTGGCGAGAAGCCGGCAGCTGGCATCAACGGCATCACCACCACTCAGAACGGCAAGGTTGAGGTTTACAACGTCAACGGCGTACGTCTGAACGGCCTTCAGAAGGGTCTGAACATCGTTCGCACCGCTGACGGCAAGGTAGTGAAGGTGTTGAAGTAATAAGACATAACAGACATTGAACATACATAGGGTGTGTTAAAATGGAATTGGCAAATGTTAAATTCCGTTTTAACGCACCCTATTTCGTTTATTTTAACTATTTTTGAAGCATCTAAACTAAAAACAGCATGAAGAAAGTATTTACACTCATGGTTTTCTTGATGACAGCGCTCTGCACATTCGGTCAGGTATTCACCGACGACCTGCATGTGACAAGCGGCGCAGGCAGAACAACCGACTACGCACAGAAGGAAGTGGAGCTGACCAAGGTGTCAGACGACGTCTACAAGTTTACGTTCCGCAAACTCGCTCCGATGGAATACAAGACCTTTGGCGACTTCGTCGTTGAGGATGTGACGGCAACCGTTGATGCAGCCGGCGAGATGACATTCTCTACCGCAAGCACCGAGGGCACATGGACCAACGTTACGAGCACAGCAGCCATCGGTGGCGTAACCGAAGGCAGCAAGTCGTCAATCAGTGCATTCACGGCTACGCTCTCAGCCGACAAGTCGAAGCTCATCGTCGACCTCACCTTTATGACTCTGGGCTCAGACGTAAACGTAGTGTTCGGCAAGGAATACACCGACCCGACAGCAATCAACACGCTCACTACAGTCGACGACAACAAGTATGTAGCCATCTACACCCTCGGCGGAGTACGCATGCAGAACCTGCAGCGCGGCATCAACATCGTGCGCACAGCAAGTGGCAAGGTGAAGAAGGTGCTCGTGAAGTAGTTTCAGGGGGTGCTTTCAGGGGGTGCACTTGTCTCAAGTGCACCAACCAAGCAGTAGCCAACAGTTTTGTTGGTGCAGTTTGGACAACTGCACCCCCTTGCAGTGTACCAACAATTTAAAAGCAAAAAAACAATTTACTAACATTAATAATTAACAAACCACATTTATTATGAAGAAAATTTTCTCCTTACTCGTTATGTTGGTGATGACAGCGACGGCGTTCGCTCAGTCAACAAGCGAGAAACTCCTGGACGACGGTTATGCTCCTAACGGCACCGTTATCCCGGCAAAGGCAGTCACCGTCGACTGGGCTACCCAGAAGCTCGTTGTGAATGTCAATTTGGCTAACTGCAGCGATACACCTAACGAGTGTATCTTCTCTGTGTCAACTAACGCTACCGACATCGCTAACTGGGATCAGGAAAGCGGAAGCACACTCCACCTCTTCTACACCAAGAACGCAAAGGTATGGACAGCTAACGGTTGGGAAACTTACACCCAGAAGTTCGCCGTTCAGTATCGTTATGCTGGCGACAGCGGCGCTACTAACCACTACTATGTTGTTAGCGACCCGTCTAACTGCACTATCGTAATGGACAAGAACGGTATCACAATGGATGGTACTCTCGTGTTCCCGGCTTCTGAAATGCCGAACCTCTACAAGGAGGGTGCTAACCAGCTCTACTTCGGTTCTGTACGCGCAGAGCATACATACGCTACATACAAGTCTGTAGAGCTCGTGACAGAGGGCGGTACAACAGAGCCTACTCTGCCTACTTCTTACGAAATCACAGACAACGCCATGACAATGTATGTTCCGAGCAACAACGGTGAGGATGTACAGAACTACACACAGTACATGAAGGACGCCAAGCTCCAGGTAGAGAAGGATGCAGAAGGCAAGTACACCGTTACATTCAACGACGTAGTTGCAGGCAAGGACCGCGAGTCTCTCGGCAACATCGTGTTCGCAGGTCTTGATGCACAGGCTGAGTCAGAAGACCTCATCGGCGTTGAGATTCCGCAGGGTCGTGTTTGCACAATCTATGCAGAAGGTTCTTCTTTCGACAACCACATGTTCCGCGTAGTGAAAGGATCGGTAGGCATCGTGCCTCCAGCAAATGAAGGCGATCCCGCTACTGCACACGTTCTGCTCTCAATGTCTGACGACGATGGCAATATGCTGGCTTACAAGATGGGCGATGTGTTCATCCCGGTTGACCACAACTTCACAAGCGACGCTTACGTTAAGGTAGGCGACCAGACAACAAACTTCGCAAACTCTGAGGCAGTGCTCACAGAGTTCATGGAGGACGTTTACAAGGTTACATTCAAGAATATCACAATCGGCGAGAAGACAGGCGATTTCACAATCGAAAACCTCAAGCCAGAGGCTGTAGAGGGTGAGGAAGGCAAGGTCGTATTCACTACATCTGATACATACGGCTTCTGGAACGACGCTGACGAGACAGAACTCGACTTCACCGACTTCTCTGCTTCTGTAAAGGTAGGCGAGAACGGCTTCGAGGGCTTCGTTTGCAAGTTCACAACAGAGAACGGTCAGTTCGTTTACGGCGAGAAGGCAGAGACACCGGAGCCGCCGTCAGTAGTTGAGACAAAGATTTTCAGCGACAAGCTCGAATACACACTCAATACAGCATCTGGCACAAACGATCCTCAGAAGCTCACAATCGAGTCGCTTGGCAACGACCGCTACAATGTTATCCTTGCTAACCTCGACACATACAATGTTCTCTACGTGAACGTTGGTACCGTTAGCTTCAAGAATGTCGCAGGTAAGACCGAGAACGGTATCACAACTATCGAGGCTGAGAAGCCGGAGGTTACATTCACAGATGCTGACTACCCCCTGGAGGACTCTAAGGAGGGCAAGCTCAAGGTTATGTTCAATGACGACAAGGCTTATCTGGACGCTTCTGGTGTTGTTTCGATCCCTTCGTTCGGCATGTCTTACAACTATAAGCTCGTTTACGGCACTGAGTTCTCAACAGAGGAACCGAAGGACGACTACGCTATCAACTTCGACAAGGACGCTAAGCAGACACACTCTTCACGCTACTCTACATCTGTTTCTCTCCAGCAGGAGGGCAAGGATAAGCAGACTATCGAGTTCGGCAAGACAATGAACGGTTATGAGGACCTCACAGCAGGAACTGAGAAGTTCACCGTTGAGGCAGGCTCAGAGGTAACACCTTCTATCGGTTACGTTGGCGAGTGGATGCACGGTTATGTATACATTGACCTCAACAACGACAAGCAGTTCTCATTCAACGCCGACGGCGCTGACCAGACTGGCACAGAGGTAGTATCTTACAGCTACTATAAGAATCAGAACTCTAAGGGCGAGGCTGTAGAAAGCAACTGCAACGTTAACCCGATGCCTGCATTCACAGCTCCTACCACACCGGGTACATACCGCATCCGCTTCAAGGTAGACTGGGACAACATCGACGCAGGCGGTAGCGTTCTCTCTACAAACCACATCCTCAACAACGGTGGTGGTATCTACGACGCTACTCTCGAGGTTGTAGAGCCGGTTACCGACGGCATCAGCACAATCAACGCTGAGGTTGCTAACGGCGAAGCACAGCTCTTCACTGTTGACGGCGTACAGATTTCTAAGCTGCAGAAGGGTCTGAACATCGTTCGCTCTGCTGACGGCAAGGTTAAGAAGGTACTCGTTAAGTAATATTCTATCATAACAACGAATAAAGCGTATTTCGTTGCTCGAATAAATTAACAACGGATAAGTGTATTTCGTTGCTTGAATAAATTAACTACGGATTAAACGGATTAATCGGATTTTCTTCTTTGAGTAGTGAGAATCCGTTTCATCCGCTTAATCCGTTGTTTTTATTTTCTGCACCCAAACAATCTGTGTATTTCCGTGAAATCTGTGGGAGAATACGCAGCAATAAATTCTGTGAGTTCTGTGTGTTCTTAGAGGCGAAGGGCTAATCGTAGGAGGCTACGGCACGGCAGTATCTAAGGAAGATGCGTTAAAACGTTTTGAGGAAGTGTTGGGAAAAGTGGGAAACGGCTAAAGTGCGCCGTAGTACCAAGGTGTATGCCCACCATCCTTATATGGTTTGCGTGAATCATATTGCCCATAAGCTACGAGCATGAACAGAATACTAACCAAAAAGGCAATGCAACCAAGGAACAACAACGAAACGACAACAGCAGCGAAAGAGGCAATAGTGATGTTTCGCCAAAGTTTTCTTTCTTTGGCTTGCCTTTTTGCCGATATGTTTCTGTTTTGTCTCATACTTCTAACCCATTGGTTTACTCCACAAAGATACAAAAATATTGATTACTTAGTTACTTATACGCTGAAAATATGGCAAAAGAATTAAAGTTTAACATTAAGTTGCTCATTGACGGCAAAGAGCAGTTAGTTACCGCCTCAACATAGGCAAAGGAACTGTGCGACAATCTCGATGCCGCCAAGAGTAGTGCCACCAAGTTCCGGCGAAAAGCAGCAGACCAAGCTCAAAGTGTGCAAGAACATCACACGCAGAGCTTCGATACACAAGTACATGATGATAAAGGACTGCAACTATTTTGCGATAGAGGGCGAAGTGAACACTATATGCTACGACGAGCAGACACGACGCTACTCTCGAGGTTGTAGAGCCGGTTGTCGACGGCATCAGCACAATCAACGCTGAGGTTGCTAACGGCGAGGCACAGCTCTTCACTGTTGACGGCGTACAGATTGCTAAGCTTCAGAAGGGTCTGAACATTGTTCGCTCTGCTGACGGCAAGGTTAAGAAGGTACTCGTTAAGTAATATTCTATCATAACAACGAATAAAGCGTATTTCGTTGCTCGAATAAATTAACAACGGATAAGTGTATTTCGTTGCTTGAATAAATTAACTACGGATTAAACGGATTAATCGGATTTTCTTCTTTGAGTAGTGAGAATCCGTTTCATCCGCTTAATCCGTTGTTTTTATTTTCTGCACCCAAACAATCTGTGTATTTCCGTGAAATCTGTGGGAGAATACGCAGCAATAAATTCTGTGAGTTCTGTGTGTTCTGTGGGAGAATGTTACTACGGAGGGGGCTTGCAGAGGGTGCAGTTCTTGCTCTGTTGGTGCAGCTCTTGCTCGGTTGGTGCATTTCTTGCTCGGTTGGTGCACTTGAGACAAGTGCACCCCCTAAGTGTGCCACCGTTTCCGTTCGCCGTCCGATCGGATTCCGTCCGCCGTCCGATTGGATTCCGTTCGCCGTCCGATCGGTTTCCGTCCGCCGTCTGATCAGATTCCGTCCGCCGTCGGTGGAAAAGTGTTGGGAAAAACGTTGCAAGAACGTTGTGCTCAACGGCAATACTATCGGCGACTTCGCCATCTTTGACGTGAGCGTATTTCGTTGTTTTTATTATCCGCACCCTAACAATCTGTGTATTTCTGCTTTCTATGTTAATATCCAAATGTTTTGACCATTATTTTCATTTTAAGCTG
>ERZ1026886.994-NODE-994-length-13242-cov-3.945704_pt1 | contig 13242 bp, 8 predicted proteins | sample MGYA00380173_ERZ1026886 | MGnify/ENA primary metagenome ERZ1026886 (study PRJEB33269, sample SAMEA4719809) | human gut metagenome | biome: human-associated habitat; feature: organic feature; material: feces | place: Cameroon | collected 2013-10 ... | reverse complement strand
ATTTTCAACAATCCCTTCCATGCTGAATTTCATCAGCCTGCATTTGTCAGGATCTGCTTCTACGGCAATCACTTTTGTTTCCGGGTGGAGCAGGGCAAAGAGCAGCGCTTTCTCTCCATAGCCGGCAGACGGGATGATGACTGGCAGGGAAGTATCCTGCAGTTCCATCCACGCCTGATAATCACGGTTGCGCCTGAGATTTCGCTTGACGGTGCTGAAAACTTCCACACCCTTGTAGCGGTAGCGGTCGAGAACCAGGTCGTGATAATAGGCAACTCCCTCTTTCCTGCGGTGGAAAAGCATCTGTAAGGAAAGGGGGCGAACCCGGTATTCTCCCTTGTGCTTCACCAGCCAGTTGAAGATAAGCGGCGGGAAAATATAGGCCATCAGAACCACGGAGAACATGCCTGCGATGGTGACTTCTGCCAATGAACGGAGTGCCGGATGGCGGGCTACTATCAGCGTGCCGATGCCGATAAACATGATGAGGGCTGAAATGATGATGGAATGCTTGTAGGAGGCAAGCATCTTGCGCCGGTAAGCATATTCGTACATGGCTCCCTCTGTCATGAAGATGGTGTAGTCATCGCCCTGACCGAAGATGAAGGTGGCGAGGATGATGTTCACGATGTTGAACTGCATATGGAAGATGGCCATCAGTCCCAATATCCACAGCCAACTGATAGCCATCGGGATGAACGAGAGGACTGCTAACTCGATACTTCCCATAGACAACCAGAGGAAGAAGAACACGATGAATCCGCAGGCAAATCCGATGTAGTTGAAATCGTCTGACAGATGGTTGGCAATGGCGCTGTTCATGCTCTTCACATCAAAACTGAAGCTATGTTGTGCTTGCAGACAATCCTCTACCTTCTTTACATCCTTTTCTTTGGCAGAGAGGATGTTGATGACGTGGTATTTGCCGTTGAGACTGTCGGTACTGATGTTGGAGGCAAATGCGGATTGCAGCAGAGGTTTGAAATGCTGAATGTCCTGCGGCTGGTAATCCTGGTGGAGAATGCGCTCGAAATCTGCGAAACAACCATCGGCAAATCCTTCTTCTGTCATATAAGGTTTGATTCCGGAAGTGAGGAGATGCTGGTGTTTATCGAGGAATTTCTGCCAGAGTTGCAGGCGCCGTGCCTGTTCTTTCTTCGATGTGATAAACTGGTTGCAGGAGGAGTAGTCCTGTATAGTCTTCTGGTAGGAAAGTTCCTGCAGAGTTCCCTGCAAGGAGAGGCTTTTGTCGAGTGCTCCGTCCAAAGTGGAGTCGGAAGACAGGGCATAGACTTTCTGGATTCCGTCTTCCTGTTTCATCATTTTGGCGAAATATTCCATGTCTGCCTTCTGTTCCGGAGTCATATAATTAATGTGTGCCATGTTGGTGTCAAACTCCGTCTGCAGACTGAAATATCCGAAGATGATGGTCAGGATGAGCACAATGGTAACGAAGATCGGTTTCTTTTCGAGCGAGATGTTGCTCCACTTGTCAAGGAATGTATGCTTTGCCTCCCCGGTTGTCTTAGACAGATGGGGAAGATAGATGAGCACGAATACGATGGTGCCGACGAGCAGGAGAGAACTGAACAGTCCCAGGTCTCTTAAGGCCACGGATTTGAGTGGAACTAATGCCAGAAAAGCACCTACCGTAGTCACGTTGCCCACCAGGAGGGGCATGACGATTTCTTTCAGCGCCTTCCGCTTGTCGGGTGTATGAGAAAGGTGGGCGATGAAATGAAGAGGGTAGTTGACTGCAATACCCAAGATGATAGATGAAATGCCGATGACGATGACCGAAACCTGATTGTGGAAGAGAGCTAACCCACCGATGGCAAAGAGCCAGCCCCAACCGATGGAAAGGGCTATGAGCAAAAGGTTTCTCCTGCTTCTGAAGGAGAAGAAGAGCAGGGCAAGGATCAGTACGACGGCAATACTTACAGAAAGAATGCTGTCGGTTTTGATCTGATGGGCATTGGTGACGGCAATAACGGGTCCGCCTATGATGTGGATTTCTATATTCGGCTGCGACTGGCTGGCTTCCCGGGCACAGTCTTTTAGCATTTGGGTAAGGCGGGCATTATTTTCTGTCTCGCTTGCCCCGTAGGGAGAATCTATCATCACAATGGCCTTCTTCATGTCGGGAGAGAAGATATAGCCATCGTACATTTCATATTTCAGACTGGATTCGGAATGCTGCAATTTCTGCAGGATGGGAGTGAAGAGGTTCAGCGGGTCGCGCTGAATATTGTCAGACAGAATGCCGCCGGTAGGGAAGAGGAGCATTTGCTTGTCTGCTTTCAACTGGTGGGGAATGTAATCGGGCTGACTGAGCAGACTGTCCATTCTCCGATAGTCTGCATCTGTCAGAAAATAAGGAATGTTCTGATAGACGAAATCTGTTATCTGGTTCATCTTTTCCAAATCCACTTGCGCCATCAGGTTTCTGATGACGTGGGCAGAGTCTGCTTTCTCCACATTCTCTACGAAAGCGTCTATGGTATGGGTCAGTATTTCCGGATCAACGGTTGCTGCTTTCGTGTCTGAATCCTGTTGGGTGGAATCAGATTGCGCAGCATTCCTGTATTGGAAGATGGCGAAAATCTTGCTGGCTCCCGAAATGTTCTGATAGACCTTCATGGCATTCTGGTGCTCGCTATCTATCGGAAGAAAGTCGGCAATATCTTCCTTGTAGTTCAGTCTGGTAACTGCAAGGAGGAGTATGAGCGTGATTGCTACGGATGAGCAGATGCCACTCAGCCGATGCGTCTTGAGATAATCGTATATTTTCAGAATCAGTTCTGTCATTTTCTTATTTCTTATTTTTTCTGCTTCTTACTTATTGTTTCTTCTATTTCTGCTTACTTGTTGTTTACAGGGTTGGCGTAAATGCCTAAGTAAATATCTTTCAGCATTTCGATGTCGCAAGTATCATAATGTTCCAATTCTCTGACGTGTGCCAAGAATTCTTCCTTCTGTTGCGGGGTATAGAAATCCTGGTATTTTCTGGTGCCGTATCGCAGGTCGTAAGCGATGTAATTGTTGGGATACAGACGATAGGCCTTGTTGATGCGCTCGTCCAGCAGACGGGCTACTGCCTTGTGATATTCGTTGCTCGTAAGCTGTTCCAGTTTTATCAGTTCCATGCGGGAAATCGGTTCGCAGATTTCTATGTGTACCCTGCCTTTGGGTTGGGAGATTCCCGTCAGAATACTGTTCAGGTCTTCGCCCGGCTTTTTGATGTATTTGGCAAACTGGCTTTCGTAAAGTTCGAGCGTTTTCAGGATATCGCATGATTCCCATTCGTAGGAAACCGCCACTGGGACGATGTGCAACTGGTCTATAGCCTTGATTTTATCATCCGGGCAAGACATGCAGAACATCTTGATGATGCCCTGGTCTGTAGCGTCGTTTCCATCCTTCGTCCTACCGTTGCGCTGGGCAATCCAGACAGACTGTCCTTTCTCCTGAATCACGAAACGGATGTAATCGGACAGGTGTCTGGAACAGCGATAGAATTCCTTCAGACTTCCGCCCGGACGTTCCACCTTGAACATCTTGTTGCATTTGCCAATATCGATAATCAACTGGTTGGACATCAGATTGGCACCAAAGGTAATCTCTGTGGTGTCGAAGCCGTGATTGAGCAGGAAATATTGGAGAAGACTGGAGTCTAACATGATGTCACGGTGGTTGGAAACATAGAGATAATGCCCTTCAGGACTCAGCTTGTCGAGTCCTGAGCAGGAAAACTCCGTGATGCTGTTTTCTATCACCTGCTGGTTGACTTTACTCATCGTGTCCTGTTGGAATTCCCTAACCGTCTGGTAGTTGGCTACGCGTTGACGGATTTCCTTGACCGATTCTTCCGGATAGACGTATGCAGAAAGAATCGGAAACGATGAACTGTGGGCGATGCGCTGCATGGCCTCAAGAAATTCATCGGGATTGTAGGGGCGAATATCGTCAAAATCTGTTATGTTCATATTGGAATCTTTTAATTCTTTTATTCTTGGAATCCTCAAATCCAGAAAAGTTTAATTCTGTATTTATTGGGTCTGAAGTTTTCTGATCCAAACTAAAAACTCTTTCTTCCATTGCCGGCATTCGGGCGAGCCCTTTGTGTCGGAGGCTCCAAATCCATGTCCTCCCGTTTTGTATTGGATGTATTGATGGGGAATGTGATGGATTGTCAGGGCGGAATCGAGCAATTCAGAGTTCTGGTATTTTACGATGGGATCATCTTTGCAGTTTACCAGAAATACGGGTGGGCAACTGGCTGAAATATGGCGCTCAACAGACAGGGAGTCGCGAAGCCGTCTGTTGTTTTTGCGGTTGTCGCCCAACAAGGCTCTGCGCGATCGCTTGTGAACGTATTTTCCATTCATGGTAACGACCGGGTAGATGGGGGCAACAAACATCAGGGGAAGTTTACGCAGGGTAACTCCCGACAGGACAAGGTGTCCGCCTGCAGAAAAGCCCATCGCTCCGATGCTGTCGGAGCAGACTCCATATTCCCTTGCGTGTTCCTTAATATATAAGGTGGCTTGGGTCAGGTCGTCCAATGCATCAGGGTATCGGACTCCTCTGAACAGATGGCGATAATGCAGGAAGAAGGCCATGAATCCGGCAGTACGGTAATGGAGCACGAATGCAGAGATTCCGTTGTTCTGCAACCATTTGCCCACTTCGTGTCCTTCGCCATTCATATCGTGCCAAAGGTAACTTCCTCCAGGACATACGATGACAGCCATCTTGCTGCCACCTTTTGCCAGATATGCAGTCATTTCCACATTCTTTCTGCATGCTGTGCCTTGCCAGATGTTGACTTTCTCCTGTGCCTTCAGCATTTGGAGACATAGGAGGATGAACCCTATTATGATCATTAGTCTTTGCTTCATCGGTTTAATTTTCATTCTTTCCGATTTCGTTTATTTTATGGAGTATGAAATTTCTTCCTAAAATAGCTTCTGCGGTATTGATTGCCGTCAGGGGAACGCCGCAGAAACCATGAAGGTTGTTGTTCTGACCAGTCAGCAACAGGTTATCCACCTTGGTAACCACGGGAACCTGCGATAATGCGATGTTTTTATAGTCCTTGCTGAATCCGCTCAGCGCTCCGTCTTTCACTCCATAAAAGTCGCGAATGGTCAACGGGGAAGCCGTGATGATTCTGTCGATACATTCTCCGAACCCTGGGTGGATTTCCTCGATATGAGAGAGGAGCTGTTGTGCTTTCTGGGCTTTCCAACTTTCGTATTCCTCGCCCCGGTGCCCCACGGTGGTCTGTTCCCATTTCTTTACTTCATCATAGAGCATAGGTGCGGTGATGAGGACTTTCGAACTGTATTTGCCCTGGTTCTCGTCTGGCGGAGTCATAAACAGGAAGCCTAAAGGCCAGGTGTCGTGCTGCTCGCCGAATTTCCATATTTCATCGTATCGGGTCATGTAATATTCCGAATGATTGATGTATGGGAAGCAGTTGGGCTTCAGTTTGATATAGACGGAAAACGCTGAATAGGAATTTGGAATCTGATTCAGCCGCTCTCTATAAGCCTTGGGAAATGCTTTCTCGGGCATCCGTTTCAAGAGGGTGCAAGGGTGAATGGCAGAGATAAAATAGTCACCCTGAAAGATTTCTCCCTGTCGGGTTCTTACGTACTCCACATGACGGTTGTTGACTTCCACCCATTCCACTTCTGCACGGGTGAGCACCTTTCCTCCTGCCTGTTCGATCACAGAAACAAGCAGTTGGGCAAAATGTTCACTTCCGCCTTCAAACCGGCTGGTGCCTTGGATGTAGAGAGTAGAGATGATGGCGTGGACAAAGGCTGGAGTCTCGTCCTGTCGGCCTCCATAAAGCGGATTCATGTAGGAAACGATGCTCCGGAGTTTGGGATTCTGGATGTATTTTGCAACAAAAGCATCTGCTGCCATCATGAAATCACCGGTATGAACCTGAAGGAAATCGGTCGTAGGACGGAGATGAAACAGGTCGATGGAGTCGCTAATGGCAAATATGGCCTCCACATACCGTTGCAGATTTTCCCGTTCTTCCGGGAAATAAGCGGATAATGAGTTGATGAAACCTTCTTTTCCTTTCTGGAGCTGATAGGTCTGCTGATCTTCTGCAAAGTAAAGGCTGTCAGTACAGTCAGCATCTACATCTTTGATTTTCACCTGGTCCAGGATGCCCAAGTATTCGCAGATACGGTAGACGTTTCCGCCAGGTTGCATTCCGCCTATGACGTGCATTCCTGTATCAAAGGTTTCTCCGAAGCGATGAAAACTCTGGAGTCCACCACCAGCCGTTGTGTTCTTTTCGAGCACAGTAACCCGAAAGCCTTCCTTGGCAAGGATAGCTCCTGTAAACAGTCCTCCCAAACCTCCTCCTATGATGATAGCCGTCTTCATTCGTTACATTTTTTAATCTGTTCATAAATGGTCCTGGCAGTCAGAAACTCCGAGCAAGTTACGATGGTTCCTACCAGGACTCCCAACATTCCGTGGGAGTTGATGTTTTGTCCTGTCTGAAATACATTAGGCACTTTGGTGCGTTGGGGCACCCTGTATGCAGCTCCCTTCGTAATGTCTTTGGCAATACCATACATGGCTCCATCCTCTGTTCCCGTATAGTCGAGATAGGTGAGTGGGGTGGCAGTATAGTATTCCGCAATATGATCTCTGAGTCCTGGGAAATGAGTCTCCACTACGTCCAACAGTTTTTCTGCTTTCTGGCGCTTGAATTTTTCATATTCCTCTCCTCTCTTTCCTACGGAAGAACCTTTCCAGCGGGCCACTTCTTCCATCTTCATATAGGAAAGAATGACTCCTGATGAAGCGTAGGTTGTTGGGGTGGAGTCTGCACAGAAATGCATATACAGAAATCCCTTGGGCCAGGATGCTTCCGAGTAATTTTCACAATTCCATGGCGTATTGCCCTGATAACCATAGTAATTGTAGTTGAGGTAGGGCACTTCATGTTCCTTGAACCGTAGGAAAACAGAGAAGCAACCTGCTGTTTGTGGAATGCTGTTGATACGGTTTCTGTAGGCAGGCCGTATCAGTTTGGTGTCGAGCATTTCTAAGGTGCGTTTGGGGTGTGCATCTGAAATCACGTAGTCGCAAGGGAAGAATACGGTTTTCTTTTCCTTTCTGTTCCATACCTCTATTCCCATTGCCTGTTTGTCATCGCAGACGATGTGTCTTGCCTGATGCTGGGTAAGTATTTCTCCTCCGTATCTCTGGAGCGTATTGGCAAGAGCTTGGGCAACAGAATCACTTCCTCCCTTTATGCGGTAAGCACTCTGGTTGTAGAAATCCATGATGAAGGCATGGGTAGAGAAGGGAGTCTTGTCTTTCTCTGCTGCGTAGAGGGGGAGATTGCCCACCAGTACTTTTGCCAGGGTAGGGTCGGTAATCAGTTCGTCAATTACCTCGTTGATGGAGCGCAGTTGGTATTCTGTGTTGATGGCGGAATCTGATTCTGCATCTTTCAGAGCGTGCAGGGAAGAAGCCTGGGCGATTTTCTCCACCAGATTGTAATATCTGATGAGATTCTCATGTTGGTCTGGAAAGTATTCAGTCATCTGCTGGATGAAATGCTCTCTGCCATTGGCAAACTTGTATTTTTTGCCAGCCAAGGCTACCACATCATAACCGGAAGGATCCAGTTGGGAAAGTTGCACATCCCTGTCTATCTCCAGATAGCGCATCAGTTTGGACAGAGTCTGACCTTCTGCAGCACTTCCGATAAAGTGCATTCCGGTTTCAAACTTTGCCCCATGGCGATAGAAGCATTGTAAGCAACCGCCTATTTGCTGCGACTGCTCCAATAGCGTAACGTGATAACCATTCTTGGCTAAAATCACGCCACATGACAGACCTCCCAGTCCACTTCCTATAATAATTACTCTTTTCAATTCAGACTCTTTTTCTATTGATATGTCAATTCAATTTCTTTTATTAGAAAAGACTTCAGACTCTTTTTTCTATTTCGTTTGCGATTTCTTCGTATTTCTCCTTATATTGTTTGCGCAATGTGGAGGCTTGTTTTCTCAATTCTCCCATGGCTTGCAATTCCTTCCTGCTTATCGGATTTCCCACTTCGATATAGAAGATTCCCTTGCGCAGATGGTAGGTTTTCTTAGGGAGAATTTTGCCTGGTCCATAAAGGTACATAGGCAATATTTCCAATCCGAGTTCCTGCGACAGATAGAATGCTCCCTGATGGAATCTGCCTATACGACAGTCCTTGGAACGGGTTCCTTCGGGATAAACGGCAATACTGTAACCCCGATCTACCAGCGAACGGAGTTGCGGCATCAGCGGTTCCAGACCCTCTATTACGGGAAGATATTCTGCATGACGAATCAGAAAACCATAAGTAGGATTGTTCCAAACCCATTGGTTTGTCAGAAACACAATCTTGGGTGTAAAGACCAGTTGGCACATCAGATCCAAATGCGACTGGTGGTTGCAGATGATGATGCGGGGCTTATCAAAATCGAATCTTACCGGTTCTTTTCCCTTGATGGTCATACCGCCTACTTTTCTGATGAATTTAGTGCCGGGAATGCCGTGATGAATCATCACAAATCTGGCTGCATGATAGATCAGTTCATGGAGCCGAACCTGTTTCCTTTCGGTCATCCTTCCGATTTTTATGTAGAGCCAGGCTAAGGGCGTGATGATGACCATCATAAAGAAGAGGAAGAACAACAGGGAATAAGCCGTTCTCAGAAATGTTGCCATCTTGCGGTAAAGACGGCAAGGCAGACCATAGATAATTGCCAACACACATAATAGGGTGTTGAGGAGGCTGATGCGAGCGAAATCCATGCCTGGTCGGAAATGGCTTACCCGTTCTTTGCGTGGCGGATAATATACCTGGATAGGGATGGAAACAATCTCCGTGCCGTGCCAGGAGGCGAAAACCAAGAGTTCCAATTCGGCTTCGTATCTGTTGGTGAGCAGGGATAATCCGTGGAGCTTGTGCAGAGGGTAGAGGCGATAACCGGTCTGTGTATCTTCCAATCGTTTGCCTGTTTGTACGAAGAACCAGAAATTGGAGAATTGATTAGCAAAATCACTTCCCTTGGAACGTTCAACACCTTGGAGTGGTCTTGCTCCAATGATGAGAGCTCCCGGATGTTTCTGATTGGCTTTCAGAAAGAGCGGAATATCTTCAGGCTTATGCTGACCATCCGCATCTAATGTAATGGCGTAGGCAAATCCCATGGACAAGGCTTTTCTGAAACCTTGTTGGAGAGCGTAGCCCTTACCTCGGTTTTGAGAATATGCGACAACGGTAATGTTGTCAATCTCCCCAATGATCTGAGCAGTACTGTCTGTACAGCCATCATTGACGACAATGACATCATCACAAAAGCAGAGCGTCTCCTTCACTACTTCCCCAATGGTTTTCTCATTATTGAAAGTAGGGATGATTACGCAGATTCCTCTTGCTCTTAAAAGTCTTTTCTCATTTCTCATTTGTCATTTCTCATTTTTTACTGCACGTGAAAGAGATTTTAGCTTTTGTCTCTTCATCGGAAGCAACGATGATTTGTGCTTTAACCTCTTGAGAATCTTCTGAAGTTTCAATTTTCTTGAAGATATAAGAGATTTCCTTTTCTTTAAGAGGAGAAATAACAGAGAGGAATTTCACGTTTTTGACATGAGATATCTCTAAAGACTCCTGAAGAAGTTCTGCTAACAATTCCTTTCCGATTTGTAGAATGCAGACTCCCGGCATAACAGGCTCGCCAGGGAAATGAGCCTGATAGATGAAATGCTCTGGGTTGAGGCGCAGACGAAAGGAAGTATTGCTTCTGCTCGAAAGAGCTTCTTGGCATTTCTGCTGTAAGCCTGCTGCTTCTTTCTGCTGCAAGTTTCCCTGTTTGGCTGTTTCGACAATTGTATAAAGATGATTTTTCAGTTGCATCGTCCTGTTTATTTTTGTTTTTTGTTCTCCATTTCCTCTTTATCCTCCATTCTTTCCTTTTCCTCCATCGTTTCTCTCATTTCTGTGAATTGATAATGGATTTTGTATTTTTTATTATCGTATATAGAAATGCCTTTCTGAAGGTTTTTGATAACCAGGGAGAGATCTTGCTTGAGCAGGCGCTTGATGTACCATTTGTCAAGCAACTGGATGACATTTTCCAGTTTTACCTTTCCTGTGACCGGCTGGTAGGTAAAGTCGAGAACAGAGATTCCAAATTCATTGAAAATGCTTCCCTTGTAGCCGTCCTTATCTCTTATCAGGATGCAAATCCCGCTCAGATAACCTTTCTTCATCTCAATCGTCGCATTATATTTCATCTTGCTCCCGATACTGTCGGGTAAAGGATGCTGGTCTGCGATGTCTTGGGCTGAAATGGGTAGGAGGGGAAATAGGGAAAAAAGTCCCAAGAGACTCATAGAAAAGAGTCCACAAAGACTAATTGACTTGAAAAACTTTCGTATTGATGGCAGCATTGGTCTTGATATTTTTCAGTTCAATAATCGTTCTGTCTCCCTTTTTCTCTATGAGTTCCACCTGAGTAACCACAGATCTTGTTTTATGAAAGTGGAGTATGATTTTTTGAAACAGCATTTTCATCTGTTTCTGTTGAGGATAGAGCGTGGCGATGTATTCGGAAGAAGAACCGGTAAGTGAGACTTTGAAATCCCTCTTGTCGTTGAGGCAATTTCCCACTACGCTATTCATCATGATGCGGGCTATTTCCTTGAACATCTTGCTTTGGTTCACGTTGATCACATCGCTCCGCTTATTTTGCCGGATGAGAACTTTGGATCCGTTGATGACAAATGTATAAGTATAAGGAGAGGTGTATTCCCATCTGAGTCTGTTGCTCTGCTGGTAATACATCTTGCCCCGCGAAACCATTTTCTCATTCAGCATTCTGAGATACTTGGTCTGTACGAAGTCGCATTGCATCGACTTCATGCGGGAAGCAACAGCGCCAATCTGCTGCCTGACTTGTGCCTCGTTCACCTTCTGCTGGGCAGAGACGGAAGAAAGGCATAAGCTGATAAACATGATTAAAAACAATAACTTTTTCATCTTGATTATCTATTATTCGTTTGATCTATTTTGCGATGAGGCTATACGGATGAGCCGCTCATTTTGCGATGAGGCAACAACCTATCATGATGAAGCCAATACCTAACCATTTCCAGACAGACACTTGTTCATGAAAGAACAGGATGGCTGCCAGCATTCCGAAGATGTATGTGATGCTCACCATCGGGTAAGCAACGCTGAGCGGGAAATGTTTTACAATATACATCCATAGGAGAGAGGCAGAGCCGAAGAAAAGTCCACAGCAGGCAAACTGCCAGTTGAACAGGAGACTTAGCCAGAAATCTCTTGTCCAACCGAAGGGATGCATTTTCTGTAGGGCAAACTTCAGACAAACCTGTCCTGCCGCTAAAAGCATGCTCTGCGTGATCGCCAGAAATATTATTCGCCACATGATAATACCATCGCTATAGAATGGATGGAAGGCAAGGCTTTTTCTCCACTCTGTGTTCTTAACTGGTTTAATAGCGGGGTGCTTTCATCATGACAGCCCACCAAAACCGTTTTTGCTTTTCCACTTGCCAATAGCATTCTCGCATCACGGATGGCCCAGGCAAGAGAATCTTCGCCCTGCGTATAGGTGATGTTGTAACCATGACAATGGGTCTTGATCGCAATATTGCTGCCTATGGTGTTGTGGGTACTCTGCATGAAATAAGTAGGTTTGAGCATTTCTTCCCCTTCTTCTTTCAGTTGGACAAGCAATTTCTCACTATTTTCCAGACATCCATAAGTCGTACCCGTGATGATGGCATCTGGGGTAGCTATTCCTGCTTTTTCCAAAGCCTCTAAAGAGGAGAGTAATGAACTTTTCATGATTTTGCCCATTCTCCTGGCTTCCATCGGTTTAACATATTTGCGGATGTCGGACAAATCCTCTTCTGAGTTAATTTCTACAGTTGAAAGAATACGGATGTTGTTGGTAGTCTGCTGAGGCTCCCTTTCTGATCGTTGAGGCTTTCCTTCAGTCTGTATTGCTTCTCCCTCTGTCTGTATTGCCTTCCCATCAGTCTGTAGCGCCTTTTCTTCTGTCGGATGAGTAGAAAAAATGAGCGAACTGTCATTTCCGCCAAATCCAAAGGAATTGCAGAGTACATTTTCCAGCCTTACGTTTTCGATGCCTGTGCAAGGAATAATACCGTTTTCCATCTGTTTTTCCCAACCGAGATTGGCTGGAATGAAATGATGCTGCATGGCAAGCAGACAGATGACCGCCTCTATGCTTCCCGAGGCGCTGGTAGTATGTCCGGTAAATGATTTCGTACTTGAAATCCAAGGCATCTTCCTGCCAAATAACCGTTTGAGTGATTCGGATTCGCTCTGGTCATTATTGGGAGTACCAGTACCATGTGCATTTACATATTGGATGTCTTCCGGTTCTATGTGTGCCATATCCAAGGCTTCTTTCATCGCCAAGAAAGCTCCTTCTCCATTCTCAGACGAAGCGGTCTGGTGGTATGCGTCGCAGGCATTGCCATAACCGGTGAGGTAAGCATGGGGCGTTTTCCCCTGATGACGGGCGGCAGATTCTGATTCCAAGACAATGAATGCAGCGCCTTCTCCCAAGTTCAAGCCTGCACGGGTTGCATCAAACGGGCGGCAGCGCTTCTTGTCGAGAATCATTAGGGAGTTGAAACCGTTGAGATGGAAACGGGAAAGTGCTTCTGAACCTCCGGCAACAACGATGTCTGCTTCACCGGTTTCTAATAGTTTGGCTCCCAACATGATGGCGTTGGCGGCAGAAGAACAGGCAGTAGAGATGGTGGTCAATTCATCAAATCCACTTTGTCCTGTTGCCGATTCATTTCTGAAATAATCAGCAATCTTCTGTGTGCAGTTGCCTCCATCGTGGTGGTTGAGAAAAGCCAGTTCTCCCACCTTCGTTTCCTTCTGTGACAGAAATTGCTCGTAGAGAGGGTTGAAACTCTGTTCGGTAAGGTCCATTCCGCCAACCGTCGTTCCCGAAACGAGGACGATCTTCTTATTGGAAGCAGCGACAGAAGAAAGGTCGATTCCTGCATCCTCCAGGGCTTGCCGGATGGCAAGGATTCCCATGAGTTCTGTGCGGCTCATCAGTTGTTTTTCTGGAATGCCGAGCCGTTTTTTCATTTGCTCATTAGACAAAGCGACCTCTCCTACAGGCAGTTCGTGAT
>ERZ1026886.986-NODE-986-length-13314-cov-41.683083_pt1 | contig 13314 bp, 10 predicted proteins | sample MGYA00380173_ERZ1026886 | MGnify/ENA primary metagenome ERZ1026886 (study PRJEB33269, sample SAMEA4719809) | human gut metagenome | biome: human-associated habitat; feature: organic feature; material: feces | place: Cameroon | collected 2013-10 ... | reverse complement strand
GTGCCGCTTCGCTTGCCCTGGGCTGGGTGCTCCATTGGGCTTTCAGCCCGCACTTGCTAAATCCGAAAGTTGAGTAACTCACAAACAAACAAACACCGCAATATCTGGACTTCGTCACTTTCTGCGCCGTTGAATGGCGCATATTGAAAATCTGTGAGCTGCGTCATTTTGTTTGGGAGATGTATTGACGAAGTCAGAAAATGCTGCTTTTGTCGTAAATAAATAGTAACTTTGCCGTCAGAAATAATAACGAAACAAACAATAGCATAAATGAGTTTACAATGCGGCATCGTGGGTCTGCCCAACGTGGGCAAGTCAACCCTGTTCAACTGCCTGAGTAATGCCAAGGCACAATCTGCCAACTTCCCCTTCTGCACCATAGAACCTAATGTGGGCGTAATAACCGTGCCCGACGAGCGTCTGACCAAACTGGCCGAACTCGTACACCCGGGACGCATCGTGCCCACCACGGTCGAGATAGTAGACATCGCCGGTCTGGTAAAGGGCGCCTCAAAGGGTGAGGGCCTCGGCAACCAGTTCTTGGGCAATATCCGCGAAACGGACGCCATCATACATGTGCTGCGCTGCTTTGACGATGGCAACGTGGTGCACGTAGACGGCAGCGTAGACCCCGTGCGCGACAAGGAAATTATCGACACCGAGCTGCAGCTCAAGGACCTTGAAACGGTGGAGAACCGCATCAAGCGCGTGGAAAAGATTGCCAAGGTGGGCGGTGACAAGAATGCCAAAGTAGAGTACGACGTGCTGCTGGCCTACAAGGCTGCCCTTGAGGAGGGCAAGAGTGCACGCAGCGTGGAGTTTGAAACCCTCGAGGAGCAGAAAGCTGCCAAAGGCTTGTTCCTGCTCACTTCAAAGCCAGTGCTCTACGTGTGCAACGTAGACGAAGGCTCGGCCGCCACAGGCAACCACTATGTGGACGAGGTGTGCGAGGCCGTGAAGGAAGAGGGCGCCGAGGTGCTGGTGCTTGCCGCACAAACCGAGGCCGACATTGCCGAACTCGAAACCTACGAGGAGCGCCAGATGTTCCTGCAAGATGTGGGACTCGAAGAGAGTGGCTGCAACCGCCTTATCAAGGCCGCATACCACATGCTCAACTTGCAGACATTCATCACGGCCGGCGAGATGGAAGTCAAGGCATGGACCTTCCACAAGGGTTGGAAAGCCCCGCAGTGCGCCGGTGTCATACACACCGACTTTGAAAAGGGCTTTATCCGTGCCGAAGTCATCAAGTACGACGACTATATCCGCCTTGGCTCAGAAAGCGCTGTGCGCGAGGCCGGCTTGCTCCACGTCGAGGGCAAGGAATACGAGGTGCAGGACGGCGACATCATGCACTTCCGCTTTAATGTATAACCCCACAAAGTGATGGTGTGCCAACGAGAGGTGCAGTCAATGCGCCCTCCTTGGCACGCCTTTTTTCATTATGACCATTTGGAATCCGTCAATCGTGGCCTTTAGTTTAGGTCCCGTCGAGGTGCGCTGGTACTCGCTGTGCTGGTGCATAGGTCTGGCGCTGGCCTATATTGTAGTGTACAAGCTCTACAAGCGCCAGGGCATACCACCCGAAAAGTTCGACCCCCTCTTTCTTTACTGCTTCATAGGCATACTGGCCGGTGCCCGTCTGGGCCATTGCCTGCTTTACGAGCCAGGCTACTTTCTGAGCCACCCGCTCGAAATGCTGCTGCCCATGCACAAGATGGCCGACGGCAGCTGGAAGTTTACCGGCTATGCCGGCCTTGCCTCGCATGGTGGCACATTCGGCCTCATGATAGCCCTGTGGCTGTATGTGCGCCGCACCAAGGTAAACCTTATGCGTGTGCTCGACAACATAGCCATAGCCACCCCCATCTGCGCCTGTTTCATACGCCTGGGCAATCTTATGAACTCCGAAATCGTGGGCAAGTACACAGGCTCCGACATGGGCTTTGTATTTGTGCAACTGCACGAAACCATGCCGCGCTATCCCGCCCAGCTGTACGAGGCCATAGCCTACTTGGTGCTGTTTGTCATCGGTGTGCTCATCTATTTCAAGCGTCCGCAGCGCGTAGGTTCCGGCTTCTACTTTGGCTATTGCCTCACCACCATATTCGTGTTCCGCTTTGCGGTAGAGTTCTTGAAAGAGGTGCAAGAGCCATGGGAACTGGCCATGCAGCACACCATAGGTCTCGACCAAGGCCAGCTGCTCAGCATCCCCTTTGTGCTCATTGGCATTTACTGCATGTGCGGAGGCAAATGGTGCAAGCGTTTTGCCGAGAAATAAGCGCACAAAATGCCCCCAAGCACCCATTCGGAGGGAAAATATGCTGAATAATGTCTAAAAATAGGCGTGCCAATAACGCATAATGCCCGTAAAAACCTTATATTTGTAGCGCAATCGCACTTTATATACTAAGATAAAACAACAATCATACACAAATATCATGCAAAGCAAACTCTATGTGTCATTAGCGTTGGCCGGCACTTTGGTGCTGACCTCATGCGGCGGTTTGGGTAAACTCACTGCCGACAACTTTACCGTAACCCCTTCACCCATGGAGGCCGTGGGCGGCAAAGTGCCCGTAGTAATCAATGGCCGCTTCCCCGAGAAGTATATGAAAAAGAAGGCCGTGGTAACCGTACTCCCCGTATTACGCTATGGTTCGGATTTTGCCGATGGACAGTCTGCCACTTACCAGGGCGAGAAGGTGCAGGGCAACGACACCGAAATCTCGTACAAGCTGGGCGGCAACTACACCATGCGCAACAGTTTCGACTACGTGCCTGCCATGCAGCAGAGCGAGCTTTACCTCACCTTCAAGGCCAAAGTGGGCAAGAAGGACGTAAAGATACCTGATGTAAAGGTAGCCGACGGCGTGCTCGCCACATCGGCACTCATCAGCAGCACAGCCGCTTCAACCACGCCGCAGATTGCTGCCGACAAGTACCAATATGCTATCAAGCAGACAAAGCAGGCTCAAATAAAGTACCTTATCAACCAGGCCAATATCCGCAACAGCGAAATCAAGAGCACCTCGGTGCAGGACTTTGTCAAGACACTGCGCGACATCAAGGCCGACCAAAAGGGCTACATGCTCGACAACATCGAGGTGTCGGCTTATGCCTCACCCGATGGCGGCATGAAGGTGAACACCGCTTTGGCACAAAAGCGCGAGAAGACCTCAAAGGGCTACGTCAACAAGCAGCTCAAGAGCGCCAAGCTTGATGCCGATGTCGACTCAAAGTACACTGCCGAGGACTGGGAAGGCTTCCAAGAGCTGGTAAGCCAGTCAAACATACAGGACAAGGACGTGATACTGCGCGTGCTCTCTATGTATCAGGACCCCGAGGAGCGCGAGAAGCAAATCCGCAACCTCTCGGCCGGATTTAAGGAGCTTGCCGACGAAATTCTGCCCGAGTTGCGCCGTGCCCGCATGACCATCAACTACAACATCATTGGCCGTTCCGACGATGAGATACAGGCACAGTACAAGGCCGACGCCACCAAACTTTCAGTTGAGGAGTTGCTCTATGGCGCCACACTCACCGAGAACGCCAGCGAGCAGAAAGACATCTACACCACTGCCACCAAGCAATACCCCAACGACTACCGTGCTTACAACAACCTGGCCGTGTTAGCCTACCAGCAGGGCGACCTCGCCACCGCAAAGAGCTACCTTGACAAGGCTGAGGCCATCGACGGCAAGTCGGCCGAGGTTAATGCCAACAAGGCATTGGTAGCCCTGGCCGAGGGCAAGAGCGCTGAGGCTAAAGACTACTTGATGAAGGCCACCGCATCGCCTAACTACAACGAAGTGCTTGGCAATTTGCAGGTAGCTGCAGGCAACTATGCACAGGCTGCACAGTGCTTGAAGGGCGTAAATTCAAACTCTGCCGCCCTGGCTCAGCTGCTCAACAAGGATTATGCCGAAGCCAGCAAGACACTTGGCAAGGTGGCACGTCCCGATGCCACCACAAGCTACCTCAAAGCCATTGTGGCAGCACGCAGCGGACAGGATAGCAGCGTGTTGAGCAACCTGAAGGACGCCTTTGCCAAGGACAGCTCGCTCAAGCAGCGCGCAGCCAAGGACTTGGAGTTCGCCACCTTGTTCAACGACGCTACCTTCCAGAGCTTGGTAAAGTAACCAGGTGCTGCATCGACATGCACACTTTGACATACGTACAATCATAGTTGCAGCCCCTCAACCTGAACGCACGCCCCACAGGCGGCACAGGACGAGGGGCTGTATCGTTTTAAGAAGAGCGAAACTCACATCACAACGCAATACCTAACACGCAATAGACATGAACAAGCTATACACCCTTCTGTTACCAGTCATGGCCCTGCTGCTCCTTGCAGCCTGTGGCCCCGCCAAGGACCGCGTGCGCATCGAAGGCACCCTCAGTGGCGTAAACGATGCCGAGTTCTACGTGTACAGCGAGGACGGCGCATTCGACGGCATCGACACCATACGCATCTCCGACGGCAAGTTTACCTACGAGCGCAAGTTGTCGGCCCCCGCAGTGCTCACGCTGCTTTACCCCAATTTCACGCAGACCTATATTGTGGCCGAGCCAGGCCATACTGTCAAGATGAAAGGCGATGCCTCCAAAATTGGTGAGTCGCAGATAACCGGCACCGAGCAAAACGAACTGCTGAGCGACTTCCGCACCAAGCACAGCAACGACCCTGCCAACATGCAGAAACTGGCCGCAGCACAATTTGTGCGTGAGAATGCCAACACACTGGCAGCCGTGGCCGTGTTCCGCAAATACTTTGCCAACCAGCAAAATCCCGATGCCGCCATGGCACTCAAGCTGCTCGATGTGCTGAAAAAGGCACAGCCCAAGGAGCGTGCCGTGACCTATGTCGACAACTTTTTCCGTCCCATCTTCCAGAACGGCCTTGGGCAGCAACTGCCCGACTTTACTGCCGAGGCCGTCGACGGCCGCAAAGTCAGTGCTTCGGCCTATCGCGGCAAGCGCCTCGTCATAGCTTGTGTGGGCAGTTGGCAGAGCGACAGCCGCCCCATGCTCGTGCAGCTGCGCCGCAAGTTGCGCACCCTTGGCGGCAAGTGGCAGTGCCTGGTGGTGTCGCTTGATGTCGACCGCGAAATGATGCGCGCCAACCTGCAGGCCGACTCCATACAGTGCCCCATCATTTGCGACCGCCAAGCCTTTGAGTCGCCCCTTGTCAAGCAACTCGGTCTGCACTATGTGCCCTCGCTCATGCTCGTCGACGAGCAAGGCCGCATCATACAGCGCGATGTAACCAAGGTAGACGACGCGCATTTGTAAAGAACATATATGCCCGTTACCCCTCTCACCCTGTCAACCCCGTCAACCCATCAGTAAGCATGTTAACCACCATACACACCTCAGCCGTCAATGGCATGGCCGCCATGCCCGTGTTTTTAGAGGTCAATGCCAACGAGATACATTCGCAAGAGGACCGCACCATATTCTTTATGGTGGGGCTTCCCGACAATGCTGTGCGCGAGAGCAAACTGCGCGTTGAGAGCGCCTTGCAAAACAGTGGTTTCCAACTGCCTTTGCGCGAGAAGTACACCATCAACTTTGCCCCCGCTGATGTGCGCAAGGAAGGTTCGGGCTACGACCTGCCCTTGGCCATAGGCATGCTGGCCTCGTTAGGCCGCCTGCCGTCCGACAAACTCGGCCGCTACGTGTTTGTGGGCGAGCTTGGCCTTGATGGTTCGGTGCGCCCCGTCAAGGGCGCCTTGTCCATAGCCATCAAGGCCCGTGAGCAAGGTTTCGAAGCCCTGTTTGTGCCAAAGGAGAACGAGCGCGAAGCCGCGGTGGTCAACAAGCTCAAGGTGTATGGCGTTGAAAGCCTGCTGCAGGTGGTAGCCTTCCTGCAAGGCAAGTTATCCCTTCAGCCCACCATTGTCAACACGCGTGAGGAGTTCTATGCCGCCCAAGCCACCATGGGCGACGACTTTGCCGATGTCAAGGGCCAGGACGCCGTAAAACGTGCCTTCGAGGTGGCTGCAGCGGGCGGTCACAACATCATACTCATAGGCGCTCCCGGTTGTGGCAAGAGCATGATGGCCAAGCGCGTGCCCTCAATTCTGCCCCAGCTCACGCTTTCGGAGAGCCTTGAAACCACGCAAATTCACTCCATAGCCGGCAAGTTGGGCGTCACCACCTCACTCATAGCGCGCCGCCCCTTCCGTGCGCCCCATCACACCATATCCGACGTGGCCCTCATTGGTGGTGGCACCACCTACAAGCCCGGCGAGATAAGTTTGGCGCACAACGGCGTGCTGTTCCTCGACGAGCTGCCCGAGTTCTCGCGCACTGCACTCGAAACGCTGCGCCAGCCGCTCGAAGACCGTCAAATAACCATATCGCGTGCCAAGTACACCTCAACCCTTCCGTGCTCCTTCATGCTCGTGGCCTCGATGAACCCTTGTCCGTGCGGTTACTACAACGACCCGCACCATGCCTGCACCTGCTCGCCTGCACAGGTGCAGCGCTACATGAGCAAAATATCGGGCCCGCTGCTCGACCGCATCGACATACAAATAGAGGTGGCCCCCGTGTCGGTGAGCGAGCTGGCCCATGCACCCAAGGGCGAGTCGAGTGCCGACATACGGCAGCGCGTGGTAGCCGCCCGTGCCATACAAACCGAGCGTTACAAAGACGCGCCTGGTGTGCACTGCAATGCCCAAATGTCGCGCAGCATGCTCGAGCGCCATGCCCGCCTCGACGATGAGGCATCGGCCACCCTGTCGCGTGCCATGAAGCGGCTCGACCTTTCGGCCCGTGCCTACGACCGCATTCTCAAGGTGGCGCGCACCATAGCCGACCTTGCCGCCTCGCCCGACATACGTTCGGAGCACATTAAGGAGGCCATTGGCTACCGCAACCTCGACAGGGCGGGGTGGGGCGAGTGAAAGGACGGTCGCGCAGTTGTCTCTGAAACGCGCTGCCACAAAACGTAAGCACTAATGGGGGCGACGCGTCCCGCGTCGGTTTTTTCAGCAGCCTCGTCCCGCGGTAAAATGCAATGTTCATGCACTAAATAAAGGCTCACAGACAGCATTAATTACATGCCTGTCTGTGAGCCTTTGCCTTCAATCCCGACACGGGACGCGTCGCCCCCATTAGAGCGCAATGCCCTGACACAACAGTTCTTTACATGGCTTCAAATTTGCTTCTTAACCTGTAAATCTGATAGGAAACGCAAGCTCTAATGGGGGCGACGCGTCCCGCGTCGGTTTTTTCAGCAGTCTCGAGACGCGGTACAATGCAATGTTCATGCACAAAATAAAGGCTCACAGACAGCATTAATTACATGCCTGTCTGTGAGCCTTTGCCTTCAATCCCGACACGGGACGCGTCGCCCCCATTAGAGCGCAATGCCCTGAAACAACAGTCCTTTACATGGCTCCAAATTTGCTTCTTAACCTGTAAATCTGATAGAAAACGCAAGCACTAATGGGGGCGACGCGTCCCGCGTCGGTTTTTTCAGCAGTCTCGTCCCGCGGTAAAATGCAATGCTCATGCACTAAATAAAGGCTCACAGACAGCACGAATTACACGTCTGTCTGTGAGCCTTTTCCTTCAATCCCGACGCGGGACGCGTCGCCCCCATTAGTGCTTGCGTCTTCTATCAGATTGACAGGTTAAAAAGCGGATTTGAGGCCATGGAAAGAACAGTTATGCCAGGAATTTGCGCTCTAACTTTTTTCATTCTTGTCCTTATTTAATATGTGAGTTAATGAGTGGGCTGTTTGTACGATCTTTTTTTGTGCCATGATGTGTGTGGTAGTGATTGCCATGATGATGAGCAATCCTGTTTTTTTAATAAAGCGTGTCATGCCGTTTTGCGGTATTCGCTGGGTGTCTTGCCTGTTTTGGTCTTGAAGAAACGCACAAAGTGTTGCGGATACTCAAAGCCAAGTTGGTGGCTCACTTGTGCAATGCTCAGTGTGTCGTCGGAGAGCAGTTGCATGGCGGCGCGCAGCAGGCGGTCGTTAATAAAGTCCTTGGCCGTGCGGCCCGTTTCGGTCTTGACCAGCTCGCCAAAGTATTTTGGCGAGTAGCAACATTGGTCGGCAAAGTAAGCCACGGTAGGCAAACCTTGCTGGTGGGCTTGGTTGGCCATGTAGTGGTCGAGCATGGCGACAAACTTCTTGACGGTGGCGTGGTTAATCTCCTCGCGTGTGATGAACTGCCGATCGTAAAAGCGCAGACAGTAGTTGAGCAGCAGTTCGATGTTGCTCACAATAAGCTCGCGCGAGTGCTTGTCGATGCTGTGCTGCAGCTCTTGGTTAATCATGCTGAGCACGCCTCGGAATATGTCTATTTCGGCCGCCGACAGGTGCAGGGCTTCGTTCGACGTGTAGTCAAAGAACTCGTAACGGCTGATGTTACGCCCCAGTTGTGTACGGTTGAGCAGGTCGGGGTGGAACACTATGGCCGTCCATTTGGGCACTTCCACCTCGGGATTGGGTTCTACGTGTATTGACTGGCCGGGTGCAAAACTCGTCACCGTCATTTCGTCAAAGTCGTAGGGCGTGCGGCCGTATGACAATTTGCAACCCTTGTTCTCTTTAAGAAACAGGGCATAGAGTGCGTAGTGAAATACCGACTCCTCAATTTTATGCGTATTGTCGCAGCGTACAACACTTACTAAAGGGTGGCGTGTGGGCAACCCGTAATAGTCGTTGAAGTCTTGAACAGTGTTGAATGTTATTTCGTGCATGGCTTGTGTTGTTTGTGATGGGGTTATGGGGTTAGAGGGTTATGAGGTTAAGGGGTTCTGAGGTTCTGAGGTTATGGGGTTATAAGGTTATAAAGTAACCTCTGCGTGTTGAGCAAGCAATGGTAATCTTTTAACCTCCTAACCCTCTAACCTCCTAACCCTCTAACCTCCTAACCTCCTAACCTCATAACCCCCTAACCTTCTAACCCTCTAACCCCTCTATAACGTCCTCCACAATTTGTTCGTCGAGCAGGCGGTTGTCGGCCAGCAGTTCGTTGACGTCGAAGCGGTCGTAAAGCCCCTTTTTGATGCCGCCCACGAGCACCCTCATGCTCGAAGTGCCGTAGAACGAGGCAATGCGCTCGCCAAATCCACCGTCCTTGCAACCGTCCTCGAGCGTGACAACAAACTGGTGGTCGGCCTTGAGGCCGTTGAGCGTGTCGGCATCTACGGCGTGCAGGTATCGCGGGTTGATAAGCGTGGCGTCAATACCCTTGTCGGCCAACAGACGTGCCACACGCTTACCCTTTTGGTAGAACGAACCAGCGGCAATGATAGTCACCCTGCTGCCGCGGTGCATCACCTTGTAGCTTGGCTCGTAGCCATATTCTGTGTCGACGGGGGCGGTGGCATGGTGCACCCCGTTGGTAGGTACGCGCAGCGCAATGGGCATGTTGTCCTGCGCAATGGCCCAGCGCAGCATGGCAAAGTACTCCTCGCAGTTGGTTGGAGCCAGATAGACGAGGCCCGGAATGCTGCACAGCATGGGAATGTCGAACAAGCAGATGTGCGTGATGTCATTCATAGAGTTGACACCACCGCCTACCACATTGATAACGGCCGGGTTGGCGTTGATGCAAATGTCCTGTGCTATCTGGTCGTAGGTGCGTTGTATGAAAGTGCTGTACACCGTCCACACAGGGTGCAGTCCGCCCTTGGCCATACCCGAAATCATGGCCGCTGCCTGCTCCTCGGCAATGCCCATGTCGATGTGTTGCTTGCCCGCCAGTTTGCGTTTCTCGGGAGTGAAGCCCGCAGCCGCAGGTGTGCCGGCTGTAACGGCAATGAGTGTGGGGTCGTGCTTCATTTCGTTCAGCATCCAGTCGCTGAACAGTTCCTCGTAGGTTTCGACAGCCGGTTTGGGTGGGCGGCTACCGTCCAGACGGTTGAAGGGCAAGCCCCAATGCCATGCCTCCTTGTTGGCCACGGCGGGTGCAAAGCCATGCCCCTTTTCGGTGTGAATGTGCACCACGGTAGGCTTGTCGGTGCCCTTCACACTTTCAAACACCTTGATAAGCTTTTCGATGTCGTTGCCCTCCTCCAGGTATTTGTATTCAAAGCCCCATGCCTTGAACCAGTTGTGCGCACAGGTGCCGTTGCTCTCGCGCAGCGCCCGCAGATTTTTGTAGATGCCGCCGTGGTTCTCGGCAATCGACATCTCGTTGTCGTTCACCACAATGATGATGCCCGTGCCCAGCTCCGAAGCCTCGTCAAGTCCCTCAAAAGCCTCGCCGCCCGAGAGCGAGCCGTCGCCAATGATGGCAATGATGTTCTCGTCGGTGTCCTTGATGTCGCGCGCCTTTTGCAGTCCGGTGGCCAGACTGATAGAGGTAGAGGTGTGTCCCACCTCAAAGTTGTCATACTCCGGGCATTCGGCGGGAGATGAGTAGCCCGAAATGGCGTTCATGTCGTTGATGTTGCCCAAAAAACCTGCGGCGCGTCCGGTGAGCACCTTGTGCGGGTAGCACTGGTGGCTCACGTCGAACACCAGTTTGTCCTTAGGTGCATCGAACACATAGTGCAGCGCCACGGTGGCCTCGACAAAACCAAGGTTGGGCCCCACGTGTCCGCCGTGTTGGCTCACGCGGTTGAGCACGGCGTCGCGCGTTTCGTCGGCCACAATTTGCAGTGCTTTGATGTCCAGCCCTTTCAAGTCGGCTGGTGATTTGATCTTTTCTATATACATGGTTGCGGTAAAGTTTGATGGGTTTGTATTCGTGTTGCAAAGATACTTATACTATGGATATTGTGGCAATACCTTTAATACGGAAGATTTTACCACAAGTACGACTTTAGCCGTTTGTTGGGCGAACAAGAGCGTGCTTATGGTAAAAAGTGGCAGTTGCTCCAAACAAAACACGCGGCACAATGTCACTACTCGGCCTTTTTTGTGTAAGTTTGCAAATTGGTAGCCCCGTGTTGTGGCGGTTGCCAGAATATGTAAGAAATAATATAGCAACCTCAAATCAAGCATCATGCAATCGCTATTGCCCAGCAAACCGCAGCATTATGTGTGGCCCCTGGCCGCCCTGTGCGTGATAACCCTGTTTTTGTTTTTAGGCGACACCCTGTTCAACACCCGCGGCGAACCGCGCGAGGCCGTTGTGGCCCTGTCGATGCTGAAAGAGGGCAACTGGGTGCTACCCATCAACAATGGCGTGGACATGGCCTACAAGCCCCCCTTCTTTCACTGGCTTGTGGCACTCTGCTCGCTGCCCATAGGCCATGTGACCGAGTACACGGCACGCATGCCGTCGGCCATAGCCGCCACGGTGATGGTGCTGGCCGGCTTCAGGTTCTTTCAGCAGCGCCAAGGCACGGCAGTGGCCATGCTGATGGCCGTTGTGACGCTGGGCAGCTTTGAGGTGCACCGTGCGGCAGTGGCCTGCCGCGTAGACATGGTGCTCACCTGCATGATGGTGCTGTCGCTCTACACCTTGTATATATGGGTGGAGCGCGGCATGAAGGGCATTCCGCTGTGGGGCGTGCTGTGCTTGAGTGCGGCCTTTCTGAGCAAAGGCCCCGTGGGCATGGGGCTGCCCTGTGTGGTAGTGGCCGTGTTTGCGTGGCTCAGGGGACACGGCTTTTGGCGTGTAACGTGGCGCATGGCCCTGGTGGGCGTGTTGGCCCTGGTGCTGCCGGCAGCCTGGTATGTGGCCGCCTGGCGCGAGGGCGGCGACCGCTTTCTGCACCTTGTGTATGAGGAGAATGTGCTGCGCCTGCTCGGACGCATGACCTACGAGAGCCATGTCAACCCGTGGCACTACAATGTGCTGACCCTCGTGACCGGCTTTGTGCCCTACACACTGCTCATGCTCATGTCGCTGCCCGTATTGCCGTGGCGCAAGCTCAAGCCCTGGCTCGGAAGCCCTGCCCAATGGTGGGCACGGCTTAAGGCGTGGGTAAAGGGTATGGACGATGCCCGGCTGTTTGCCCTGCTCAGTGCGGTGATAATATTTGTGTTCTACTGCATACCCAAGAGCAAGCGCAGTGTGTACCTGCTGCCCGTATATCCGTTTGTGGCCTACTACATGGCCGAGTATTTGCTGTGGCTGCGCCACAATCACCGCCGTGTGCTCGATGCCTTTGGGTGGGTGCTGACGGCAGTGGCCTTGGTGCTTACATTGGTCTTTTGGGCCATCAGACTTGGCCTTGTGCCCACCGAACTTGTGGCGGGCGGACATGGCGGCCCCCAGAATGTGGCCATGCTCACCGCCTTGCAGCACACACCATACACCCCTATGCTGCTTGTGACCGTGATGATGCCGCTCATAGGTGTGGCCATATTTATGCGTCACCGCCGCATGCTGCCGCTGACCAGTGTGGTGATATTGGTGTTTGCCCTGTACTTTGGACTTGATGGCGCCTACCAGCCCATTGTGCTCAACACCAAGAGCGACAAGCCGCAGGCCGACTACATAGCGCGCATGGCCCCCACGGGCACCATATATTCGTATCGCACCGATGTGACACCGGGCAACCCGATGCACCCGTTTACGTTGAACTTTTACCTCGGCGACCGCATAGTTCCCATCGAAGCCTCAAAACCCATGCCGTGCAGCGGACTGCTGGTGGTGGGCAATGACGAGATTGAGACTTTTAAGCAGCAATATGCAGGGCGGTATAAAGTGCAGCTTGTGCAGGACTTTGACCACCGCAGTTGCGACGACCACAAGATGCTGAAACTCTATCGTTTTGAAACGATTCCGTGTCATCTCTGACCCACTCCCTTGTGCGCTCATTGCACACTGGCCTATTCGTAAGTAATGATGTCCATGCAAAATCATAAGCATACAGCCGCCCAAGCCTTTCGCTTTGTGCTGGTAGGCATATTTGCCACGGCACTGCACTACGGCATATACCTGTTGTTGCGCTGCGCCATACAGATAGATGTGGCCTACACCATAGGCTATGTGTTGAGCTTTCTGGCCAACTTTTATTTGACGGCGCGCTTCACCTTTCGCACTGCGCCCTCGTGGCGCCGCCTTGTGGGCATGGGGGGTGCGCATGGCGTGAACTATGTGTTGCATATGGTGCTGCTCAACCTGTTTTTGTGGTTTGGCGTGCCACCGGCTTTGGCACCACTACCGGTGTTTGCCGTGGCTGTGCCGGTAAACTTTATACTGGTGAAGGTGGTGTTTAAGAATAATAGGAAACAGGTTGACGGGTAAGTTTGTCAGGCTTTTTAGGCTTCTTGCCAGTTTTACTTTAATATCACTCCAGTTCTGGATTTAGCAAGTGCGGGCTGAAGGCCCAATGGAGCACATAGCCCAGGGCAAGCGAAGCGGCACCCTGGGTATCGCGTG
>ERZ1026886.977-NODE-977-length-13381-cov-6.356746_pt1 | contig 13381 bp, 7 predicted proteins | sample MGYA00380173_ERZ1026886 | MGnify/ENA primary metagenome ERZ1026886 (study PRJEB33269, sample SAMEA4719809) | human gut metagenome | biome: human-associated habitat; feature: organic feature; material: feces | place: Cameroon | collected 2013-10 ... | reverse complement strand
AGACTGCATTTGTTTGTATCTGTTTCAGAACGAGCTTCCAAATTAGAGTTTAAAGCCAAACAAACTTGACGGTTCGTTTTTCTTCTACCCTAAATCAACTCATCAAAGAATTGATTTCGCTTCTTGTACTACTTTATCTGTCTTATGTAAATCTTTTCAAAGAACTCTCTCCATAAACTTGGCTGCGCCTCGGCAATTGAAGCAAGCTTCATTGCGCTCGACTTGCACAAGTTTTCTTTATCGCCTTCTTCCTATCGGTATCTCGCTTTGTTTAGTTCTTACTTTAAGTTCGAAAGCGGATGCAAAGGTAACACTTTTTCTCATACTACCAAAACATTCCGATAATAAATTTGTAAATAAGTCGTCTTTTAACATTCGTTTACAAGATACACCTTATATTATATATATAGTTATCGGAAGTTATGGTTTCGCCCCACTGCATAGGTGTATTATCTTACACTTAGCTTGAATGTCTTGCTCTGTCCATCCTTAGTTTCAGCCTTTACAATAAACAAGCCACAACCAATATTTTTGGTCCAATATGCTTGATTAATGCCTAAAGCCGATGTTACGAGCAAGCCTTCGGCATTGTATATACGCACATTAGCAATAGCTATATTAGGTGAACTCACCGTTATAGTACCGCTATTAGGCGAGAAACACTTGATATCAGCCTCATCATTATGTTGCTTCAAGTTGTAAGTCGATGTGGTGATGTAGTATCTACCATGCTCATTAGCCATAATAGATATTGGAGCATCGGCAGGAGTGAAAGTTCCCATCTTGGCATCAAACACAAACAGCTTATCTGTAACATAGCGGTTGGCTGATATTTCCACATTAACAGCTGCGCCATTTCTCATAACCGTTCCATCCTCCTTAGCAATAATGCCCAACGGCAGGAAATTGATGTTTGAGAGTTTGTTAAGAGCAGCAGCCTGATTGCCCGCTACAGTATACACTTGCGGAATATCTTCAATATCAGAGTTGTTAAGCAACTCAACATCCTCATCATCAACAAATTCGTCGTCGGCATCATTGCAAACCACAACCTTAGCTGTAGAACACAGATTATCATCATTAACTACATTGATATATACTGCAGCAGGTTCCTGTACAGCAGTACCACCAGATATCCAGCGGTCTGTAGTCATCATCAAAGTAAAGTTAGCTTGGCTCACCGTTGCGCCATCCTTCACCTTAACAAAGAAGCCTTGCATTGGCTCAATGATATAATCTTGACTGCGGTTGTATGTACCCTTTGGCACGATATGTGCCTTAAGAACACCATCTACTAAAGTCCACACCTTACGCTCAAAGCCCGGGTTTCCGTTTAGGAATCGATACATACTAAGCGATGCAGTATACGGATTGCCCACTATGTAGTAGCGATTGATGCTATGAGTATTGCCTGTAAGCGGCAGAGATATTTCTCCCAACAAGCCTGGCTCATTAGATGTTAGCACATTTAGCCTATAGAGATCACTCCTTGAGAGAGTAACCGTTTGGTCGGAATACCCTCCATCTGGTTTGAAGTATTTATATTCCACATCCTCCTTTGGCAAACGGAATAGCCATTTTGCCGACAACTGTTTATACTGGTCGCCAGCCTTTAGTGCAAAGCCCTTGCCTTTCTCATATTTCTCGTCGAGTTTATTGTATACATGGCTCCAATATAGCGACTCAACATTCATCGAAACATCTGAAATAGTATCAATGCTGATATTTGTGCCATTATAGTCATGAGCTTCATAATTAGTAACTCCATCTACTATCTGGGTGGCATTACTATCCCAGTTGCGTTGATATACTGGAGCATATACTCTATTATCTGAAGTCTCGCCGAAGTTCATAGTCTGGAAAGCTGTTTTTGTGTCTTCCCTACCTGTTGTTAATGGTACAAAGAAGTCGCCCGCATATACATCCTTCAATGGTGTCGAAATAATATTCCATTTATTCTGAGTCACCTCTTTCTCCACATACGCCTTATTATATATAAGGTATTGTTGGTTGAGCAGCTCTGCTCGTGCCTTGAAGAATATCTGGTCGCAGAGGTTACCATGGAAAGTCTCGCATTTAAACGTTCCATTTCCGTCTGTCGAATGGTCGGCAGTATTGTCGTTCCATGACACAACAAAGTCGTATGCAATACCCGATGTAGCCTCCTCGCCTTTAAAGTTTGTCAACTTCGTAGCGATATCGTTACCCACACGGTATACGATATTGCCAAGACCTGGATATACCAACTTGTTTTCAGGTATAACAACCTTCGAGAATTTCATTGGCGTATAAGCCTGTTGTCTCGTTAGGTTTGTTTTAGTATAATCCTGGTTGTCATAAGTTGCCTCACCATAGTCTTCATAAGTTTTGTCGAATAGCTCAGCTGCCGTAGATCTCTTCCAATTCAGGTCGTTGTTCCAGTTGGCATTAAGCTTGTTTGCAACAGAAGGAAACCATGTAAGGAATTCGGGCACCACCTTAAATGTTATAAACATATCGCCAGGACATGCAGCAATCGTACTACTATTAAGCTCATACGAGAAGTTCAATTCATACCAATATCCTTCGTGCAGAATATCCCAGACTTTATCATCAAACACCAGTCCCAATTCCTTGTCTCCTGTCTTAAGAGTAGTTTCTTTCAAAGTACCAACAATCTGTTTTGTAGTAGTGAAAGTAGGGTCATTAGTGTCGGAGATAAATACATTCTTATCACGGAATATGATCTCAATATCTTTATCTTTTCCATTATTAAGATCAGCCACCGGTAATATCAGCATGCCATTATCGGTCTCATCATCGATCTTTTTCAGCATCGCCTTTATTTGAGGCAAACCAATGCGCACGGCACGGTCATCATTAGGATAAGCCACTTTGTCGAAACCAAGTGTAAGCTTCGGACCATCCTTCACAATACGAATAGTGAAGTACATAGGGGCTGGACATATTTCGTAAGTCACGGTTCCTTGCGTTATTTTAGTTGCAATAGGAACAGCCGCAATCTTATAGGTTCCCACCTCGCTAAACTTATACCCCGTAAGAGTATTGCTTACCGCCAATACCAATGTTCCTTCGCCATCTACGCCTGCGATATATTTTTTAAGCAATGCATAGTCGTCAGGATTAGATGTTTGGAATGCAGCATTAAGAGAAGTCGCATCAGGATACTTATCGCGAAATCTTCTTAAAGCCTGCTGCAAATCTGTGATAGCAGAAAACTTATTGTCTGCCCCATCAGGAGTTCCCACAAACCAGTCAAACTTCACGTTATTAAGCAAGATAGAACCACCGCCCACATTGTCGGCAGTCTCAAGCTTTGCTGTAATATCCACATCAGGCGTACTATTGCCGTCGCACGACACTCTCACCGTAGTAACCACACTTCCGTTTGCATCGGATATGGCTACCTTCTGTTGCACAATACTGAATTCCTCGCTATACGACGAGCATGCATCAGTTTGCTTACCCCATTCCTCAGGCTTGCCATTAGCATCAGGATAAGCCACCGAAACATAAAACTTCTTTCCCAAAGGCAAATCGAAGTGCCTGTTGGCAATCACCAATATTACATGTCCCTCAGGGTCTATCTCAAACGCCTTTGAACTTGCATCATAGTTGGCAGGTATAGTTACCACGCCATATTCGTCTACCGTACCGTCGCCATTATAGTCGATACCCGCAAACGGATTACCATCCATATCGCATATACGATAAAACAACTTCGACTCTTTGCCCACACCTGTTATAGCCTGCACATTTTCGTAGTGCGAGGTTATCTTGAGTGTAATTTTAGAGTCAGCCACGCTTTCGGTAGTAGCATCAGGACAAGCAGGCTGATTCTGCAGCACGTCCACCTTTGCGTGTTGGATATATAGACGAATGTCGTCAATAGCATAGTCGGCACCATGAGTACCCGAGCACAAATTATCAATCACAATACGGAAGTCGGAATAGTTTTCCACTCCCGAATTCTTTCTCATCACAATACGGCTGTACACCTGAAACCATGTACCAAACTGTCTACCACCTTTTGTGTTTGTGGTAAAGTCGCCTGAAGAGAATGATGTCAGCAGTCGCTGATGTGTCACCTTATCGTTCTCATCCTTTATGATGCCATACATTTTGAACAATAACTGAGGCTCAACAGGAGCAGTAGAAGCAGTAAAGTCAGTAACAGCAGCAGAGAATACAAGACGTGCTCCCGAGCAAAGATCAGCCTTAAAGTCTACAGTTGCTATCTGACGGCTTTCGTCTGATGCATCCACATAGAGGAAGTATCCATACTGTTTGCCGTTAGTTATAGCATAAGTACGGTCATAAAGCACAGGATTGTTAGGAGCGTTCCAACTGTACAAAGTCTTTCCTGCCGCTGTAGTTTGCGATTTGTCTGAAACACCATCCAAGTTAGCACTCTTGAACAATCCATACTCGCCATGTATTAAAGCGTACGTACCAGGGCATGCTTGGTCGCGCAACTGTGGATATACAAAGCTATATGCACGTCTGTCCCATCTTGAGGCATAACGTGCCATATTGTTCTCCTTTGTAGGAGCCACCACGGTAAGCTTGTCGTTATCGTCGTCAAACGATATAGGCTTTGTGGCTTGCTTATAGTGCGATTCAGAATAATCCAGTCTGCGCTCGCTGTCTCCATCATCTTTCAGCTGCTGCATAGTCTTGGGATAAGTGTTCTGATATAGTATCTCAAAACTGGCGATTGGAGCTTTAATAGAGATATCAGCAATATTTGTATCATAATAGTAGGCATAAGCCACAAGATACACTATACTACCGAATGTTATATTTGGGGGTGTAGTACCACTTCCATCCAAGTTTTTCCAACCATTTCCGTTATTCATTAAGGTTTTCATGTCAGTAAAACTGTGCATTTGTGTAGCACCACGTGAAATCAACACAGTATACTTTGTCTTTGTCTCGTCATAAGCATACCATACAAATCCATTGGCATTATATAATTTGCTCTTGTCATAGTCGGCTTGTTTTATGCTATGCGCTTCGTCCGAAGAGAAAAGATGTCTTGCTATTCCGTCACTTGGTTTTAGGGCATAGAAAAAATAATTGCTCGGCTTATAATTTACGCGCACCGACATTTTTGCATCAGCATCCTTTGCACCAAACACAATACGGCGGTTGTCTTCTATCGCCAGGTCAGAGTCTGCTGTGCGCAAGTCGGTAGAGGTTGTCTTAACGATGTTTTCTGCCATAGCCTTTGCTGGGCGGATATGGAAGATATAGCGTATCTGCAATGTTGGCTCGTGGTTGAAGTATTGATTTTCGCCACTTACCACAGGTTTAAAGTCTGTATATTTGCTCACATCACATGCCACATCTTCACCTTTCCATGTAGCGTCATCGGCATCGGTAGGCGCAGTATACTTCACACCAACAGTATTACGGCTTGGACCATCAGGTTCGTCTTTTGTCTTTTTTTTCCATGAAAACAATCCACGTGCGTTGCCGTTTTCGTCATTGACCTCTTCCAAGTTTGTATTGTCATATACAGAGAGTCGTGGATTAGCCATGTCTGTATTATAGTCGTACCATCTGATGTAGCCTTTAGGCTCGTCGTCTTTTTTGTTTTCATTAGTATAATTTTCAAACGGCAATGGTAAGTCTATCTCACTACCTCCCGTTACATAGTAAGTATACTCATACTCGTGCACCTGCTGCATACCGTTGATATAGTCCAGATTATTCACGCCTTTATAATGCGCAAACACACTTTGGGCACTAACGCTTGTGCTGACACAACATGCCAACACCGCCATTACGCATACATATATATATCTAAACCTCTTTATCATATTATATCAAGCAGATTTATTCTTTTATTATTTCCACTCTATACGGGATGTTATATTCCAGTCCAACGATTTTTATCTGTATCTCGTGCACAGCATATCCTGGACGGTTGCCCATCACGCCATCTATAGTCAATCGTTTAGGCACATATTTTGGCGAGCGGTCGTAGATGCTCACACCATCAGCGCCATCAGGGTCTTGTTTTATCGTAGACCATCCTGCTACAGTCCAACTGCCTTCGGCATCTGAGCCACCTACAAGTTCTTTGCCAGTAGAATACTCCTTAACATGAGGCACAAGATGGAACTCGCCATAATTCTTAAACTTCACCGTCAGCTTATCGTCTACCTGGCTTATGCTTGGCAACACGCCAATAGCAGTAAACTGCTGCACATCGAAAGCTATTTGATAGTCGCTTAGCTTTATTGGCACCTCCAGATAGTCGTTGCGTGCCATCACGTCCCATTTGGCAAGTGTGATGCGCCTATTTATTGCAAGATTGTCGGTCTGCAGATTTAGGATAAAATATTCAGGCGACTTAGCTACCGACTCATTCAGGTAGAATGTCACCTCAACCGCCTTTTTAGATGTAGCCGTATTGGCTGGAATCTTCACCCACGGCTTTTCCGTTTCGCCCACCTTCGACCAAAGCTTCACATTATATATATTATATGTAGCCGAAGGACTTAGGTGCGGCTCAACGGCTACGCCATTATCCTTACCTGGCAATAGATACAGATTCTCAGCACCCGTCGTACCGTCAGTTGTAATATCGCTCAGCGAAATACTCTTTAGTGTAATATCTTTAGGAGTGTCGTTGGTCAGCTTCAGCTTCATCTTTGCCACCATTCTTATCACCTCAAGATCCACCTGCTGTGTGGTCTTCTTTATTGTGATAGTCTGCTTGTTGCTCATCGGAATGCCCTTCTTAAATACATCCTTTCTCCACGCCGCTTCGTCAGCAGGCTTTACTATTGCAGCCCCCACATTGCCCGCTACAGCATAAAGCTTGCTGTCAAAGTTGGTAGGAAACGGTGTGTTAGGATGCAACTTGGTATAGTAGTCTGGGGTAGAAACGAATCCAAGATCTTCTGGCGAGATATTGGCAAACGAATAAAATGTAGTCTCGCCCTCGTCAAGCGTCGACTCCAGTGTGCCCACATAGTCTTGTTCCGTAGCATATTCCTCGCTCTTGAGCAAGTCGATTATTTTGCCCTTCTGCACAATAACCACAAAGCAGTTCTTCATCTTCTCGCCAGGCTCAACATTCTCGTCGTGCCACGACAAGTCGCCCGAGGCACGCGATGCCGAAGATATGCCCGACGATGAGATGTTGATTCTAACCCTCACCTTTCCATTGCCACCTTTATCGTTGTTGTTGTCAGTATCGGCTGTACAGCCAGCAAAGGCAAGCAATGCTATAACAGACATTATGAATATCGAAAGCTTCTTCATATGGCTTTATATCTTCTCTTATATGATTTTTACATTATTATTCCGTCGTTTTCGGGATATATGCGTCGGTTCCACTTCCTAACGTGCAACGTAACAATAATCTTTCCTGTCTCCTTATATATCCAGTACTGATAGTAGTGGTTGCGCTGTATAGGATATGTCGAACCTGTAGGCTTGCCATCCGAGTCGTAGTTGCGGAACTCCAAAGTATACGAACCCTCCAATGTACCATTGCGGTTGAGATTAACGGTTATTGTAGTAGGATTGGCACCCGAATTGTCGTACTCAGGCAAGTATAGCGGAGCCGTTGTAGGTAGGGCTATTTTGTCGGCATGGCTATCCAAAACATTCAGCGAATTTGCGAAGCGCACTTCTGAAGTGTTATCCACCTCGTTGAATGTCTTTGGCACGCAATATCCCTTGGTGTTATAGTTGTTCACGGTCATGCTGCCTATAGCGTAGCCGTATGTGGTCATATCTGTACGCAGACTTACGCTCACCTTTGCCATAGCTCTAAGCATCTGTATATTAGGCAATTTGTTTTGCTTGCCCAACGTCAATGTGGCAGGAATCTTAACCACGCCCCACATAGGTATATACTTGCGCGTGCCTGGGTTAAGGTCGTAGGTCAGCAGCGACGGGTCGCCCCATGCCGAGACATTGCTATTGGCAATAACCATCACTCTCTTAGCCTTGTCCACGTTAGGCTTAGCGTTTTTCCATACACCAGTAATGGCATACATAGTAGCCCCAGTAATACTTGGATCGCTAACAGTAGTAACTCGCAAGTCCTTTACATTGTCCACCTTATTGCCTTTATCGTCGTAAATGGCAATAATAATATCGTCGGTATTCACCAGATTCTCGTTCAGTATACCGTCTTGCGCTGGTGAATAGTCGTCCCATCCGTCGTTCTCGGCACGAGTAGCCGTGGCATCGGCAACGGTAAGTGTGAATGCTACCGACACGTCTTCTGTGCCGACAGCATCATCATCGCTGTCGGAGCAAGCTGCCATCATCATACACAGCATGATGACAAAGGCAACCCTCTGAATGAACTTATCGATAAAACGTGTTAACATCCGCACTATTCTATATGGATATGTTTAATACTGTACTGATTTATTATAAATCTACATGTCTACATTCTGCAGCACCACGCGCCACGAGTTTACGTAGATGGTGGCACTAAGCCAGTCAAGGTGGTCGTCTACAAAGAAGATGAAGCTGTAGTCGTCTTGTCGGTCGAGATATTCCTGGTCGGTCATAGCCTTGTTGTAGTTGCCCTTAACCAGCAAGGCATAGTCGATAAGCGGAATACTGAACACCATTTTTTTGTTAAGATTATTGTACACCTTTAGTCGTGGATGCTTGCTTGCCAACAGTCTGTTAACTGTCATTTCAGCCACAACAGCCGACACCTGAGTATTATCCTCACTTGTCGAGCTCACCACTCCATCGTATTGCGACCAAGGATGATAAGTAATCGAGTCGTCCACAACTGGTGAGTTGTCGTAGGCAAGCCATCCGTTGTCGTCTTCTATCTTGAAGTCAAAGTCGGTAGCATTCAGCTTCACGCCAATAGCGTTCTGTATCACCACCTTGACATTATTTGTATTCTTGGTAAGTGGCACAACCACAGTCTTTACCCCATAGTCCTCCATACTCAGGTCTACATCCTTTAGCAGTCCGTGGTATAGCGTGGTAAGGTCATGCTTAACGTCTCTGTCTGTACGGTTAATCTTACAGTCGAGTTTGGTGACGTCGTTGTTTATATCGCCGTCAGTATTGTATATGTACGAGTTAGTTTGGCGTTCTTCGCCCTCTGCCCATACTTGCAGAGTATAAATGCAGGGGTCTATATCCAGCGTCATATAGCCTCCTGCTGCAGCTATATCGCTCACCTTCTCGGTCTTCTTGAATGCCAGTTCGCCATTTCGGTTATAGGCATGAAGAGTTACTGTCTTCACCTGCGAGGCAAAGGCATCAGCAAACTTCATATTCATATCATATGCGAACCTAACTCTCAGCTCTTTCTTGCATCCGCTCATATCATCGTGCATCATCGAGCAAGAAGAAACAGCGAAAGGCAACAACAGAGCGAGCATGGCAATGGTTGTTATGTTCAAGACAGACTTAAAGTATCTCATATAAGCAGTAATAATGTGAGTTCTGTGCAATTAGATAAGGGGTGACATATTAGGTACGGCACAAGGCCGTACCTAATATGTTGAAGGGAGAGTATTACTTACCAAGATCTACTGACTGAGAAACTACGCGCCACTGGAGAACGTTGACTCTTGCAGCGAGGTATGTATTCTCGTCTTTTGGTGTTGTAGGGTCGATAGTCTTGTCTTTATCATAAACAGGAGTACCAAGACCTGTGATAGAATTCAATGTTACTTTATACCAATGGTTTCGTACGATACCACATTCAGCTACAGAACCAACCTTACCGAGGTGATTGATAGGAATATAATAGTACACCTTACCTTCTTTTCTTACGTCAGCTGTGAACTGTTCGATATCAGCTTTCGCAGCAGCAGTAACATCATTATAACCACCTGTTGCGGTTTTCTGGTAAACTTCAGTTACAGTCGGAGCTAATGTAGGAACTACCTGATAGTCCTTCAATGTTGTAGTTGTTGAAGTTGTAGTTGTAGAGAAATCGATATCAGCAGCCTGAAGCTCCTTGTAATCTGTGCCAACCTTCTTATAGTATTTGTTGTAAGCAGTAGCAACAGCCTCTTTCAAATTTTCTATGCCAAGATATTCTACACCTCTATACTTACAAACCTCAGCATTATGCCATGCACCGGCAGCATCCTGGTATTTAAGAGTTGCAGCAACCAAGAACTTTGTCATGTTATTCTCCTTCTTGTCGGTATATTCGGTTGCAGCAGCGGCAGTATTAGGCAATGTATATTTTATACCAGTTTTAATATTAGCCGTGTAATCTTTAAAAGCGTGGTTAACATTGCTATAAATACTTGTACCAGTAGCGTTAGGCATCATTGACTCCCAGAAACAACGGTGATAATCTGCTGTATTCCAAGGAGTAATACCCAAATTATCATTAGTCCAGCTGTCACTAATCTGCTTAACGACCATAGCCTTTTCGTTCTCGTCTGCTACACCCCAACCGTCAATAACAGCATAGATTTTAGTATTGGCACCATATGTATAAACTGGGTCTGTAGTTTTGTATAGTTCGTCACCCCAATTAGCAGCCGTACCAACTTCGAATTTAGCAGCTGTCAATTCTGTAGAAACCTTAGCAGCTACACGCTCTACATAGATATCCACAGGGTTACCTTTTGCGTTTGTTTCACTTGTCTCAACGTGACCAGAAACTAAAGATGGGCAAACCTTTCTGCCTGCCTCAAGGTATGCAGAGTTTGTCATCACAAAGTCTGATACAGAAGTAGTATTATAGAACTTAGTGTCATTTATACCATCACAAAGCTCGTTTAGGCTTACAGCACCATCACTCTTAAGGGTTGTAGGTGTAAGAGTTTCAGGATTGATAACAGTAACCATCTTTGCAGGAGCTGCAGCAGTAGAACCCTTAATCACAAGCACAGTATTCAATATTTTGTCTACAGAACCTGTAGAACCTTCATCTTTGCTTATTGTCTTCTGCTCCAGCCAGTTCACATTTGTTTTTGTAGTTGTCTCTTCTGTGCCTACCAATGTATAAGGTGTACCATCAGCATTGAAGAAGTAGAAACGTACTTTGTTAATTTTGTTTTCTGCATCAGTTCCATCCGCATAGTTAGGATCTGCACTACTACCACGTGTCGGCGTAGTACCAACATTAACGATATTCACAGCCAGATACTGGGCTTCGCCAGCGATATTCGGGTTACCTTTGCCATCGCCTGGGTCGTCCGAACTACATGCGCACATCATCATAGCAGCGCATGCCAATGGGAAAAACTTAAACATTTTCATAATAAATAAAGTTTAAATAGTTGTTATTAATATTGTTTATTTAATCTCGTCATACACTTTTCGTGCAGCCTTAGCCTCCTCGCTGTCTCCAGCCTTGTCAAGATAAGGCTTTGCACCTTCTGCATCGCCTGCGTTAAGACGTGTGCAAGCCGCATTAAGGTTGGCTGTTGGATCATCAGGATACATACGTACCGCTATCTCCATTATCTCGTTGAACTCCTTAGAGCCAGGCTCGTAGGTTTGTGCCACCATATACATCTCGTTTTGCGATAGCAACTGCGGTCGGGTCTTAATCAAAGCCTTTGCCTCCTCAACGTTGAATGGGCGCACCTTATATTTAATATGGTAGTCGGAGTGGCGCAAGGCAGGATAGCATGCAGCCAGAAGGAACTTATACTCGTCAGCAAATGCAGTCTTAATCTTAGCCTCACGTTCGTCCTCCTTAATAGAAGTATCGTTTGCAATATCAAGTATCTGCTGTTTGTGCTCGATGTTGCTTTCGGCAATAAACTTGCGCAAACCATCCCAATCTTCTGCAGTATGCGATACCGAGAACAAGTCTTCGTCGAGCCTTACCATACGCTGTACATATTCCATAAGCGTCTGCGCACGTCCCTTGGCAAGGCGGTCGTTGCTCTCGAATCGTCCCTCAGGCGATGCAAAGCCATGTATATTGACAGCCAATACCGTGAGGTTCTTGTCTTCCTTAAGCGTATTGATAGTCTTTATTATACTGTCAAGCTGCTCTGGGTTGCGCCTATATAGCGGGTTAAGCTCGGTGCGGTTGACGGGGAAGTCGATGTATGCACGCTTGTCAAGCTCGCGTATCTTCTCTGCCACCACCTCAGGTCTAACAAACTTGGCAGTTGGTCGGCTATACTCCATCAGCTCATATTGTTTGTTGGCAAGGTTGTCGCCACATCCGCAAAGGTCCTCGTTAATACGCACCTTATAGTCAACAAGCTTCTTGTCGTAGGTAACAGAGCGCAGATAGGCTATCTGCTGCGGTTTGCCGTTGGTGCGTTTCACGATGTAGGCATCCTCGCCATAGTTGTTGTGGCGGTTGCGCTGCTGCATAATGTGCTGTCGGTTGCCGTTAACCACAATCTTAGGCATAGCCACATCGCCATCGGCAGTTGTTATGGATGGAGAAAGAACAAACTGGTTGTTAGTAGGCATCCGCAGACTGTCGAGGTTCAGAGTCATAGACAACGTAATCTGCTTGTCGGTATGGCTCACCCTTACATTCTCCACCTTTATGCTGCTGTTGGCTATGGATACACCCTTGCACTCTTGTCCTCGGCATGGACATACGGCAAGTGTTAGAAATGGCAATATGTAAAGAAAGTTCAGTTTCATATCGTTTTTCAGCTTTGTTCTATAATACATATATCAGCGATAGTGCTGCCTTGGTAGGTCCAAAGTAGTTGGTGTGGCTGCTCTTAAGTCTTCTGCCACATGTGCCACATTTATATTTGTCGTACTTTATGAAGTCGTAGCCTAAGCCGAGTGACGTCTCAAGGTTCCAATGTCTTGACAACGGCCATTGGTAACCGCCACTTACGCCTCCGCCAATAAACCATCCCTCATAGCGGTGGTTCTTCTGTGTGGACAGCAATCCAAAGGGAAAGTCTACCCCACTAACGTTAAACTCACCTCCCATGAGATGTGCTCCAACAAACCAACCATTGAAACTCTGGCAGAACCAGTATCTATATTCGGGCGTAAACGACCAATGACGCAATGTAGAATGGTCGCCTCCCGACTGTTTCCAAGGGTTTAGTCCGAAAAACATTTGGGCTGTATGATTCCTGTCTATCGAAACCTCGGCTCCGATATTAGGTGTGGTAGTAGCCCAGTAAAGGAAGTTTGTCTTTACGGCTACATTTTGAGCGGACAGTTGCGAACTTGCCATTGACAATATCGCAACGATTAGAATTGCCAACTTCTTCATAAAAATCACATATATATATTAATGTATGTGGCGCAGCTTTAGTGAGCCACAGACACCGTTGTGGCACATTATCCCATGCTTTGCTGCTTTATACCTTATATTATATACCGAATCGATGTTTCATCCTTTGTTTGGATAGTGGATGTTAGTACATCAATCCTTAGTTAATTTACGTTTTGTTTTTTTACTGGTTCT
>ERZ1026886.974-NODE-974-length-13396-cov-44.126602_pt1 | contig 13396 bp, 9 predicted proteins | sample MGYA00380173_ERZ1026886 | MGnify/ENA primary metagenome ERZ1026886 (study PRJEB33269, sample SAMEA4719809) | human gut metagenome | biome: human-associated habitat; feature: organic feature; material: feces | place: Cameroon | collected 2013-10 ... | reverse complement strand
TCAGCCGCGCAGCGGCCTTATATGTTTCTTATGTAGCTTATGTTCTTATGTTCCCCGCGGTAAGCGGCTAACACAAACGTCATACTTCTGTTCTTATGTCCTTATGTCCTTATGTATTCCGCGTTAGCGGCTAACACATGCGCTTAACAACTAACAAGAAATGCAAAAGTGCCTGCACCTTGCACTTTTTGCTTTTAATAAGATGAATATCAGAGCATTACGCAGTGTATGCACACTTGCACTCTACCTACACTCTGCCTGCACTCTACCTGCACTTACATCACTGCTACGTATCACAACATAGGGAGGTAGGAAAAGTTATCGGAGCAACCGAAAAATCCACCTCCCTATACACACACAACGCCCTGGCACAACCGTAAACTCTACTACGCCTGGGCGTGCAGACAAGCATATTGTGCAGGCAGGTGTGTACACAAAAGCGACCATTACCTACACACCCGAAAGCAATGATTACCAGAGCATTACGTCAAAAAGTGCAAGGTGCAGGCAAAATCGCCAAACAAATATTTAGGGTTGTGCACCTATAACACACTAACTGCACAAGCTCCCAACGCAAGCACCAAGCACTACCTCTAAGCGCTACCTCTAATGGGGGCGACGCGTCCCGCGTCGGGATTAAAGACAAAGGCTCACAGACAGGCAGTGTAATCACTGCTGACTGTGAGCCTTTATTTTGTGTATTTCCAGCCTCGGGACGCGTCGCCCCCATTAGAGGTAGCGTTGGGTGCTTGAGTCCGTTAGCATGTTTACGTTTATATTAGAGAATGTATGCGCATCAAGGCAGTTTCCAGGTGGCACCCTCTTTAGTGTCCTTCACCTCAAAGCCAAAGGCGGCCAGGTCGTCGCGTATCTTGTCGCTTGTGGCCCAATCCTTTTCGGCCTTGGCCTTGGCACGCAGACTGAGCAACAAGTCGATGGCATGGCCAAAAGCCTCCTCGCGCTTGGCGTTGCCACCCTCAGCCTCGCTCTTCAGACCCAATATGTCGAACACAAAGGTGTTTACCACCTTGGTCAAAGCCTCAAGGCCGGCAGGGGTGATAGTTTGCTGCTTGTCGACCAACTGGTTGATGACGCGGCATGCCTCAAACAAGTGGCTGATAACGATGGGCGAGTTAAAGTCGTCGTCCATAGCCTCGTAGCACTTGGTGGCCAGCTCGTTGGCATAAGCCTCATCAAGTTTGCCATTGGCCACAGCCTCAATGCGGCCGAGCTGCGACACGGCGTCCATCAAGCGGTCGAAACCCTTCTTCGAAGCCTGCAATGCCTCGTTTGAGAAATCGACTGTTGAGCGGTACTGTGCCTGCAGTATGAAGAAGCGTATCGTCATGGGCGAGTAGGGCTGTGTGAGCAACTCGTGACTGCCGTTGAAGAACTGGTCGAGCGTGATAAAGTTGTTGTAACTCTTGCCCATCTTCTTGCCGGCAATGGTTATCATGTTGTTGTGCATCCAGTACTTGACCATTTGGTCGCCCTGCGATGCCACAGCCTGGGCTATCTCACACTCGTGGTGGGGGAACACCAGGTCCATGCCGCCGCCGTGAATGTCGAAGTGGGCACCGAGATACTTGCGTCCCATGGCCGTACACTCGCAGTGCCAACCGGGGAAACCCTCGCTCCAGGGTGAGGGCCAGCGCATGATGTGCTCGGGCTGTGCCTTCTTCCAGAGGGCGAAGTCCACCTGGTGGCGTTTCTCGCCCACACCGTCGAGTTCGCGGCTGGCATCGTGCACATCTTCAAGGTTGCGGCCCGACAGTATGCCATACTTGTGGTGCTCGTTGTACTTTACCACGTCAAAGTATACCGACCCGTTGGACTCGTAGGCATAACCATTGTCAAGGATTTGCTGCACGAGCTGCTCCTGCTCAATGATGTGGCCTGTGGCGTGCGGCTCGATGCTCGGCGGCAACACGTTGAGCTTGGCCATGGCAGCATTAAAGCGGTTGGTGTAGTACTGTGCCACCTCCATGGGCTCGAGCTGCTCGAGGCGTGCTTTCTTGGCTATCTTGTCCTCGCCCTCATCGGCATCGTGCTCAAGGTGTCCCACATCGGTGATGTTGCGCACATAGCGCACCTTGTAGCCAAGGTGCTTGAGGTAACGGAACACGAGGTCGAAGGTAATGGCGGGACGGGCATGGCCCAAGTGGGCATCGCCGTACACCGTGGGGCCGCACACATACATGCCCACATGTCCGGGGTGGATAGGGGTGAACAGTTCCTTGCGGCGCGTCAGCGTATTGTAAAGGAATAATGAATGTTGCATATACTAATCCTAATTATTTTATTGGAGGGATTTGTTAACGGGGTAACGGGTTAACCTGTCAACCCGTAAACTTGTCAACCTATAATATTAGAGTTACACACCCAGCACCACGCGCTGCACGAAGTAGCAAACGATGCCGGCCAAGTAACCCACAAAGGCAATCCATGATATGTGCTTCATGTACCACCCGAAAGTAATCTTTTCGAGTCCCATCACCACCACACCGGCGGCAGAGCCAATGATGAGCATCGAACCGCCCACACCGGCACAGTAGGCCAACAGTTGCCAGAATATGCCATCCTGTGCAAAGTCGCCCGCAGCAGTCATGGGATACATGCCCATGCAGCCGGCCACGAGGGGCACATTGTCTACAATGCTCGACAGCACACCGATAATGCCTGTTACGAGGAAGTGGTTACCCTCGAACACGGTGTTGAGGCCCTGGCCCAGTTGTACGAGCACACCAATGGTTTCGAGACAGGCCACTGCCATGAGTATGCCAAGAAAGAAGAGTATGGTGCTCATATCGATGCGCGACAGCATGTTGGTCACGCGTTTTTGCATAGCACCCTTCTCCTCGGTATGACCAAGGTGACGGTAAAATATTTCGCTCACCGTCCAAAGCACGCCCAGCACGAGCAATATGCCTACAAACGGGGGCAGATGGGTAATGCTCTTGAATATGGGCACAAAAATGAGGCCACCCACGCCCAGGAAGAATATTACCTTGCGCTGGCGTGCCGTCAGGTCGCTGGCAGAGGTGACAGCCTGTGGTGTGGCCGCGTAGCCGAGCTTGCCCTTGAGGCTGTACTGCATGATAAAAGCAGGAATGACCATCGACACTACAGAGGGTATGAGTATCTCCTTTATCACGCCTGCGGCTGTGATGAGGCCCTTGTTCCAAAGCATGATGGTGGTTACATCGCCAATGGGCGAGAAGGCACCGCCCGAATTGGCGGCTATGATAACGAGCGAAGCATACTTGATGCGGTCCTTATGGTCGCTCACGAGCTTGCGCAATATCATTATCATCACAATGCTCGTGGTAAGGTTGTCGAGTATGGCCGACAGGAAGAATGTCATGATGGCTATGCGCCACAGCAGACTGCGCTTGCTGGTGGTGCGCATCAGGTCGCGCACAAAGTTAAAGCCACCGTTTTGGTCGACGAGCTCAACAATGGTCATGGCACCCATCAAGAAGAACAAGGTGGTGGATGTGGTGCCAAGGTGATGCTCTATCACCTCACTCACGGCTTGAGGTATTTTGTCGCCAATGGCGGCGGCAAGGTACTGGCCAGGGTCGAACATGAAGATGGTCCAACAGCCCACAAACATGAGCAAGGCAATGGCGGCTTTGTTGATTTTTGTAAGGCTTTCGATGGCTATCATAAAGTAGCCCAATACGAATACAGCCACAATCAATGCGGTAAGTGTAGTCATTACGCTTTGTGTTTCAAAAGTTCATAGAGTTAATTTCACGGCAAAGTTGGGCAAAATTAGTGAGGGTTGCAAGTATTTCCGCCATAAATGCTTGCTACAAATGTGCGAATGGGGTTGTTAATGTGGTAATATGCTAATGTGGTAATATGGTAATGTAGTAATGTGACAATGTAGTAATATGCTAATGGGCTGACGCCGTAGCGTTACTTGGCAGCCGCTAACGCGGGAGACAGAAGAACATAAGGACATAAGGCCGCTGCACGGCTGATAGCCACGGACTGACGTCTGCGTGGCTCAAGAACATAAGGGCTGACGCCGAGGTGGGGACTTTTGTAGCGCTTACCGCGGGAACATAAGAACATAAGCTACATAAGAGACATAATTTGGAAGTCTGGGAACTGCGTTCCAGACTTTAAGAGACATAAGGGCTGACGCCGTAGCGTTACTACTTGAGTAGTACTTGGTACGCTACGGCGTCAGCCCTTATGTTCTTGAGGCCACGCGGACGTCAGTCCGTGGCCTTCAGCCGCGCAGCGGCCTTATGTTCTTTTGTTCTTATTTTCTTCTGTTTTCCGCGTTAGCGGCTAACACACTCCACAACTTATGTTCTTAGCCCTTATGTTCTTCTGTTTTCCGCGTTAGCGGCTGCCAAGTCACACTACGGCATCAGCGAATTTCTGCATTCTTCAACCTATAAGCGTCAGCCAGTTGGTCGGCATCGGTATAAGGGTCGAACAATGCTGCCACGGGCTTGAGCACCCCCTTGCGCAAATATTCGGCCACCATTTCGCGCTCAAGCGACAACTGGGTGCGCTGCCTGCCGTCCTTAAGCAGATGCACCACCTCCACACCAATATGCTGGAAATAGCGTCCCAACAGACAAAAGCGGTGACACATCAATGGATCGGCCTCGGCACACATCAGCACAACGCCATACCCCGCAGCCAAGCCACGCACCACACGCGCGGCACTTTGTACAAAATAAGGCATCTGCATCACACGTTCATAGCTCACCAAACCTAGCGAGTCAATACAGTCGAAGTGACGCGGACCAAAGTCGCGACAAAAGTTGAGGTAGTGACCGCCATGCCGAACTATAAACGTGCGCAACCGGTCGTCGTTATACTGCGGTGTATAACGACTCACAGGCTGGTTACGCACATCTATCACACACGTCACCCCAACCCGCTGCAATATTTGCCAAAATGTGTCGACCGGCAAATTAGAATGGCCTATGGTGTAAAGCGTCATACGCAACAATGTATGTGAGTAATTGGTTGACGAGTTGACGGGGGTGACGGGTAAGTTAGTCAACTTATGCGTTATAGGAATTAGTAAACAAGTAAACAGGTTACTTACCCGTTAACCTGTCAACCCGTTAACCCGTCACCTCGTCACCCCCGTCAACTAATTAGCGTGTCTACTCCTCGTCGAATGTCAGCCCGTCGGGCATCGAGGCCGAAGGGTTGAGGCCCTTCTCCTTCCACCCCTCGAGCTGGCTCACTATGTTGCCGCGCCCCGTGGTGAGCTGTCGCTGTGCGTCGTCGTAGGTGCGGTGCAGCTGGTCGATGCTCTTGCCTATCTTGACAAAGTTCTGCGCAAAGGTGCTGAACTTCTTATAGAGCTTTTCGGCTGAGGTATATATCTCGTTCACCGAACGGCTCTGCAGCTCGCTCTGCCACAAGTTGTAGGCCAGTTGCAAGGCCATGAGCAGATTGGTGGGATTGATAAGTATGACATGCTGCTGATAAGCCTCGGTGGGCAGATTGGGGGCTGCCGTAACGGCCGACACATAGGCTGCCTCGCCGGGTATGAACATCAGCACATAACCTATGCTGTCGGGCACTATGCGCCCATAATCCTTGGCAGCCAGCTCCTTGACGTGCTGGCGCACACTGCGCACATGCTCCTTGAGCAGGGCCTCTTGCTGGTCGGCATCGTCGGCCGCCACATAGTCGGTAAAAGCCTTGAGCGACACCTTGGAGTCGATAATTACATTGCGCTGCCCGGGCAGGTGCACCACCACATCGGGTATGGCCACCGAACCGCGACCGTCGGGCTGATGGCTCTGCAGGGTGTAGTCGCGCCCCTCGGTAAGTCCTGAGGCCGACAGCAGATTGTTGAGCACAGCCTCGCCCCAGTTGCCTTGCAACTTGTTATTACCCTTGAGGGCCTTGGCCAGGTCCTCGGCCTCGCGGCCCAGCGAGTTGGTCTGTTCCACAAGGGCCTTGATGTAACCATCGAGCGAGGCGTGGCCTTTGACAAACTGTGTGCGGAAGTCCTCTATGTCGTGCCCAAGGGGTTTGAGCAGTTCTTCGAGGGTGTGCAAATGTTGCTGTCGCAGGCTGTCGCTTTGCGTGCGCATCATCTCCACCGACATGGCTTTGAATTCTGCCCGCAGTGCCTGTGCTTGTTTGCGCATGGCTTCCTCGGCATGCTGCTGCTCGGCTTTGAGTTGTGCCTGCGCACTGATGGCGGCACGCTGGGTGCGCAACACGCCTATGGCATAACCCGCCGCAAGGGCTACTATTGTGACTATTACAAAATACATAAGCGGGTAGGGGGGAAGAGGGGGTTAGGGGGGTATAAGGTTATAAAGTAACCTTTGTGAATTGGGATAGCTGCGGTAATCTTTTAACCCATTAACCCTCTAACCCTCTAAATTAGAACAAACTTGCCACGTAGGCCACAAGAGGTATGGTCACCACCGACATCAGCGTGGTAAAAAACAGTCCCTGCGTCATCACACGCTCGTCCTTGCCATACTGCAAGCAAAGCATGATGCCGTTAGTGGCCACAGGCATGGCACTGAGCACCACCGCCACATCGCTCACAAAGGGATTGATGCCCATCAGCGCCAGCACAGCACCCACAGCAAGGGGCAGCACAATAAGGCGCAACAGCGTCATGGAATAAACAAAACGGTTGCCAAACATATCGCGCACAGGTATGTGGCTCAGGCTCGAACCAATAATGAGCAAGGCACAGGGGGTGGTGAGGTCGCCCAACAGGTGGAACCATTCGCCCACGGGGACGGGCATTTTAATGCGCGCAATGGCTATGACCACAGCTATGAGCGAGGCTATGACGCAAGGCGAAAGTATGAGTTTGGGCGAAAAGGCACTCTTGGCTTTGCCACCATTGATAAACGACACGCCAATGGTAAACACCAACAAGTTGAAAGGTATGTTGAGCACCGAAGCGCAGAACACGGCTTTGGAGCCAAACACGGCATCGCACACAGGATAACCAATGAAACTCACATTGCCAAAGGCCAGCATAAAGCGGCATATACCCATACGCGCCTTGTTCACCTTAAACACATGGGGTATGAGGTAGGCCAGCCCTATCAGCACTATGTAGTTGACCACAGCCACCACGCCAAGGGCTATGAGTTCGGAGTTTTCAAAAGCCAAATCCTTGCCCATTACCGAAGCAAGGATTAAGGCTGGCATGGATATGTTCATGATAAAGACCGACAGTTTGCGGTCGAGGTCGCCCGACCACAAGTCGCGTTTGGCGGCAAACAAGCCTACCAGCACAATGCCGAATATCATCAGCATCTGCGTCACAATGTGTAATAAGTCCATTGGTGTGTTTAGTCTTTGTTGTGTTAATGATGCTGCAAAGTTACGAAGATATGCTTAATAATAGGCACTCACTCTGCCACCAATGTCTCGGCAGTAGCAGTAAGGCAGTTTATTTTGCGTGCAAGGGCAAACAGAAAGTCGGACAAACGGTTGATGTAGGCCATCATGCCGGGCTGGAGCATACGTTGCACATCGTCGGCAGCACTGAGTGAGCAGAGCTCGCGCTCCGTGCGGCGGCACACACAGCGCACCACATGGGCCACAGCTGCCACGGGGTGTCCGCCGGGCAACACAAAGCCACGGAATATGCCGCCCACCAATGTGTCGGTGGCATCGATGCCGCGCTCAATAGCCTCAACGTCATGCGGGGTGGCATCGAGACTGAACAACAGTCGCTGGGCGCGCACTATCAGTTTTTCGTCAGTCTCAAAGGCATGTGGCGCCCCCTCAATGTGCAGGGTGGCAAGTTGTGCACGCAGCAAGCCAAGCTGCGCGTTGAGTTCGTCAAGGGCACCATAGCAGGCTATGCGCGCATCAGTTTTGGGCACACGTGTGCCGTCGGGCAGCGAGGTTGTACCAGCGTCGCCGGTTCGGGTGTATATCATGAGGAAGTTAGTTGAAGGAGGTTTACTGGTTTTACAAGTAATTCACCACATAGTGCTGCCGCTGCAATTCGGGACGGAAAAACACTATGCCAAAGTCGTAAAGGTCGAACGCCACTTGCGCCTTGGGGTGTTGCAACAGTTTGAGCCACGCCTTGCGTTGGCGCCCGCCCACCAGGGTGAGCACCATCATGCCCCCCTCGGCCAGAGCATCGGTCAGAGCCTCGGCACAAGCGGGCCAGTTTCGGTTAGCCACTATCATGTCGGCCTTTCCGCCAGCATGGGTGGTGTAATGCGTGCCGCTGCTGCCAGCCTTGAGCCAGGCAGCCTCTGCCCCGTCGGCGGCATACCCAACACACCAGCAGCGTGCCGGGTGCTGAAAGTTGGCCAGACGCAGCAGCAGGCGCAGGTCCTTCGGGCGCAAGGGGCAGCCATTCAGCATGCCGCGCCACTTTTGCGCAAGCGGCGCATAGGCATAATACGCACCGGCCTCGTACACCACACCCGTCACAAAACCAAAGGCAAAGGGCGAGTGTATGCCGTACCCCCTGCGATGGCGAAAGCGGCGCAACCACCGCAGTGTGCGCCGCGGCGCTTTTATCAGTGTGCTTATCATATGTGCAAAGTTAGCAACTTTTCAACAATTATTGCCCGGCAGAAGTCTAAAGCACATTGTAATAATGCTTTTGCCCTTACAGGTAGGGTGTTCAAAATCGGCATCAAAAATGAGATCGTTTTTAGGCATTCTATTCGGTGTTATTGCTATTCGGTGAAAAGTAAACATGCGAACGGACTCAAGCACAAAACGCTACCTCTAATGGGGGCGACGCGTCTCGCGTCGGGAAAAGATGCAGCTATTATTTAGTAGAGGTTCGTATTTCCCTCCTTCCTTTATTCCGACGCGGGACGCGTCGCCCCCATTAGTGCTTGCGTTTTTTACAGCGCGTTTCAGGCAACTTAAAATGCCTCAAAAACAGTCGCGTTTTTGATGCCAATTTTGAACACCCTACCTGTAAGGGCAAAAGCATTATTACAATGTGCTTTAGACTTTTACCAGACAACAATAATATGAATATGAGTGCATTAGATAGCCTGTCTTCATAAATAGAGCGGGCCATGCCAACTTGCTTTGCAAACCGGCATGGCCCGCCTAATATACGGGGCAGTTTATTCGTTGTCGTTGCCCGTCCAGTCCTTTGACGGCGAGAAATTGTCGGGAGTTTCGTTGCCACTATCGGGGTTACCTGGATACGATGAGGGGTTGTTGCCGCCAGGTGACTCGCACAAGGGCGACATGGGAGCTACATAGTCGATACGTTCGGCCTTGGGGGCCTGATATTGTAGTTTCATTTGTTTGATGAGTTTAGGAGTTTTATGAGTTAGAAGTTTGCCGGGCGTGGGTATGGTATGTACATCACGCCTGGCAAACCCGTGTGAACATGTTATAAGTGTCAGAACACCACCTTGCGACCGCCAGTAATGTAGATGCCACCCTTGAGGGGGTTGAGCACACGGCGACCGGTAAGATCGTAGTAGACGGGGGCATTGCCCGACTGCTGCTTGATGGCACCCGTGGCGGTGGTGACGCGGTCGAAGTTGAGGGTAAGAGCCTCATAGGCATCGGTGCGTACAAAGCCACGGTTGGCCGAGAGCGTGGTGCGCTGCGGTATGAAGAAACCTACCTGCGCCAGATCGGCGGCATTGCGGCCAAACACAAGGTAATCTGTGCGCTCGGCATCGCTGATGCTGAACTGTACAAGCGAACCGCTGATGGCACTGTAAAGGTTGTCGCCCTGACCTATGGTGAGTGTGGCCTGGTCGTTGCTTTCGTTGCTCACAAGCAGTATGCCCGTTTTGGCAGCAAAACTTTCGGTGGCCGTTACGTTGATGCGGCCGTCGAGGGGAGCATCGCCCACATAAGCCTCGGCACCCTCAATATGGCTGATGCCGAAGGGCAGATAAACGGTGGCGTATGAGCGGCCGTCAGCCACGGCGTTGAGATTAACATCGAGCGTGGTGGCTGGCACAAGGTACCAACAGCCAGCGTTGGCTGAGGTGGCGTTGGCAGTCAGCTCAACAGTGCCGTCGACTGCCTCGGCCAAGGCATTGCCATTGGTTTGGAGTGCGAACATGGCCTTGCCCTGTGCCGTCAGGCTGTAAGCGTGTGCACCCTCGCCCACCTCGGCACGGTTAGCCTGCACATACTGTGCGTGGTTGGGGTGGTAGAGTGCCAACTGGCCAGAAGTGGCGGTTTGCGACAACTGCCACACGGCATCGGCATTGGCGGTGGTGGGAGCAATGGTGCTGAGCGTTGTGCCGGCGGGTTGTACTGCCAGCATGTGGTGGGCACCAGTGGTTGAGGCGTTGACAAGGCGGTAGTAGCCGCCATCAAGGTTGTCAATATCCACACTGGGCGAACCGCCTTGCTCAACCTGCTGCGTCATGGCCACAAGGGCGGCTATGTTGGCATCGGTGGCATTGGCGGCAGCCGCCTCATAAACGGCTTTGTACTGTGCAAGGTGGTCGGCCTCGGCCAGATAGGCAGGCATGCCCAATGCGCCTTCGGGAATATTGGCGTAGGCTTGGGCGTAGGCCAGCACATAGCTATTGTTGGGTGTGAACTGCCACGAGGCTTGGGCGTTGTTGGTGGTGCCCACCACAAGGGCTGTCGCACCATCGTTCATGGCCAGATATTTGTTTTTGGCCACACGCCAACAGTAGTAAGGCTTGGCCCCGGTGGTAGCGGTGGTAGCGGTGGAGGTTGAGAGCAGGAAGATGCTTGCCTCGTCCTCTGTGCCAAAGGTGTTGTTAGTGCCGTTGCTCACAAGGTATTGCTGGCTGGCACGGTTGTATATTTTATAACCCTCATCGGCACTTCCCACAAAACACCATTGCTGGCTCAGTGGCAAACCGGTGGCACAAAGGCTTATCTTGTCGGCATCAATTTGGGCACTTGCTGCGGCCCAGCTGCCAGTGCCAGTGCCAAGGTCGATGCCATACCACACGGGGGCTTCGGGCGTTGAAGCCACAATGGGTTGCTGGGTGACGAGGGTGCCGTAGTCGTACTTTTGGTCGAGGGCGGCCACACGCTCTTGCACCCACTTTTGGGCGTAGGTGGCCGCAGACTGAATGCCACTATGGTTGCTCCACTTGTTCTGCTCGCGCACATCGGCATGGCTGTCGGCAAACAGACTGGCGTAGGTGGCAAAGCGCTGTGCCAAGGCCGCGGGCTGGAACTGGCTGCGTCGCAGCGTGGCATAGCGTGCGGCCAGGTAGTTGTCCCAGCTCAGCGTGGTGCTCAGTGCCAACTTGTCGTAAAGCCCCATCTGGCCGTGCTCATACTGCCACAAAAAAGTGTCGAGGTCCTGTGTGGCATCGCTTGTATAAGATGTGCCGCCATCCCATCTGATGCCGAATGTACCGTCGAGGTCCCATGGTGCCATGCCCACGAGGTCGCTTTTTGAATGGTCGTACACATAGTAGAACATATTTTTGCCATGGTTGTCGGTGGCCAAGAGCAAATCGATAAACAGATAGTAGTCGCGCGTAGTGGCAAAGTCGAAGTAGCTCTTCACCCCGCTCTCAAAGTCGGTCTGGCTTTTGGTGCACACAAAGTTCACAGCATTGTACATGGGGCCGAACTCTACAGCCTCCTCAGCGTAGTCGGGGTATTTTAGTTCATAGTTGCACCAAGTTTCACGCCCCAACGTATTGCTGTAGCCACCGGGCGATGTGCCGGGATAGTCTTTATCGCCCGAATTGTGCCCCATGTGCACTTCATAACCCCATTGGCTTGTTTTGTAAAGCAAACCACGCACCTTGCCCGTGCTGCCTGCAACAGAGGGGTCGGCCGCCTGATACTTTTTGAGTTTGAGCTGCTTGCGGTCCAGTTTTTCTGTCATGCAGTACAGGCCGTGGTAGGTGCCGTTCATAAACACCTCTACAAAGTGGCCACGGGTGCCGGTAAGGGCTTTCTTCTCCTTGGCAGCATAGTAGGGGCGCACCGAGAAGTCGTTCCACAAGTCGGTGGCCACACGGTTACGCATGCAGGCACCGTCTATATACATGGCATCGAGTATCCAGTTGTTGTCAGAGCGCAAGCCCAAAAAACTGTAGTCAAGCGAGTTACCATTGGCATCGTATAGCTTGATGGCATACGACTTTTTGGGATAGCTCGTCGATGAAGCACCGCGTATCTTATACTTGGCAGTAATAACGGTGTCGGGGCGCGCGGCATCGGCCTCTGCCACACGTATGGTGCCGGCTGTATAGCTACCCCCTATGCCATTGCCCCCGGTGTTAATTTCGACAATGGGCAAAAAGGTGAAGTTGAGCGGTGCCGTGGCTTTGAGTGTGCCGTCGGTAGTGTACACGCCAAGGGTGTAGGGCGTTTGGCACGTGGGCGAACTGAGGGTAATGTTGCCAGTGGTGGCATCGGGTGCCTGCCCGTTCAGGCGGAGTTCGTAGCCTGTTTCGTAGCCCGCATTCCAGGTGGCAGTGATTGCCGCCTCAAAATCACCACCCTGGCGCAACGCCTCGGGCAGGGTATAATAATAGGCTTCATTTGCACTGTCGTAGGTAAGACCTTTGCCATTGATGCTTGCCGAGGTATAGTAGTCGGTTATTTTGCCTGTAGGAGTGGGAGTAGGAGTGGGGGTAGGCTCGGGTTCGGGAGTTACTGTGCCACCGTCAGACTTTTCATAAAAGGCAAATTTGCCGTTGTCACCATCGACCTCACCATATCCGCCAAGCATGTACGCAGATGTGCGCATATTAAAGTAAGGGTTGCTTATTGCGCTGCTCACGCACTTTACCTTATAATAGGTCTGGTTGTTATACGTCGCTTCCTCAAACGTCCAATGGCTCATGTCACCCTCATCGGTGTCGGTGAGCTTTAGATATTTGCCCGTGGTAGCACTATACAACACTTCATCAGCCGTCATATATTGCCCACTCACCGCATTGCGGAATGTGTAACTGCCATCGCCCACTGGCTCAATGTGCCACCAGGCATCGTCGGGGTAGCTGGTGCCTTGCAAGTAATACAAATAGATAGTTTGGTCGTGCTTGGCACCGAGCACCACCGCTCCCTGGCCCGCATAACAGGCACAGTCAATGCGATACAACTTGTCGGCACTGAAACCGGGGTCTGCCGCCAGGGCTGTGGTCAGTGTGGCGAACAAAGCGAAGAACGTGAGTAGCAGTTTATTCATCTTGCGATTATTTTAAGGATACGCTCGCAAAGGTAATTATTTTGAAAAATACTTGCAAAAGTATGCCGCAATTATTACATTTCTGTTAATTATATGCGCACACTCAAGAAGCATTTACACACAAGAACACGCGCTAACAGGTAGGGTTTTCAAAATTGGCATCAAAAACGAGACCGTTTTTGGGGCATTATAAGTTGCTTGAAACGCGCTGCAAAAAAACGCAAGCACTAATGGGGGCGACGCGTCTCGCGTCGGGAAAAGATTCAGCTA
>ERZ1026886.968-NODE-968-length-13488-cov-4.319586_pt1 | contig 13488 bp, 3 predicted proteins | sample MGYA00380173_ERZ1026886 | MGnify/ENA primary metagenome ERZ1026886 (study PRJEB33269, sample SAMEA4719809) | human gut metagenome | biome: human-associated habitat; feature: organic feature; material: feces | place: Cameroon | collected 2013-10 ... | reverse complement strand
GTATCAATATTACCGGCAATTACGAAACTGCGCTGATGAAGGGCGCAAGAGCGGCAACCACCAGCGCTATGCTTTCCTGGCGTGATAATGCTGCGAACGTAATTTATCGCGGTGATATGCTGCGTGCACATATGGAAAGCGATGGTATCTGGGCTAAGACCTTCGGCGGCAAGGATAGCTACAATGCAAATGCAGTTGATTTGAGCAACAACTATTGGGGTGCACAGGTTGGCTATGACCGAATGTATGACAATGGCTGGATTCTGGGCGCTGCAATTGATTACCAGAAGGGCAGCTCCAGCTACAATTACACTGATGATGATTTTGGTGTTATTGGCGGCAACAGTGGCGATAACAAGCTATACAGCGTTGGACTGTATGCTTCTAAGGACCTGGGCAAGGGCGCTCATATGGACTTCGCTGCTAAGGCCGGCAGCGTGCGCAACGAGTTCAGCGTACACAACGGTATTGGCACTGAGCTGAGCGGTATTTACAGAAACCGTGGTTATAGTGCAACCGCAAGCCTGGCAAAACGTATCGGTACGGATAAGAGCTATCTGGAGCCGCAGGTACAATTGACCTGGGCACAGCTGGGAGGCAGAAACTTTGCTGCTGCTACCGATAGCGGCGAAGTGCTGAACGTTAACCAGGAAGGCTACAACAGCCTTGTTGGTCGTCTGGGCTTAGAGCTGGGTAAAACCGGCCGTATGGGCTCTGTATATGCTCGCTTTGGTCTGGCACATGAGTTCTCCGGTGATATTACCGGCAACTATAGCGCAGAGGACGGTGGCAGCAAGACCACCTCTGTAGAAACTAAGGGCACCTGGGCAGAAATGAGCCTGGGCACTACCTTGAACATTAAGCCTAATGCAAGCGCATATTTCGATGTATCACGCACTTATGGCGCAGATTACGAGCATGACTGGAAGTTCAGCGGCGGCCTGCGCTTTGCACTGGACCGTTTGCCGAAGCAAGCTCAGGAAATCAGCGGCAAGGCTGAAGCTGAGCAGTTCCTTGCGGGCGAGGGCGCAGCAGTTCAGAAAAATGCTGCTGCTAACGTGAAGACTGAAGCAATGCCAACTATTGCTGAAGAAGAGCATACTCTCAATACTCAGCCTGCAGCAGAGAACGCGCACGAGACTGTAGCTGCGCAAGAAACTGCTGTAGAAGAAGCTCCTGCAGCAGAAACAACTACTGTGGTAGAGCATTCTGAGCCTACTTATGTGGAAACTGTAACCACCTATGCTGCACCTGAGCCGACAGCAGCTGATTTCGATGAAATGAGCTTTGAGCTGGCTCCTATCGTTGTTACTGCTTCCCGTGCAGAAGAGTCTATTCTGAAGGCTAAAGCAGATATGAGCGTTGTTGGCCGTGAAGAAATTGAAAAGATGCATATGGAAAACGTAGAGGAGGCTCTGCGTACTGTTCCGGGTGCACAATTCCTGAATTATGGCGCTAACGGCCTGAATGCTAATCTGAGCGGCATCCGCCTGAACGGCAGCAAGGACGTAGTTATCCTTGTCGATGGCGTAAGAGTTAATGACTTCAAGGGCTCCGGCAGCAGCGGTTATATGTTTGCAGCACTCATGAACAACATGGATAACATTGAGCGCGTGGAAGTACTGCGCGGCAGTGCGGCAACCATGTATGGCAGCGGTGCTAAGGGCGGTGTTATTAACATCATCACCCGTAAACCGACCGAAGCCAAGACGGTAATTGATATTTCTCGCGGCAACTTCGGTAAAGAGGCTTATAACTTCAATACCCAGGCTGCCAAGAACAAGGTCAGCTACAATATTTATCATGACAGATCCATTTCCGGTTCTACCAAGGACGGTAGCGGCAAGGTATGGCCTGGTCAGAACAATACCAAGAGCAGCGGTGCTAAGTTTGAATATAGATTTAATGATGCTAATAAGTTGACTGTAAACTATGAAACTATTGGCTCCGACTACACTGGTACTGACCTCATATATGGCGGTAATTATGTAGGTATGTATGACAGCGACAGCATTACCCTGAAGCACGATTGGCAGATTAATGATGCCTGGAGCAACACCCTGCTGTACCGTACAACGAAGGAGAAACATTCCTGGGCTAAACCGGGCGGTGAGGATCCTGATATGATCGTGCCTATTACCGGTAACCAGGAATACAAGCTGTTCAGCGATAACTTCCAATATCATTCCAATCGTTACTCCATGTACGGTGGCATTGAATACAGCAAGGGCAAGGACAACGATGTACACAAGGATGCTACCAATACCTCCCTCTTCCTGCAGGGCGATTGGGAAATCCTGCCGCATCTGACACTGTCCGGCGGTATCCGTCATGACCGTCCGGAAAACTTTGACAGCCATAATTCCTTCAGCTACAAGCTTGGTTGGGATATTACCGAAAACGATACCCTGTACGCAGGTCGTAGTGATTTCTACATCATGCCGAGCCTGACTCAGCTGTACGATCATAGATTTGGTAATGAAAAGCTGCTGGCTTCTGAAGGCCGCACTACCACCATTGGTTACAACCACAAATTCAATCCGGATAACTATGTGATGTTCAACTGGTTTGAAACTAAAACTGCAGTTGGTATGAGCATGAGTAATACTACTGATAAGAATGATCCGACCTACGGTCAGTATCAAAACAGCCGCGACGGTGTATCCCGTGGTTGGAACGTACAGTACAATGCACGTCTGAGCGATACTCTGATGTTTAAATTTGGTTGGGCACACCTGCTCTTCAACGAGGCTGATAACTTTACCATGGGCTATGCACCTAAGGATAAAGCAACCTTTGGCCTGTACTATGATAAGGACAAATTCGGTGCTGCCTTCGATGGCTTCTACTTCATCCGTGATACCAAGGGCCTGAAGCCGGGCGTTAAGGGTTGGCCTTCCGATAAGTATGGTGTTTACAACCTGTCTCTTAACTACACTGCTGATAAGCAGACCAAGTTCTACCTCAAGGTGGACAACGTATTCAACAAGCTGTGGGCTGAGCATACTGACGCTATTTGGAATGATGGTGCGGGCTGGTATTCCATGCCGGGAAGAAGCTTCGTACTTGGTATGCAGTACACCTTCTAAGCTACGAGTTAATCATGTTATATACGGAGCAGAACGCTCTGCTCCGTATTATATAAATTGTATTTTTTGATGATGCAAAGGAGATTTTATCATGGCAAAAGCTGCTGAAAAAGAAGAAATTAAAGTAACTGAAATGGAAAACAAAATTGAGAAGATGACTCAATTTCTGGCTGACAATAAAATCGAATGCTTCGATATCCAAAAAATGGAAGACGAGCATCACACCACTATCTTCCGTAGCCGCATGGAAGTTAAAGGCCAACTGCTGCCGATGGCTTTGCTGATGGACGACAGCGTTTACATGCTGCTACAGGTGCAAATCGCTCCGCAGGTAATCGATGAAGAAAAGCTGAAAGCACTTGCCGGTGCTATCAACAACATGAACAACAACGTGCGTCCGTTCAAATTCACCGTTTCCGAGAGAGGCGACTTTATGCTGAATGCTTGCATTACCGCTGAAAACACCACCTTCAACCCGGCTCTGGTAAATGCTATCATGGGCGAGGCTGTTAAATTCATGGAAGCACAATACGGCAACATCATGGAAGCTGTTTGGGCTAAATAAGGAGAGTGGCAGAAATGAAGAAAAAACTTATTACCTTACTGATGAGCGCCGTTATGGCTTTAGGTATCAGCGCAAGTGCTTTTGCTGCACCTGTTGGCGTTGTTAACGTTAATGCAATTTTGAACAGCTATCCGGGAATTACCGAGATTGCTAAATCTGTAGCACAGGAAAAAACTCGTCTGCAGGAGGAGTTCAATAAACAATCTGCAAACATGAGCGATGCAGATAAGCAGGCTCTGGCTGAAAAGCTCAGCAAGCAGCTGGCTGACTTTGAACAGAAGAAGATGGCGCCTGTGCAAAAGAAAATCAACAAGACCATTCTGGACGTAGCTAAAGCAAACAACATTGACAGTGTTGTGAATATGAATGCTATGGTAGCAGGCGGTAAGGACCTTACCGACGAGGTTATTAAAGCGCTGAAATGAACGCAGCGTCTTAATGAGAAATTGAATTCTTTTATTGAAAAGTTACAGGCTGCATTGATGAGCAGCAGCCTGTTTGATTAATGTATAAGCTGTACGGAGTTATATTTTGTACAGAAGGGAGAAGCAGAAACGATGATTGTTTCTGCTTTTCCTAACCAATTTTTAAGGAGGAGTATATGCTGAAGCTAAGTAGTAAAAAGAAAAATGCTTGCCTGGCACTTGCCGTTGCCGCAACTATTTTAGGCGGCGGTAATGTTTTTGCAGCAGAAACTGCCAATTACACTAATACTATTACCGGTGAATCAATGTTTGATGGTGCCTATGAAGATATAATTGATGAGAACGGAGTATATAAATTTACTCAGGATACTCAAATTACTCATAACCAATATGGCGTTGAGCTGATGGAAAATGCTAAAATTGATGCAACCGGCAAAACACTGACCTTTAATATTAAGGACGCAACACTGTGCGGCGCAGGTATTAAAATTGATGATGCTAAAACATTGTCCATTAAAGCTAATACCGTAAAAATGAACCTGACCAATAAAAGTGGTAAAGTGCTTAATTCTGAAGGCTTGCAGGGCGTACGAATTACTAATTATGATGCTAAGCTGACTGTTGATGGCAATTTGGATATTACCGCCGATGGTACAACCAATACTATTGGTATTTATAACAGAGGCAACGTTGTTGTTAATGGCGATGTAAAGCTGAATATTGAAGGACATAATGGCGGTAATGATATTTATGGTGCCAGCGGCCTTTATGCTACAAGCAGCATGAAATCAACCAAGGGCGGCAACATTACCATTAACGGTAATGTTGACTTCCAGGGTAATGCCAATGGCTTGGTGGCCAACAGTGGCGGTGCTGTAGTTAATGTTAAGGGCGGCAATATTGCTATTAACAAGGATCAGACTTTTGCGTATGCTGCTATCTATGCAATGGACGGCGTTGTCAACATGAACGTTCTCAAAGATGAGGAAGGTAATGTTACCGGCGCAGATAGCAATAAGGTTACTATCAAGGGTAACGTTGGCCTGCATACCGGTGCAACAAATAGTGCAGATATTTACGGAACCAAGAGTGAACTTAACCTTGGCCTGACTACTGACACCTCCAGCCTGACTGGCGTTGTGTATAACCAATATGGTAGCGAGGGCGTTACTAAAAATGATGTAACCTTTACCGGTGCTGCTAACCTGTGGCTGCAAAACGGTGCAACCTGGACCAACGAAAAATGGGGCAAGACTGATAGAAATTTCCAAGGAAGTTATGTAACTAACTTTGTTGGTGGTGCAATTGATGCAAAGGCTGGCAACATCTTCCAAAATGATAAGAAAACGCTGACTATTGATAACTACAGCGGTAACACCAACATCTTCTATGCACATACTGGCAATGGCGAGGCAACTGATAACTACGCAGCAGGCGACACTGTTATCAACAGTGCGGCAGCAGGCTCTGTAGTATCTCTGATCACTGATAATACCGGTGTTGCTATGGGTAATGCTGACAGCGTAGCTAACGTGCTGAATGCTTTAGCAGGCAAGCTGACCTACAGTAACTTCACCAAGGATGAAGAAAACCTGAAGGGTTATGTGAAGATTGCCAGCGGTCTGACTGCAGGCAGTGCTGCTATTCAGACCGGCGACATCGCCTTCAATAAGGCAGATGGCAAGGGCACTTATACTAAATCTGAAGAAAATCCTATCGTTCCCTCTAAGACAGAGTTTACCACTACCTTGACCGGCGATAAGGATAAAGATACTGAGTACGCAGGTAATATTAACGGCGATGGCGCTTATACCTTCAGCAATGATTCAACGATTACTCTGGCAAGTCCTGAGAACAATGCAGGTGCGATTACTGCTGAGCGTGATTTGACTATTGAAGCTGCCAAAGACCTGAAGCTGAAGGTTAATAGCTCAAATGAAAATAGCTATGGCCTTGTACAGGATGCAGGTAAAAATGTTGTTATCAACGCAGAAAATCTGCATGTTGATATTACTAACAATAAGGGCAGAGCTGATGCGATTCATGTTAACGGCAGCTCTAATGGTGAGCGCGGTTCCCTTACTCTTAATGGCAACCTGAACATGAAAGCAACCCATGATATAAGTGCAGACGTTGGCGGCGCCTATACTTTGGGTGCTTACACATACCAGGCTGATATAGTGATTAACGGTAACGTTACCTCTGCAATTGATGCAGGTGCTGGTGTTAATGCCTATTACGGCGCATCACATCTGTATTCTTCCGGTGCAACCGGCGAGCAAAACGAAGGCTATAAGGCAGGCACGCTTACTGTCAACGGTAATGTTGACCTGAGCGGTACTGCACAGGGCCTGTTTGCAAACATTGGCGGTGCTGTTGTTACAGTGAACGGCGGCGGTAAGATTATTCTTGATGAAAAGGCTGCCAAGAGCAATGGTTATGCAGCTATCCGTGCTGAGGACTCTACTGCTAACATGAACGTTAAGCTGGATGCTGCAGGCAATGCTACTGGCGGCTTGGGTAATGACGTTGTAATCAAAGGCAACGTAGCTGCCAGCGTTGGTGCTGTCAACAGCATTGATAAAAACGGTACGATGACCAGAGTTAATCTGGCGCTTGATACTGATAAATCATCTTTGCAGGGTGCAATAGTTAACGGCTTTGACCGTGAGGATGGCACTACCGGCATTGATACTGAAGCTGACGAGGGCGGAACTGTAAGCAAGCACTTCACCGGTGAAAACAACTTGTGGCTGCAGAATGGTGCAACCTGGACAAATAAGCTTTATGGAAAATTGAAGTTCTTTAAAGATGATAAATACCAGACTCCTTTCTTGGGCAGCCATGTAACAAATTTTGTTGGCGGTGCAAGCGATGCTAAAGCAGGCAATATCTTCCAAAATGATAGAAGAACGCTGACCATTGATAACTACAGCGGCAATACCAATATCTTCTACGCACACAAAGGCAACGGTGAAGTAGCTGATAACTACGCAGCAGGCGACACCATTATCAGGCATGCAGAAAAAGATGCTGCCGTAACATTGATTACCGATAACACTGGTGTCAGCATGGACAGCGAAGACAGCGTAACAAACGTGCTGAATGCTTTGGCAGGCAAGCTGACCTACAGCAACTTCACCACTGATGAAAACAATCTGCATGGTTATGTGAAGATTGCTGACGGCCTGACTGCAAGCAGCGCAGCGCTGAAGACCGGCGATATCACTTTCAATAAAGAAGATGGCAAGGGTACCTATGTTAAGCCTGAAGCACCTGTTGTTCCGTCTAAAACAGAATTCACCACTACTTTGACCGGTGATACTGAAGGAGATACTGAATATGCAGGCAATATCAAGGACGGCAAGTACGTTTTTGCTGCAGATACTACAGTTAAAGCAGAAGCTAATTCTGCAGTTGACGTTAAAAAAGCACCGCTTACTATTGAAGCAGGCAGCAACAAGCTTGTCTTGACTGCTAAGAAGGGAAGCTGGACTGATGTTACTGTAGCATTTAATCACGATATTGCAGGTACAACTAAAATTACTGCCGGTGAGCTGGTAATCGGCGCTGCTGGTGGCTATGGTGCTGGCGCTTATGGTTTTGACCGTTCCGGCCTTGTTGTGAAGAATGGCAACGTTGATATCACAGCAGCTACTACCACCGTTCATGCTCATTCTGATGCAACTAATCCTGCTTATGGCATTTTAGCGCAAAATAATGCCAGCCGCGTAGATATTCACGGTGACCTTAAGCTGGCAAATGACAGCTTTGGTCCTACCCATGGTCTTTGGGCCGAGGATGCAAAGGATTGGGGTGGCAAAGCATCTATCATCAACGTAGATGGTAAGGTTGATATCAACCTGAAAAATGGTAATGCACTGACTGCTATCAGAACCGGTTCTACCGTTACTGTCGGCGGCGGTAATATTCAGATTGCTGCTAACAAAGATAAAGAAAACTATGCATTGAAGGCTGATGGCGGTAATGTTAACGTAAATATGAAGTCTAACAAGCTTTCTGCCGGCAAAACTACTACAGTAATCAAAGGCAATGCAATTGCTTATAGCGAAAAGGCTAACTCTAATTATGACTATCCTGATCGAGACAGCGTTATCAATATAGGCTTGTCTGATAAGGATTCTTCCTGGACCGGTGTTGCGTTTTCTAAAGACCTTGGTACAACTGGTAATCCTTATAAGGGTATCATTAATCTTTATGTTTCCAACGGTGCAACCTGGAACAATGAAGCATGGGGCAAAACCAATACATCCTTTGCTGGCAGCCATGTAGCTAAATTAACTGGCGGTAACAGCGAAGCTGCTGCAGGTAATATCTTCCAAAAGGACAGCAACAACCTGACCATTGATCTTTATCGCGGTAACACCAATATCTTCTATGCACATGAAGGAAATGGTGAAGCTGCTGCTAACTATGCAGCAGGCGACACTATTATTACAGGTGCTGTAGATGGTTCTGTTGTTAACCTGATTACCGATAACACCGGTATTGCTATGGACAACGAGGAAAGTGTTGCTAATGTATTGAATGCTTTGGCAGGCAAGCTTACATATAGCAATTATACTGAAGGCGAAAGAAATCTGACCGGTTATGCAAAAATTGCTGATGGCCTGACTGCAAGCAGCCAAACCTTAAAATCTGATACCATTAAATTTAATAAGGATACCGGTAAGGGTGGAACTAAAGAGGATGGTTCCGGTCCTGACGAGGGTGATACCAAGAACATTTTCACCGATTTTATCAGCGGTGAGAAACAGGGTGCATATAGCAGCGTACAGCAAGACGACCGCTCCTATGTATTTACTGAAGATACAACCATTAAGATTAACCAGATGACCTTTAAGGAAAAGGATCCGAACTGGGATACTGGCTTTATCATCAGCGGTGCTGCTGTACAAAATGGCAAGGACGTTAAGGATCTGGTGATTAAGGCTGAGGATAAGACTCTGAAGCTGAAAGTAGCTCTGGACAGCCAGACTACTCCGCCTGACCCGAATGCAGGTATTCTGAATAACAGAATTCCGCTGCGCGGCATCGATAACAGCATTGCAGGCAGCACAACAACAATTACTGCAGGCACTTTGGATATTGATATTGACAATACCTATTCCCGTGTATTGAGCAATGGTAACCCAATGATCGGCGCAGGCAGCGTAGCAGCTATTTACGTTAACAGCACCGGCGAGAAGGCTGCAGTAACTGTTAACGGCAATACTGTTATCAAAGCTCATGGCTATAATAACGTATATGGCGTTAACGCTAACGGCAATGCCGAAATCAAGCTGCATGGAGACCTGACCATGGCTAAGGACGGCGACAAGTGGGCTATTGCAAACGTTATCGATGGCAAAAACACTACTACTCTGGGTGAATCCTCCTGGAGAAACATTGCCGGTATCAACGCTCACGGTCCAGGTGCCAGCGTAGTTGTTGATGGCAAGACTACCATTGCAGCTCACGGCTCTGGTGCTGTAGCAGCAGATGGTGCTACTGTAACTCTGGGTGCAGCTGATATCGAAATTATGAATAATAGCGATGAAAAGGGCTATGCTTACCATGCTGTTGGTGCAGCTTTGGGTACCGTTAGTGTAGGTGACGAGGGTAAAACTGTTACTCTTAAAGGTAATGCAGGCATCTTCGGCAAGCAGGGACAGGATAAAACTTTTGCCAGCGATAGCAAAGAATCCGTTGTTAACCTCAAGCTGACTACCGAAGATTCTGCTTGGAACGGCGTTGCTTATAAGCACTTTACTGATGAAGAAAAAGCAAATGGCTATGGTGGTTCCATTAATCTGACTCTGTCCAACGGTGCATCCTGGACTAATGAAAAATATGGTCACACCTATGGTAATGAAGAGTGGGAAAAATACAGATTCGCTGGCAGTGAAATTGCAAGCTTCGTTGGTGGTGCAAGCGATGCTAAAGCAGGCAATATCTTCCAAAAGGACAGCAACGCGCTGACTATCGATAGCTATAGCGGCAACACCAACATCTACTATGCACACACCGGCAACGGCGAAGCAGCAGAAAACTACGCAGCAGGTGATACCATTATTAAGCATGCAGAGAAGGATTCTGTAGTATCCCTGATTACCGACAACACTGGCATAGATATGGACAGCGAGGACAGCGTTGCTAACGTACTGAACACCTTGGCAGGCAAGCTGACCTACAGCAACTTCGTAAATGGCGAGAAAAACCTGACCGGTTTAGTGAAGATTGCTGACGGTCTGACTGCTTCTTCCGTAGCGCTGAAGACTGGCAATATCGCCTTCAGCACTGAAGACGGTAAAGGCAGCCTGAAGAAGGAAGATGTTAAACCTGAACCTCCGACACCTCCGACACCGACCTATCCTGAGGATCAAAAGGCTGATAAATTTGACCAAGGTATTTCCGGCAATGACGAGAAATATAAAGAGGAAGGCGTACTGAAGGAAGACGGCTCTTATGTCTTCACCAAGAACCCGACTTCTATCGAAGTTGAAAAGGGCGCAGCAGTTGGTGCAACCGATAAAGATATCGTAATCGACACCACCAAGGCTAAGTTGGTGCTGAAGGGCGAAACCGGCATCAAGGCTGACGGTGCAGATGTTAATGTTAAGGGCAGCACTGATATCAGCGGTAAAGTAGGTATCGACGCAGTAAACGGCAATGTAACCCTGAACGGCAGCACTGTTATCAACGGTACTGATGCTGCAATCAATGCAGGCGAAGGCGCTGATGTAGATATCAACACCAACAACAGCGCTCTGAACATCAAGGGTGATATCAACGCCAACGGTGGTAACATTACTGTAGATAGCGGTAAAGCAACCGGCACTATTGAAAGTAACGTAACTGCAAGCAACGGTGGCAATGTTGAAATCAGCCTGAACGAAAAGAACTCTAAGCTGACAGGCAGCTACAACGTTGATGGCGACAGCAGCATCTTAATGAATATTACTAACGGCGCAACTTGGGAGCTGATTGACGATGAAGATGAAGCTGCTGGTATGTCCCTGATGAGAATGGCTAAGGCTCTGGCAGCTACCGCAAAAGGCCTGACACTCAATGGTGGCAAAACAGAGGCTGAAACCGGTTTCATTAATCTGCAAAAGAGAACTAAGGACGTCAATATTGCTAATTACAGCGGTTGGGAAACCTTCATCTACAGTCATGAGGGTGCAGGCGATAAGGTTAGCGACTACAAGTCCGGCGATACCATTATCGATAAGGCAGAAAAAGGCTCTGGTGTAATCCTGTCTACCGATAACAGTGGCATTAACATGAAGGACAAAAACGCTGTTGAGGCAACTCTGAAGGCTTTGGCACAAAAGGTTACCTATAACGACCACGAAGCAAACGGCGGCAACCTGACTGGTAAGGTACAAATTGCTGATGGCCTGACATCTTCCAGCAAAGCTCAAAACGTCGGTAATCTGCATTGGGATGAAAACGGCAAGGGCCAATATGATCCGGACAGTGTAAACTGGAACAAGATTATCGAAGGCGATTACGAAACCTTTGTTATGAAGGGCGTAAGAAGCGCAGCAACAACCTCTCTGCACACCTGGCGTGACAACATGCAGGACACCTACACCGGTGCAGACTTGGCTGATGAAGACGGTATGTTCGCAAAAGCATTGGGCGGCAAGACCAGCTCTGATGTTAAGGGCGTTAAAGATGACAACACCTACCGCGGAGTACAGGTTGGTTATGACAAAGCTCTGGCAAACGGCTGGCATACTGGCGTAGCGTTTGACTACCGCAATGGCGATTCCAACTACCTGCTGGGTGGCAAAGGCGACAACCAGATGTACAGCCTGGGCGTATACGGCGTGAAGAACTATGAAAACAATGCTTACTTCCGCGTAGCAGCGAAGGTTGGCCGTGTTCAAAACGAATACGACGTATACAATGAAATCCGCAGCCTGAAGCTGCATGGCGATTACAAATCCAACGCTTACGGCCTGACTATGGAATATGGCAAGACCTTCGGTGATGAGGATACCTACTTCACTCCGAAAGCACAGCTGACCTGGTCTCAGGTAGGCGCCAAGGATTACACTGCTCATACCGATAACGCAACCATGCAGATTTCTCAGGACAGCTACAGCAGCTTCGTTGGCAGACTGGGCTTTGAAGCAGGCGTGAAGAGCGAGAAGGGCCGCTTGTATGCAGGCCTGTTCGCAGCACACGAGTTTAACGGCGACATCAGCGCAAGCTACTTCGCAAACGATGGCGACAGAAAACACACCAGCTTCGACGGTGAAGAAACCTGGATGGAAATGAAGCTCGGCGGAACTTATGACTTCAGCAATAATGCACATCTGTATGCAGATATTGCTAAGGACTTCAACGGCAACTTCGAACGCAAGTGGAAGATGAACGTTGGTCTCCGTTTCGAGTTCTAAGATAATTATTTCAGCTCTCTCATATTTTTCATACTCAGCTGCGGTGCTGCCATGGCAGCGCTGCAGCAACCTCAAAAAACTTATAAAAAACAGCTCCGTCATGCGCAGTGCATTTCGGAGCTGTTTTCACCTGTAATTCTCTTGACCATACTATTACTATATAGCTTATAATAACAATAAAAATCAAAGGAGGCTGATTATGTCGGAACATTTATGTACCTTGTCGACAGGAGATAAGGTTTATTTTTACGATAAAAGCATCGTTATCTATTTTTCAGGAACGCGCAAAATCTTAAGCACATCGCTTTATAACGGCGGCTACCATGATGATTACACTGCCGTATATAATTATGATGCCAAGCAGGGAGCCGGCATGCCCTGCGAAATGCTGGCGGACACCTATGTGGAGCATATGCGCCTTGTATCCAAGCGCCTGGCGCTGGACCCGGACAAGGTGAGCGGCATGGGCACAGCGGCCAGCATGGAAAACGCCGTGGTAGAAACCCTGAGCTTTAAGGAGCTGACTGTGACTGCTATAGTAACCGGCGGCATTGAAACTAACGGCGGCCGTGCTGGTGACCCCGCGGATTACTATAAGCCGCAGCCCAAGCCGGTGAAGTACGGTACCATCAATATTATGCTGCTGTTGGACTGCGATATGCCGGAAGGAGTAATGGCGCGCGCTCTGGTGACCTGTACCGAGGCCAAGACAGCCGCTATTCAAGAGCTGCTGGAGGGCAGCAAATACTCCAACGGTATTGCTACAGGCTCTGGCACGGATCAGACGATTATCATCGCCAACAGTGCGAGTGAACTGTACATGGAGGGAGCAGGCAAGCACTCCAAGCTGGGTGAGCTTATCGGCAAAACCGTGAAGAACGCAGTTAAAAAAGCGTTGGCCAAGCAATCCGGCCTCACTCCGGCGAAGCAGCATGACGTGTTCCGCCGCCTCAAACGCTTTGACATCAAGCCGGGCGATATGTGGCAGGCATACA
>ERZ1026886.960-NODE-960-length-13562-cov-45.532243_pt1 | contig 13562 bp, 8 predicted proteins | sample MGYA00380173_ERZ1026886 | MGnify/ENA primary metagenome ERZ1026886 (study PRJEB33269, sample SAMEA4719809) | human gut metagenome | biome: human-associated habitat; feature: organic feature; material: feces | place: Cameroon | collected 2013-10 ... | reverse complement strand
ACCCTAAAGCCGTTCTTTTTGATATGGATGGCGTATTATATAATAGTATGCCCAACCATGCCGTAGCTTGGCAGGAATCGATGAAGCAGTTTGATATCCACATGACTGCAGCCGATGCCTACGCCACCGAGGGAGCCCGAGGCATCGACACCATCCAACTGATGGTGAAGAAGCAGAAGGGTATCGATATCTCTCTGGATGAAGCACAGAAAATGTATGATGTGAAGACCGATATCTTCCACTCGATGCCTACCGCCGAGATATTTCCTGGCGTGAAGGAAATCATGCAGAAAATCAAGAATGCCGGTATGCAGGTGGGAGTTGTAACGGGCAGTGGTCAGCGTCCGCTCATCATGCGATTACTCAACGACTTCGGTGACTTTCTGGATGAAGCACATATCGTAACCGCCTACGACGTGAAGCGAGGCAAACCAAATCCTGATCCATATCTGATGGGCTTGCAGAAGGCTGGCAATCTGAAACCTTGGGAAGGTATCGTGGTGGAGAATGCACCACTAGGTGTCCGTGCCGGAGTAGCCGCCAACATCTTTACGGTGGCCATCAATTCCGGTCCGCTTCCAGACCACGAGCTATCAGATAAGGGCAGCAACCTGCTCTATCATCAGATGACAGAGTTCTGCAATGACTTTGAAACCCTAATAGCTGCAGCCGGAAGTATCAGCCACAACTGCGACACAAAATAAGATTGCAGCCTGCACTTCTGACATAATAAAGAAAAAAGAAATTTAAAAAAGTATAAAGGAAGTGATAAGTATCAGTTTTTATCACTACCTTTGTGCTTGTATTATCCATGCGATGTACACAGAAAATAATAACTTATAAAACTTAAAAGATAAAAATTATGAGTAACTACCCTAAAATCGGTATCCGTCCTACTATCGACGGACGTCAGGGAGGCGTACGTGAAAGCCTCGAGGAAAAAACCATGAACTTGGCTAAGTCCGTAGCCAAACTCATTTCAGAGAACTTACGCAATGGCGATGGCTCACCAGTGGAGTGTGTAATCGCTGACAGTACCATTGGTCGTGTAGCAGAGAGTGCAGCTTGCGCAGAAAAGTTTGAGCGCGAGGGTGTTGGCTCTACTATCACCGTTACTTCTTGCTGGTGCTATGGTGCTGAGACAATGGATATGAATCCACATTGGCCTAAGGCTGTTTGGGGATTCAACGGTACAGAGCGTCCAGGTGCTGTTTATCTGGCAGCAGTTCTCGCAGCTCATGCCCAGAAGGGATTGCCAGCTTTCGGCATCTATGGCCATGACGTACAGGACTTGGAGGACGACTCTATCCCTGCTGATGTAGCAGAAAAGATCTTGCGCTTTGCTAGAGCTGCTCAGGCTGTGGCTACCATGCGTGGAAAATCATATCTTTCCATGGGTAGTGCCTGCATGGGTATTGCAGGTTCTATCGTTGACCCTAACTTCTTCCAGGAGTACCTCGGTATGCGCAACGAAAGTGTTGACCTTACTGAGATTATCCGCCGCATGACTGAGGGTATCTACGACCCTGTGGAGTACGAGAAGGCAATGGCATGGACCCGCGAGCACTGTATGTGCAATGAGGGTGAGGACATCGCCAACCATGAAAAGGCAAAGACACGTGAACAGAAGGACGCTGACTGGGAGTTCATCGTGAAGATGACTATCATCATGCGCGACTTGATGCATGGTAACCCAAGATTGAAAGAGTTAGGTTTCAAGGAGGAAGCATTAGGCCATAATGCCATCGCTGGTGGTTTCCAGGGACAGCGTCAGTGGACAGACTTCTATCCTAACGGCGATTATCCAGAGGCTCTCCTCAACACTTCTTTCGACTGGAACGGTATCCGTGAAGCTATCATCCTCGCTACAGAGAATGATGCTGGCAACGGCGTAGCTATGTTGTTCAACCACCTGTTGACAGGTCGTGCTCAGATTTTCAGCGACGTTCGTACCTATTGGAGTCCTGAGGCAGTGAAGCGTGTTACCGGTAAGGAACTTACAGGTCAGGCAGCTGGTGGTATCATCCACTTGATCAACTCTGGTGCTACCACACTCGACGGTACAGGTCAGGCTACAGATGCAGAGGGCAACCCAATCATGAAGCAGCCTTGGGAGATGACCGAGGAGGATGTAGATAAGTGCTTGAAGGCAACTACCTGGTATCCAGCCAACCGTGACTACTTCCGTGGCGGCGGTTTCTCTTCCAACTTCCTCAGCAAGGGCGGTATGCCTGTAACCATGGTTCGTCTGAACCACGTAAAGGGTCTTGGTCCTGTGCTCCAGCTGGCAGAAGGTTGGACTGTAGAGATTGATCCTGAGATTCACAAGGTTCTCGACAAGCGTACAGACCCAACATGGCCTACAACCTGGTTCGCACCACGCCTTTGCGACAAGGCTCCATTCAAGGATGTATATTCTGTGATGAACAACTGGGGCGCAAACCATGGTGCTATCAGCTATGGTCATATCGGTGCCGACCTCATCACCCTCTGCTCTATTCTCCGCATCCCAGTATGCATGCACAACGTAGAAGACGATAAGATCTTCCGTCCTGCATCTTGGAACGCATTCGGTATGGACAAGGAAGGTGCAGACTTCCGTGCTTGCAAGAACTACGGTCCTATATATAAATAAGGTGTAACACCATCATTACGAATATCATTCAAAAAAAAGAAAAAGAAAATGATTACAGAAGAGCATATTCAGAAATTCCTGGAGCAGGCTCACCGCGTAGGTGACGCTGGTCTCACCATTTGCAGTAGTGGCAACCTCTCTTGGCGCATCGGCGACGAGGCCCTTGTCTCAGGTACAGGTTCATGGGTTCCTAGCCTCCAGAAGGAGAAGGTATCTCAGTGCCTGGTGGCAACTGGCGAAGTTCTCAATGGTGTCAAGCCTTCTATGGAGAGCGGTTTCCACCTCGGTGTACTCCGTGAGCGTCCTGACTGCGACGTGGTTCTCCACTTCCAGTCTCCTTTTGCAACAGCTGTAGCTTGCATGCAGGAAACTCCAAAGGACTTCAATGTAACTGCAGAGGTACCATGCCACGTTGGCAAGGAAATCCCTGTAATTCCTTACTATCGTCCTGGTTCTCCAGAATTGGCAGCAGCAGTCATCGCAGCCTTGAAGGATCACAACTCAGCTCTCTTGCTGAAGCACGGACAGGTAGTTTGCGGCAAGAATTTCGATGAGGTGTTCGAGCGTGCCATGTTCTTTGAGATGGCTTGCAGAATCATCGTTCAGAGTGGCGGCAAATACACCACACTGACACCGGAAGAAATCGACGATCTCGAGGTTTACGTATTAGGTAAGAAACAATAAGCCTCTATCCTCTATATGAGAGAAGCGGTAGGAGAGAAAGCTGCCCGCTAACGGGGCACTCTCCTACCGCTTTTTACCAATTAACAGTTTATCTACCCTAACTTTTTAGAAATAACCATGATTTATCTAGCTATTGACTTCGGTGGAGGAAGCGGAAGAGTACTCGCCGGCAAATTGGAAAACGGCAAATTAGAAATGGAACTCATCCATCGTTTCCCTAACCGACAGATAAGATTAGGCAATCACGTATATTGGGACTTCCTCGCCCTTTTCGAGGATATGAAGACGGGGCTGAAGATGGCAGGAGCCAAAGGTCTCAAGGTAGATGGCATTGCCATCGATACCTGGGGAGTGGATTTCGGGCTCATCGACAAAGACGGTAACCTTTTGGGCAACCCAGTCTGCTATCGCGATGCCCGCACCAAGGGGATGCCGGAAGAAGTATTCAAGCAGATTGACCCATCGGCACATTATGCCATCAACGGCACGCAGGTGATGGAAATCAATACCCTCTTCCAACTCTACAGTATGAAGAAGGCCAACAGTCCGCAATTGGAAAAGGCAGCTCATCTGCTGTTCACCCCAGACCTCTTCAGCTATTATCTCACAGGCGAAGCCAACAATGAATATACCATCGCATCCACTTCAGAACTGCTGAATGCCAGCACCAAGGATTGGGATTGGGAAACCATCGACCAGCTGGGACTCCCACGCCACATCTTCGGTAAGATTGTGATGCCAGGCACCGTAAGAGGAAAACTGCGCCGTGATATTGCAGAAGAAACCGGATTGGGCGAGGTGGATGTCATCGCAGTAGGCTCTCACGATACAGCCAGTGCTGTTGCTGCCGTACCAGCCACAGAAGATGAGAGCCCGGTAGCCTTCATCAGTTCTGGCACCTGGTCGCTCCTGGGCGTTGAGATAGAAAAGCCTATCCTCACCGAGGAAGCCCGAAAGGCTGAATTTACCAATGAGGGCGGCATCGGCGGTCGCATCACCTTCCTGCAGAACATCACAGGACTCTGGATTATGCAGAGACTAATGGCAGAATGGAAAGAGAATGGCGAGGAACAGCAGTTTGATGTCATCCTTCCTCAGGCAGAGGAAACTCATATCAATACCATCATCCCTGTGGATGATGCAGCCTTCCAAAATCCGGCATGCATGCAGCAGGCCATCATCGACTATTGCGCCACCCATCAGTTGCAGGTTCCTCAGACCAAGGCAGAAATCGTGCGCTGCGTACTCCAGTCACTGGCTGCCAAATATGCCGAAGCCACTGCTCACCTCAACGAGATGTTGCCACAACCTATCAAGAGTATGCACATCATCGGTGGCGGTTCACAGAATAAGTTACTCAACCGTCTCACCTCCGAAGCCCTGGGTGTACCAGTGGTTGCAGGACCTATCGAAGCCACAGGCATGGGCAATATCCTGACCCAGGCACTCGCCAAGGGTGAAATTAAGGATATGAACGAGTTGAGAGCCGTTGTAAGACAAAGCATCTAGTTTAAACAAAACAACAATACTTTTCCTAAAAACATGGAACAGAAAAAGAAAGAATCAATTCTCATGAAGGATGGGGTTAGCTACCTCGTACCCTTCATCTTAATCACATCGTGCTTTGCACTTTGGGGATTTGCCAATGATATCACCAATCCGATGGTGAAGGCATTCTCCAAGATTTTCCGAATGTCTTCTACGGATGGTGCCCTGGTACAGGTTGCCTTCTATGGCGGTTACTTCGCCATGGCATTCCCAGCCGCCATCTTTATCCGCCGCTTTTCCTACAAGGCGGGCGTACTGCTGGGATTAGGACTCTATGCCTTCGGTGCATTCCTCTTCTATCCGGCAAAGATGATGGGCGAATACTATCCATTCCTGCTCGCCTACTTCATCCTTACCTGCGGACTCTCCTTCCTGGAGACATCGAGCAACCCTTACATTCTCTCGATGGGAACGGAGGAGACGGCTACACGACGACTGAACCTGGCGCAATCGTTCAACCCGATGGGTTCGCTGCTGGGTATGTATGTGGCGATGAACTTCATCCAGGCCAAGCTCAACCCGCTTGATACGACGGGGCGCGCCAATCTCTCGGAGAGCGAGTTTGAAGCAATCAAGGAATATGACCTTTCGGTATTGATCAATCCATACCTGATTATCGGTCTGGTTATCCTCACCATCTTCTTCGTCATCCTGTTCACCAAGATGCCGAAGAACAGCGAGAAAGACAACAAGATTAACTTCATGCCTACCCTGCGCCGCATCTTCCGCATGCCACACTATCGTGAAGGCGTATTCACCCAGTTCTTCTATGTGGGTGCGCAGATTATGTGCTGGACCTTCATCATCCAGTATGGTACCCGCATCCTGATGCAGGAAGGCATGGCTGAGATTGATGCCGAGGTAACCTCGCAGAAGTTCAACATCGTGGCGATGGTACTGTTCTGCTGTTCACGCTTCATCTGCACCTTCATTCTCCGCTTCTTCAATGCAGGTCAGTTGCTGATGATTCTGGCGACAGCAGGTGGTTGCTTCACCGTGGGTGTCATCGCACTCCACAACATCTGGGGTCTCTACTGCCTGGTAGCAGTCAGCGCCTGCATGTCGCTGATGTTCCCTACCATCTATGGCATTGCCCTGAGGGGTCTTGGCGACGATGCCAAGTTTGGTGCAGCAGGTTTGATCATGGCTATCTTGGGTGGTAGTGTCTTGCCACCTTTGCAGGCATCCATCATCGATATGCATACCGTATTCGGCATGCCATCAACCAATGTATCGTTCATCCTCCCATTCATCTGTTTCGTGGTCATCGCCATCTACGGATACCGCACCAAGTTGCGTAGCATAGGAAAACTATTCGGATAAGTCCCTATATAAAAGAGAAGTTCCTATATAAAACAAGAAAAAGCTGTGTTCATCTACGGATCAACACAGCTTTTTTTATTTCATGAAGTCTCCACGCTTGCTGGAGGATCCACACCATTCTTATCTCTTCTTCTTCAGCGTTCGCATGGCATTCAATACCGCCAGCACCGTAACGCCCACATCGGCAAATACCGCCATCCACATGGTGCCCAAGCCGACGGTGGCAAGAATCAGCACGGCAACTTTCACACCAATGGCAAACACCACATTCTCGTGTGCCACATGAATGGTATGGCGAGCAATCTTCATCGCCAGTGCTATCTTTCTCGGGTCATCATCCATCAATACCACATCGGCAGCGTCAATGGCAGCATCACTTCCCAAAGCACCCATCGCTATTCCTACATCAGCACGCTTCAATACAGGGGCATCGTTGATACCATCACCCACGTATGCCAAAGTCTTGCCGGCAGGCTTCGTCTTCAACAGTTCTTCCAGATGAGTTACCTTATCAGCAGGCAGAAGTTCGGCATGATATTCATCAACACCTACCAGTCCGGCCACCTTCTTTCCAATCTCCTCATGGTCGCCCGTCAGCATCACGGTGTTCTTCACGCCAAGTGTCTTCAGGCATTTCACAGCCTCAGCACTTCCCTCCTTGATGCCATCGTTCACCACCACGGGAGCACCTTCATCAGCCTGTACAAGCACCTCGCCATGCGTCAAGGTTCCCGTTTTGTCGAACACAACAGTTCCTATTTTGGCAAGCGCATCCATATAATTACTTCCCTTAATCAGAATACCATTTCTTGATGCACCGCCAATTCCACCGAAGAAGGTGAGCGGCACACTAATTACCAGGGCGCAAGGACAGGATACCACCAGGAATATCAAGGCACGGTTCAGCCACAGAGGGAAGTTTTCGCCAAAGGTTCCCCCACCCATCATGCTGGTGGCGATGCCCATCGCTCCCAATATAGGAGGAATGATAGCCAAAGCCAATGCGGCAAATACCACGATAGGCGTATAGATTCGGGCAAAACGGGTGATGAACGCCTCGCTCTTCGACTTGTTCTTATCAGCACTCTCCACCAGGGCGATAATCTTAGATGCCGTACTCTCGCCGAAACTCTTGGTGGTACGCACCTTGAGTTCGCCTTTCAGGTTAATACAGCCCGAATAGATTTCTTCTCCTTCCTTGATAGCACGAGGCACGCTTTCGCCCGTCAACGCCACCGTATCCAGCAAGGCAGACCCTTCTGTCACGATACCATCCAGCGGAATCTTCTCGCCTCTTTTAATCAGGATAGTCTCTCCTATCTTTACCGTATCTGGAGCCACCGACTGTACTTCTTTATTCCTGATTACATTCGCCACATCCGGACGGATATCCATCAGATGCGAGATACTATCGCGGCTCTTTCCCTCGGCATATCCCTCGAAGAGTTCTCCCACCTGGAAGAAGAGCATCACGAAGACAGCTTCTGGGAATTCCGTTTCAGAACCCGGAAAGAAGCCGATGCAAAGGGCACCGATGGTAGCTATCGCCATCAGGAAATGCTCGTTAAACATATCGCCCTTGGCGATGCCCTCTGCCGCCTCGCCCAAGGTCTCATGTCCTATTAATAAATAAGGTATCAGATAGACCAGGAGCAACTGCCAGGTGGCAAGGTCATAATGCTTCTCGATAAACACGGCGACAATCAGGAGGATGATGGTTACACCGATAAGATAGAGTTTCGACTTCAGGCTCCCTTCTTCGTGGTGATGATGATGGCAGCCACATCCATGATGCTCATGGTGCTCATGTTCATCCATGGAACAATCACAATGATGATGTTTCATTTCTTCCATAATTTTTTAATACTTTTAATTCTATATCATTCGAAACATAACGTTCCGTTCTTGTTTTCGGTTGCAAAATTACGAAAAGGCTTCTGCAACTCGGTTGCAAAAGTCCATTCATGGTGAGATAAAATCACACTTTTATGAACTTTTATGAGATAAGCACCAAAATCTTTGGCGAGATTTCAAAATAAACTACCTTTTTCTTTGCTTATATCAAATATTAATGCTAACTTTGCGCACGCAATAAAGCATCTTAACGAGAAGAAAGTGACAAAAGGATTGTAATATGGAAAAGATTCTAATAGTTGAAGACGATATCGCATTTGGAACCATGATTCAGACATGGCTCAAAAAGAAGGGATTCGAAGTAGAGAAAGCTACTTCGGTAAAAGCGGCCATACAGATTTACGAGAAGACAGAAAGCGGATTTGATTTGGTTTTGTCCGACCTTCGTCTGCCCGACCACGATGGCATCTTCCTTTTGCAATGGATGAGAAAGCATGGCATGATGGTTCCATTCATTGTAATGACCAGCTATGCCGAAATCCAGAATGTGGTACTCGCCATGAAATCGGGTGCCACCGACTACGTGGCAAAACCTTTCCAACCTGATATTCTCCTGGATAAGATTAAAGAAGCCATCAAGGCTCCGAAGAAGACTCAAAATACAAGCACCACAGAAGACAAGAACACCAAGGTTGCAGCACCTGCCGGCGATGTTCCTAAATATCTGGAGGGCGAAAGCGAAGCTTCCCGTAAGCTCTATAGTTTCGTTTCCCTGGTGGCCCCTACCCCTATGTCGGTTCTCATTCTAGGAGCCAGCGGAACGGGAAAGGAGTATGTGGCTCGCAGAATCCACGAATTAAGTCAGCGGGCAGGAAAGCCATTCTTCGCCCTCGACTGTGGTGCCATCCCAAAGGATGTAGCAGCTTCAGAATTCTTCGGTCATGTGAAGGGAGCCTTTACGGGAGCCGACCAGGATAAGAAGGGTGCGTTCGAGATGGCGAATGGCGGAACGCTCTTCCTCGACGAGATGGGAAACCTGAACTATGAGGTGCAGGTGCAACTGCTCCGTGCCCTACAGGAACGAAAAATCCGTCCGGTGGGAAGCACCAAGGAGATAGACATCGATATCCGACTGGTATGTGCCACCAACGAGAACCTGGCGCAGCGTGTGGCAGAAGGAAACTTCCGTGAAGACCTCTACCATCGCGTCAACGAGTTCACCATCTACATGCCGGAGCTGAAAGACCGTGGTGCCGACATCTTCCTCTTCGCCGACCTCTTTATCAAGCATGCCAACAAGGAGCTTAACAGAAATGTAGAAGGACTCGACAGCAAGGCGAAGGAGCGAATTGCCGCCTACAACTGGCCAGGCAACCTGCGCGAATTGAATAATGTAATGAAGCGCACCACCCTTCTCGCCACCGGCAGATACATCGGAGTAACCGAACTGGAACAGAGTATGGCACACATCCAGCCACAAGCCCCAACCACCCTGCACGATGAGGAAACAGAACTGCAGCGAATAGAGGCTGCGCTGAAAGCTGCAGGAGGCAACAAGAGCAAGGCTGCACAATTGCTCGCCGTGGATAGAAAGACGCTGTATAACAAGATGAAGAAGTACGGCATCTGATGATGTGGGGAAGTGGGGAATCTGATGCCATTCCCCAACTTTTTGGGGAATAATTCCACACCAGTTCCCCAACTTCCACAAGCCTGAAAACTGGCACAAAGAGAAGCTTTTACTGATTATCAGCTACTTACAATATTTCATCATCTTTTGGCACGCAGATTGTGATATTAGATAGTGAACTCGCAAACAAGCAGCAATGCAAGTAAGGCAGTTCATGAAAGAAGTAATAAACATAATATTCACAATTTAAAAAGTAATATACAATGAAAAAGTTAGTATTCGCAGCTATCGCTGCCATGGTAATGGTATCAGTTAGCAACGTATTCGCCAGCAACAAGATGGCAAGTGTTTCATCAGTAGCTCCAGTTGACACAGTAGCTCCAACAGAGGCTCCAGCTGACACAACTGTAAATTCTACAGAAGAGAAGGCTGCTCCAGCAGAGACTCCAGTAGAGACTTCAGTAGCAGCAGATTCAACTGTAGCAGAGTAAATCACCTTCAAAAAACAGTAATAAAAACAAAATTATTAAGGTAAAATAAAAAACAACAATTACGCGTCGCTTTCAATCAGGCAGGAGACTAATGATGAAATTCATTGGTCTCCTGACTTGTTTTTACCCCTTTCTTTTCTTGGAATCATTTTTTTGTCGTATCTTTGCAGAAGATAGGCTGCGGTTCAGCAATTCAAGTAAACTTGATTGCATTCACCTTGCACTATCTTTGCCACGTAAATAAATAAGGTAATTAATAAAATAGATTTCTCATGCACAAGAATAACATTCCTATCAAGGTAGCCCTCGGATATAGCGCCATTGCCATCATCATGATCCTGGCCATCAGTCTGGTGTATAGCAACACCAAGAGCATCATCGCCGTCAATGAGGCATCGCGCGATTATATACAGAAAAGAAGTGCTGCCGACAGTACCATCTCTTCTCTGCTCAAAGAGGAACAGAAAAACCTGAAGCAACTATCCGATGCCATGGCGGGGAAACCAAACAAAAATTATCTGCGCGATAAGGTAAGGAGTCTTAATACGGGCAAGGATTCCATCCTCGTTCACTCCAAGGCGCCACAAACCCACGAGGCGAAGAAGACAACGGTAGAGGTATTGAAAACCAGAAAGGGATTCTTCCGCCGACTTGCCGATGCCTTCAAGAAGGAGCACGCCGAGACCCTGAGCGTAAAGCAGGACAGCAACCGGGCTGTCATCGATTCCGTCACCACCCCAGTGAACGTGGCTGGAAACGTGGCAAACATCCTCGAACAGATAGACAAGAAGGAGAAAGTGGAAACGCAAGACCACAAGCAGCACATCAACAGGGAGATGGAAGAGCTGAAGATGGTGAGCGCCAAACTCGCCCTCCGCTCCGCCAAGCACCTGAGCGATGTACACCAGCGGGAGAAAGATGCCATGCAGGAATCCATCAGCAAGGCGATGGAAGCAAGGAAGCATCTGTTGTGGCAGATGGAATTACTCGCCATCGTAGCCTTCCTAGCCATCGTTGTCATGATCTGGCTCATCTGGCGCGATGCCAAGAAGGAGCGTATCTATCAGGAAAACCTAGAGGCTGCCAACGAGGAGATTCAGCGCATCATGAACCAGCGCGAGCGCCTGCTCCTCACCATCACCCACGATATCAAGGCACCAGCAGCCTCCATCTCGGGCTTCATCGACCTGATGAAAGACTACGTCAGCAATCCTCAGGGCATCGAATGCCTCCAGAACATCAAGAATTCTGCCGCACATCTATCTCATCTCGTTGCCTCCCTGCTCGATTATCACCAGTTGGAGAATGGATTAATGAAAGTGCAGCCTACTTCTTTCTCGCCAGCACAACTGGTAGCAGAATCGGTAGAGGGAATGAGATTGCGGGCTGAAGAGAAAGGCTTGGGCATTTCGTTAGAATGCAAGATAAAGGGAATGGGAACTTCGGATTCTTCGGATTCTCCAATGAAGAAGGAATTCTTCCGTGCCGATGCCTTCCGCATTCGTCAGATTTTGGATAACCTGGTAAGCAACGCCATCAAATATACCGACCAGGGTAGCGTCACCATCCAGGCACAGGTTTCAAAAGTCGTGGGCAAGCCAATGCTTACCCTGAGCGTAAAGGATACGGGCAAGGGAATGACCAACGAGGAAAAACAGAAGGTGTTCCACGCTTTCACCAGATTGAAGAGCGCCCAAGGCATTGAAGGCACCGGTTTGGGATTGTCCATCACCCAGGAACTGGTTTCGCTGCTCGGCGGAGAAATCATTCTCCACTCTACCCAGGGAAAAGGGTCCACCTTCATCATCACCATCCCTGTAGAGCCTGCGCCAAAGGAAGATACACAGGATAAAACCCAATCAGAACTTGCAGACGATAAGACGTTCGATTCCAATCAGGAAAAGGAAGAAAAAGATTCAGTAAGCCCTCAGGTTTCTGAAGAAAAGAAGAAAAAACCGGAATTTGCAAACCACAAGATTCTGATTCTGGATGATGACAAGCTGCAGCTCCAGCTTCTCCAGGAAATGCTGCGCCGCATCGTAGGCGACACCTGGCAGGTATTCGCCTGCAACCATGTGATGGATGCCCTCACCACGCTGCATAACGAGCAGCCAGCCCTGATGCTGATGGATATCGAAATGCCCGAGATGAACGGCATGGATATGATTGCCCACATCAACCATACCCAGATGACGGTGGTGGCGATGACGGCTCACGACACAAGCATTCTGGAACAGCTCCAGAAAGCAGGCTTCGACGATTGCCTGTTCAAGCCATTCAGTATGGAGAAACTGTCTGATATCCTAGGAATAGAGTCCCAACCTCAACTGGATGCCCAGTCTGAAACTCCATCCCAGCCAGATTTATCATCTCAGCAGAAATCCAAGCCTCAGCTTGATTCTCTCCTGGCTTTTGCCGGAGGCGATGAAGAGGCGGCAAAGGAGATTCTCGATACCGTGAAGCAGGAACTTGCCGCACACCTTGAGAATCTGAAAGAGGCAGTAGAAGAGGAATCCTTATCTACCGACCGCATAGGAAAGGCGGCACATAAGCTCCTCCCTATCGCCACCATGATGCAGATGGGATGTCTCGAAGAACTCAAGGCTCTCTCCCCAGAACACATCGGCAAGATTGAAGAAGCTGAAATCAAAGCAAAACTGCAGGTAGTGATTACGACCTTATCTGCTGCGGTGTCAGACCTGTATGCTTCTTGAAATATCGGCAGAAGAAACTGACATCAGCGAAATGAAACTCCCAAGCCATCTCCTTGATGCTTTGCGTGGTTCGCTTAAGATGCATCTTAAGCTGCAGAATCACGTATTGGTCGATGATGGTCTTGGGGGTATGCCCCGTCACCTGGTTCACGATGTTGGTGAGATATTTCGAGGAGATATTCATCTGTTCGGCATAATAGTTCACATCCCTTGAAATCTTGTAATCCTTCTCCAGCAGCATCATAAACCGATTGAACAATTCTCTTACCCGATACGACTTCACTTCATCACTCCGATACTGCGGATTCCGCTGAAGATACTCATGAAAACCGATGAAGAATGCCTTCAACTGGCATAATACCAACTGCGAGATGCAGGTACATTCCGACTGGTCGAAATATACCTTCAATAAACCAAACATCCCATTGATGATGTTTGTCACCACAGGGGTATCCTGCCTGCAGCGGTCTTCCCGCAAGGATGAATACACCGTCTGCTCCAGCTGCAAACTGGCTTCACGAAGCAAAGAAGGATTATATTTCAGGATTTCGGCCTGGAAACTGTTCGCTATTTGAGGGGATTTGCAATCCCTGTCAACCTTCAATTCCACCACATCATTCGGAAACAACGTAATCACCGCCCCCTCATAAAGTTCCCAATCCTTATAATTCACATTCAGCATC
>ERZ1026886.957-NODE-957-length-13582-cov-7.043395_pt1 | contig 13582 bp, 6 predicted proteins | sample MGYA00380173_ERZ1026886 | MGnify/ENA primary metagenome ERZ1026886 (study PRJEB33269, sample SAMEA4719809) | human gut metagenome | biome: human-associated habitat; feature: organic feature; material: feces | place: Cameroon | collected 2013-10 ... | reverse complement strand
TTTCTAATTTGACTATATAAGATATTAATTTTAGATTTAAGCGAAATGAAAGGAACATTTCCTATAGATAAGTTTCAGGAGACACAGACTCCGTTCTACTATTACGACACAGCCCTGCTGAGACAAACCCTCAGAACCATCTGCGAGGAAGCAGGTAAACATCCAGGTTTCGAGGTACACTATGCCGTAAAAGCAAACGCCAATCCTAAAGTGCTGGGCATCATCAGCCAGGCAGGATTAGGAGCCGACTGCGTGAGCGGAGGAGAAATACAAGCTGCTGTCAACGCAGGATTTCCTGCCAACAAGATCGTATATGCCGGTGTGGGCAAGAGCGACTGGGAGATCAATCTCGGACTGGAGAAAGACATCTTCTGCTTCAACGTGGAGAGTATTCCCGAACTGGAAATCATCAACGAACTGGCTGCCAGAAAGAACAAGACAGCACAGGTTTGCTTTCGCATCAATCCTAACGTAGGAGCACACACACATGCCAACATCACCACAGGACTGGCAGAAAACAAATTCGGTATTGCCATGCAAGACATGGAGAGTGTCATTGCAGAAGCTGCAACCATGAAGAACATCAAGTTCCTCGGCCTGCATTTCCACATTGGCAGTCAGATACTTGACATGGGTGACTTCGAGGCTCTCTGCAACAGAATCAATGAACTGCAAAACCAGTTGGAAGCTCACCACATCGGAGTAAAGAACATCAATGTGGGCGGCGGACTCGGCATAGACTACAAGCATCCCAACCGCGTGCCCATACCCGACTTCAAGTCTTACTTCGACACTTATGCCAAGCACCTGAAACTGCGCGACGGACAGAAGGTGCATTTCGAATTGGGCCGTGCAGTGGTAGGCCAAATGGGATCACTCATCACAAGAACCCTCTATGTAAAACAAGGCACAGCCAAGCAGTTTGCCATCGTAGATGCCGGCATGACCGACCTCATACGCCCTGCCCTCTACCAGGCTTATCACAAAATAGAGAACATCACGAGCGAGGAGCCTGTAGAAACCTACGATGTAGTAGGCCCAATCTGTGAGTCAAGCGACGTCTTTGCCAAGGCTATCGACCTGAATAAGACCCATCGTGGCGACCTCATTGCACTCCGTTCGGCAGGAGCCTATGGCGAGATTATGGCAAGTCAATACAACTGCCGTCAGTTGCCTAAAGGCTACACCACAGAAGAAATGTAAGGCACCTTAACAATACGAGAAAAGAAAATAACTCAACTTTCTCAAACGAGGAAGTTAAAAAACTAAAATGATGATAATCAGTTTAACTACTATTATCGCTGGCGCAGCAGTGGTTTTATTGGCAGTCCTCGGATCGCTGATCAATCCATTTCTGCGCTCATTGCGTCTCAATAAAGAGGAAGAACAGTCTGCCGAGGGAACGACTGAAGATGCAACCGCATCCCTGCCACTTCCTCCAGTCACCATACTTATCACAGCTCATGACAACCTGCCTGAGCTGGAACGCAACCTGCATACTTTCCTTGAGCAGAAATATCCTGCCGACTATCAGGTAGTGGTTGTCTGCCAGAGCAGCGACGGTGAGACGATCGATTTTCTGAAACGTCAGTCTTCAGAAAAACCACACCTTTATTATACCTTCATACCAGAGAGCTCACGCTATATGAGCCGAAAGAAACTGCAGATTACCGTAGGTGTGAAAGCTGCCAAGTATGAGTGGATTCTGCTCACCGAACCTGCCTGCATGGCCTGCAGCGAGGACTGGCTTGCCAGCATGACCCGTCAGTGCCAGGAACCTAACCATCTGGTATTAGGCTACGTAAGCACAGAGGAAAGTTGCAAGAGTGTGCGCCGGTTCGACATGATCAGAAAAGCCTATTACCTGTTGCGCAGAGCACAACGCTCCTACGGCTACCGCACCAATATGCCCAACGTCATCTTCCGCAAGAGCGACTTCATGCGCGAGCAGGGCTATCAGGGCAACTTGGAATATGTGCGCGGCGAATATGACTTCCTGGTCAACAAGTATGCCCTGTGTGGCGACACTGCTGTCGAACTGGCACCATCAGCATGGCTTCAGCAGGAAGCCCCTACCGATAAGAGCTGGCACAACAAGAGCCTCTACCTGCAGGCTTCGCGCAAGTCACTCAATCGCAACCTGTCTATGAGAACCCTGATGTTCTTCGACCATCTCTTTCCTCACCTCAGCCTCATCGCCTCTATAGCAGCTTTGGCGTGCTCCGTCGTGATGAAAGACTGGATACTGACGGGCTGTGCAGGTTTTGCTCTGTTGCTGCTCATCGTTCTTCGAACCATCATCGCCCACAGGGCAGTCGCCTGTTTCGATTCTCTCATTCCTACGTATAAGTTGCCCTTCTACGATTACGGAATCATCTGGCGAAACTTCGCCAACAAAGTGCGTTACTGGCGAGCCGACAAGAACGACTTCACCAGCCACAAACTTTGAGGACAATACAAGGACTCAGCGAGACTGTTTACAAAAAGCTTAAATAATCAACGATGAAAATATATTTATTCATAACCAAGAAAAAAAGGCAATACGCCATGTACAAAGCCTATATAGAGACTTTACAGCAGAGACTCGACATCGCCGACAACATCGAGGATGCCGACGTGGTATTGTTTCTTGGTGCATGGTCATACCAGGGATTCCGACTGGCACAACGTTCCAGAAAGATGGGAATCCCATACATCGTTTGTCCTTTGGGCGATATCTCGGAGAGAAACTGCCATAATCCTGGCATGAAGAGAAGCCTGCAAACCCTTATCTATCAGAAGACAATGTGTAAGTCGGCAGAACTCATCATCGCCACCACACCCTTGGAGAAAGAATATCTCACCGCTTTAGGGTGGAACAGCCACATCTCGCTCATCCGATATTTCGGTTACAGCCATCTCACCTCAGAGTCGGCCATGACAGAAGACTGGCAAGGCGCTGACGCCATCACCTTCACCAACTACGAGAAGCGAAAGGCAGAAGCCATAGCTGCGAAGACCGACGAGCCTATCATCGCACAAATCATGCAGATAAAAAGCAGGATGCCGCACCGTAACATTCCGCAGAAATACATCGACGACCTGCACACCCTGCTCTATGCCGACAACTACGACGAGGATGCCATCCATGCCGAACTCGCCAAGCAGAAACTTGACAAGTATGCAGCTGCCGTCTTTGATGCCATGACCGAGAAGACAGGACTCACCGAGGGATTCATGCCTCTGCCTGCCAGGAAAGGCAGAAAGAGCAGACAGATCCTGAAATACATCAAATAACCATCACCCCTGTATGCCTCACTCCATTCATGACAGATAATACGAGAATCAATTCCTTGGCAAGCAACTTGCCAGCATTCAGCATAGCCGACTCCATCAATCAAGCCTTGAGAGAGTCGGCTAATCTTGTTGTCACAGCCCCTCCGGGAGCAGGCAAGTCTACCCTGCTGCCTCTCACCATCCTCGAAGGAATGAGCAGCAAGGGAAAAATCCTCATGCTGGAACCCAGACGCCTTGCCGCCCGACAGATAGCCGAACGAATGGCAAGTCTCATAGATGAGCCTGCAGGCAAGACGGTGGGCTATCGTGTTCGTTTCGAGAACAAGGTGGCTGCCGAGACCCGTATCGAGGTTCTCACCGAAGGCATCCTTACCCGAATGCTCGTCAATGATGCCACTCTCGAAGGCGTCGACGTGATCATCTTCGACGAGTTCCACGAAAGAAGCATCCATTCCGATTTGGCATTGGCACTTACCCTGCAGGCACAGAATATCATCCGTCCTGACCTGAAAATCATCATCATGTCGGCCACCATCGACACATCCTCCATCTGTCACGCCCTTCATGCACCGCTCATCGAGTGTGCCGGAAGAATGTTTCCCGTGAAGACCATCTATGCCGACACCGATACCGACAAGTACACTATATTTAAAGAGGTGGCAGCTGCCGTGATGCGGACCCACCGCGAACACAAGGGCGACATCCTTGCCTTCCTGCCCGGACAAGCCGACATACAGAGATGCGAGGAACTCCTTACCGCTACTCTTGCCGGCACACAGACACAGGTGTATCCACTCTATGGCAATCTCTCGCCCGAGAGACAACGACAGGTAATAGCCCCTTCCCTTCAAGGCGAACGCAAGATCGTTCTTGCCACACCCATTGCCGAGACATCACTCACCATCGAAGGCGTGAGAATCGTAGTAGACTCAGGCCTTTGCCGTCAGTTGGTGTACGATGCCCAGACAGGGCTCAGTCATCTCGAGACCGTGCGCATCAGTAAAGACATGGCCATCCAGCGAAGAGGACGAGCAGGCAGAGTGGCAGAAGGAATCTGCTACCGACTATGGTCGAAGACCTCAGAACACCTGATGCAGGAACAACGGAAGCCCGAGATAGAAGAAGCCGACCTCACCCCGATGGTTCTCGACATCGCTGCCTTTGGCGAGAACGACCCCATGTCGCTCCCCTGGCTCACGCCTCCTTCAAACAGCAACATATTTAATGCCAAACACTTACTCCTTTCACTTCAAGCAATCAACGAGGACGGTAGTGTCACGCTACTTGGCAGAAAGATGGCATCCCTGCCCTGCCATCCCCGTATAGCCAAGATGATGCTCAACTCCAAGACAGATGCACAGAAAGCCTTGGCATGCGACATGGCAGCCGTACTGGAGGAGAAAGACCCAATGAGCGAAAATGAGGACTCAGACATGACACTCCGCATCGCCATGCTGCGTTCACAAAGAGAGAGAAAGAACTTGGGCAAATGGGCACGCATCGCACAGATAGCACAGGAGTATCGCAGGATGCTCAAGGTAAAGGAGGACAACCAACCTGTCGACCCCGAGGAAGTGGGAAGCCTGATTGCCTCAGCCTATCCGGAGCGAATAGCCATGGCTGTCGACAATATCGGCAACTTCAGAATGTCGGGCGGACAGAATATTTTCATCGACCGAAAAGATCCTATGTCCATGCACTCCTGGCTTGCCATCGCTTCGCTCAACTCAGCAAGCAACAAGAGCAAGGTTTTCCTTTCCGCTCCCATCAGCATCAACGACCTGCCCACATCAACATTCACCAATATCTCGTGGGACAGCAAGGCAGGAGCAATGCGTATGCAAAGTGAAAGACGAATCGGGCAGCTCGTCGTAGAAAGCAAATCCATCCACGACGCAGACAAAGAACAGATCATCGACATCATCTGCTCTGCCGTCAGAAAAGAAGGACTCAGCATGCTCGACTGGAACGAGAAAGTGAAACGACTGCAGCAGAGAGTGGAAAAGGTAAAGCAATGGCACCCGGAAATGAACGTGCCCAACCTTACCACCGAGCACCTGTTGACGACAGCCTCTGCCTGGCTTCCCTTCTATATAGAACAGGAGGGAAAGCTGAGAACAACCACAGCCGAGCTCAGGAAACTTGACCTTGCCGAGATACTATGGGCACAGGTCCCCTACGAGCTGCAGGAAGAGATAGACCAGTTGGCTCCTACCCATATCGCAGTACCCTCGGGCAGTCGCATCCGCATCGACTATCGGCCAGGAACCGAGGCGCCAGTATTGAGTGTACGACTGCAGGAATGTTTCGGTATGACTCAGACACCCAAAGTAGACAACGGCAGGCAACCCCTGCTTATGGAGCTTCTGTCTCCGGGCTTCAAACCCGTACAACTCACGCAAGACCTCGCCAGTTTCTGGCAAGGCACCTATTTCGAGGTACGCAAGGAGCTGAAGCGCCGTTATCCCAAACATTACTGGCCTGAGAACCCTTTAGAGAGTGAGGCTGTGAGAGGAGTGAAAAGAAAATAAAGACCCGCTTCTTCACTTTTCTCCCCCAATACAACTGATTTTGCAGTTTTTTGAGTACTTTTGCAAATAAAAAAAACAATGAACGGAATATACACAATACTTCTCTTAGTGTTAAGCAATATCTTTATGACTATTGCATGGTATGGACACCTCAAACTGCAGCAGACAGGCGTCAGCAGCCACTGGCCCTTAGTAGGTGTGATCGCTTTCAGTTGGGCTATCGCCTTCTTTGAGTACTGCTGTCAGGTACCCGCCAACCGTATTGGCTTTATCGACAACGGCGGCCCCTTCTCGTTGGTTCAGCTCAAGGTGATACAGGAATGCGTATCCCTCATCGTCTTCGCCGTCATTGCCAACATTCTCTTCCAGGGTGAGAGTCTGCACTGGAACCACTTTGCAGCCTTCCTCTGCCTCATTGCCGCCGTCTACTTCGTGTTCATGAAGTAAGAGAAATTGTGCGAGGCCGGCTGGCTGTGGAGTCTTGCCCTTCTTCTTTTACCTGGTTGATGCGTGACTTTGCCTGGTTGGTTTCGATGAGGTTTGCGATCACGCTGCGCTTTACGATGCTGTAATTAATCATAGTTCTGTAGGTTTTAAATGATAGTTTATTTCTTTGTCAGCTGCCCGATAGTGCCACCTTTTGGGTCTTAATAGATGACCGGCGCCTGTCGTCTATTGTGACCGCCCTTGGTCGTAATAGATGCCTCTGCGAGGCTCCCTGAGCACTTTCATTGGTTGACGCTGCAAAGATACAACATTTTTCGGCTGTTTGTTCATTTGTAGAATGACTTGTTAAGCAAAGCAGTTCGAAAACGACAAGAAACAGTACTGTAAGCTACTGAGTATGTGCGGTATACATAAACTTCGATTTTTTGCATCTTAAGATGAACAATCGGTAAGGGGAGTTAGTCATTTAGTCATTAAGTCATTAGTCATTAAGGAACTTTGAGAATAGTCAAAAACTCACTATAAAATATAATATTATAATATTATATTTTATAGTGAGTTTTTGACTATTCTCAAAGTTCCTTAATGACTAATGACTTAATGACTAAATGACTAACTCCCCTTACCGATTGTTCATCTTAAGATGCAAAAAATCGAAGTTTATGTATACCGCACATACTCAGTAGCTTACAGTACTGTTTCTTGTCGTTTTCGAACTGCTTTGCTTAACAAGTCATTCTACAAATGAACAAACAGCCGAAAAATGTTGTATCTTTGCAGCGTCAACCAATGAAAGTGCTCAGGGAGCCTCGCAGAGGCATCTATTACGACCAAGGGCGGTCACAATAGACGACAGGCGCCGGTCATCTATTAAGACCCAAAAGGTGGCACTATCGGGCAGCTGACAAAGAAATAAACTATCATTTAAAACCTACAGAACTATGATTAATTACAGCATCGTAAAGCGCAGCGTGATCGCAAACCTCATCGAAACCAACCAGGCAAAGTCACGCATCAACCAGGTAAAAGAAGAAGGGCAAGACTCCACAGCCAGCCGGCCTCGCACAATTTCTCTTACTTCATGAACACGAAGTAGACGGCGGCAATGAGGCAGAGGAAGGCTGCAAAGTGGTTCCAGTGCAGACTCTCACCCTGGAAGAGAATGTTGGCAATGACGGCGAAGACGATGAGGGATACGCATTCCTGTATCACCTTGAGCTGAACCAACGAGAAGGGGCCGCCGTTGTCGATAAAGCCAATACGGTTGGCGGGTACCTGACAGCAGTACTCAAAGAAGGCGATAGCCCAACTGAAAGCGATCACACCTACTAAGGGCCAGTGGCTGCTGACGCCTGTCTGCTGCAGTTTGAGGTGTCCATACCATGCAATAGTCATAAAGATATTGCTTAACACTAAGAGAAGTATTGTGTATATTCCGTTCATTGTTTTTTTTATTTGCAAAAGTACTCAAAAAACTGCAAAATCAGTTGTATTGGGGGAGAAAAGTGAAGAAGCGGGTCTTTATTTTCTTTTCACTCCTCTCACAGCCTCACTCTCTAAAGGGTTCTCAGGCCAGTAATGTTTGGGATAACGGCGCTTCAGCTCCTTGCGTACCTCGAAATAGGTGCCTTGCCAGAAACTGGCGAGGTCTTGCGTGAGTTGTACGGGTTTGAAGCCCGGAGACAGAAGCTCCATAAGCAGGGGTTGCCTGCCGTTGTCTACTTTGGGTGTCTGAGTCATACCGAAACATTCCTGCAGTCGTACACTCAATACTGGCGCCTCGGTTCCTGGCCGATAGTCGATGCGGATGCGACTGCCCGAGGGTACTGCGATATGGGTAGGAGCCAACTGGTCTATCTCTTCCTGCAGCTCGTAGGGGACCTGTGCCCATAGTATCTCGGCAAGGTCAAGTTTCCTGAGCTCGGCTGTGGTTGTTCTCAGCTTTCCCTCCTGTTCTATATAGAAGGGAAGCCAGGCAGAGGCTGTCGTCAACAGGTGCTCGGTGGTAAGGTTGGGCACGTTCATTTCCGGGTGCCATTGCTTTACCTTTTCCACTCTCTGCTGCAGTCGTTTCACTTTCTCGTTCCAGTCGAGCATGCTGAGTCCTTCTTTTCTGACGGCAGAGCAGATGATGTCGATGATCTGTTCTTTGTCTGCGTCGTGGATGGATTTGCTTTCTACGACGAGCTGCCCGATTCGTCTTTCACTTTGCATACGCATTGCTCCTGCCTTGCTGTCCCACGAGATATTGGTGAATGTTGATGTGGGCAGGTCGTTGATGCTGATGGGAGCGGAAAGGAAAACCTTGCTCTTGTTGCTTGCTGAGTTGAGCGAAGCGATGGCAAGCCAGGAGTGCATGGACATAGGATCTTTTCGGTCGATGAAAATATTCTGTCCGCCCGACATTCTGAAGTTGCCGATATTGTCGACAGCCATGGCTATTCGCTCCGGATAGGCTGAGGCAATCAGGCTTCCCACTTCCTCGGGGTCGACAGGTTGGTTGTCCTCCTTTACCTTGAGCATCCTGCGATACTCCTGTGCTATCTGTGCGATGCGTGCCCATTTGCCCAAGTTCTTTCTCTCTCTTTGTGAACGCAGCATGGCGATGCGGAGTGTCATGTCTGAGTCCTCATTTTCGCTCATTGGGTCTTTCTCCTCCAGTACGGCTGCCATGTCGCATGCCAAGGCTTTCTGTGCATCTGTCTTGGAGTTGAGCATCATCTTGGCTATACGGGGATGGCAGGGCAGGGATGCCATCTTTCTGCCAAGTAGCGTGACACTACCGTCCTCGTTGATTGCTTGAAGTGAAAGGAGTAAGTGTTTGGCATTAAATATGTTGCTGTTTGAAGGAGGCGTGAGCCAGGGGAGCGACATGGGGTCGTTCTCGCCAAAGGCAGCGATGTCGAGAACCATCGGGGTGAGGTCGGCTTCTTCTATCTCGGGCTTCCGTTGTTCCTGCATCAGGTGTTCTGAGGTCTTCGACCATAGTCGGTAGCAGATTCCTTCTGCCACTCTGCCTGCTCGTCCTCTTCGCTGGATGGCCATGTCTTTACTGATGCGCACGGTCTCGAGATGACTGAGCCCTGTCTGGGCATCGTACACCAACTGACGGCAAAGGCCTGAGTCTACTACGATTCTCACGCCTTCGATGGTGAGTGATGTCTCGGCAATGGGTGTGGCAAGAACGATCTTGCGTTCGCCTTGAAGGGAAGGGGCTATTACCTGTCGTTGTCTCTCGGGCGAGAGATTGCCATAGAGTGGATACACCTGTGTCTGTGTGCCGGCAAGAGTAGCGGTAAGGAGTTCCTCGCATCTCTGTATGTCGGCTTGTCCGGGCAGGAAGGCAAGGATGTCGCCCTTGTGTTCGCGGTGGGTCCGCATCACGGCAGCTGCCACCTCTTTAAATATAGTGTACTTGTCGGTATCGGTGTCGGCATAGATGGTCTTCACGGGAAACATTCTTCCGGCACACTCGATGAGCGGTGCATGAAGGGCGTGACAGATGGAGGATGTGTCGATGGTGGCCGACATGATGATGATTTTCAGGTCAGGACGGATGATATTCTGTGCCTGCAGGGTAAGTGCCAATGCCAAATCGGAATGGATGCTTCTTTCGTGGAACTCGTCGAAGATGATCACGTCGACGCCTTCGAGAGTGGCATCATTGACGAGCATTCGGGTAAGGATGCCTTCGGTGAGAACCTCGATACGGGTCTCGGCAGCCACCTTGTTCTCGAAACGAACACGATAGCCCACCGTCTTGCCTGCAGGCTCATCTATGAGACTTGCCATTCGTTCGGCTATCTGTCGGGCGGCAAGGCGTCTGGGTTCCAGCATGAGGATTTTTCCCTTGCTGCTCATTCCTTCGAGGATGGTGAGAGGCAGCAGGGTAGACTTGCCTGCTCCCGGAGGGGCTGTGACAACAAGATTAGCCGACTCTCTCAAGGCTTGATTGATGGAGTCGGCTATGCTGAATGCTGGCAAGTTGCTTGCCAAGGAATTGATTCTCGTATTATCTGTCATGAATGGAGTGAGGCATACAGGGGTGATGGTTATTTGATGTATTTCAGGATCTGTCTGCTCTTTCTGCCTTTCCTGGCAGGCAGAGGCATGAATCCCTCGGTGAGTCCTGTCTTCTCGGTCATGGCATCAAAGACGGCAGCTGCATACTTGTCAAGTTTCTGCTTGGCGAGTTCGGCATGGATGGCATCCTCGTCGTAGTTGTCGGCATAGAGCAGGGTGTGCAGGTCGTCGATGTATTTCTGCGGAATGTTACGGTGCGGCATCCTGCTTTTTATCTGCATGATTTGTGCGATGATAGGCTCGTCGGTCTTCGCAGCTATGGCTTCTGCCTTTCGCTTCTCGTAGTTGGTGAAGGTGATGGCGTCAGCGCCTTGCCAGTCTTCTGTCATGGCCGACTCTGAGGTGAGATGGCTGTAACCGAAATATCGGATGAGCGAGATGTGGCTGTTCCACCCTAAAGCGGTGAGATATTCTTTCTCCAAGGGTGTGGTGGCGATGATGAGTTCTGCCGACTTACACATTGTCTTCTGATAGATAAGGGTTTGCAGGCTTCTCTTCATGCCAGGATTATGGCAGTTTCTCTCCGAGATATCGCCCAAAGGACAAACGATGTATGGGATTCCCATCTTTCTGGAACGTTGTGCCAGTCGGAATCCCTGGTATGACCATGCACCAAGAAACAATACCACGTCGGCATCCTCGATGTTGTCGGCGATGTCGAGTCTCTGCTGTAAAGTCTCTATATAGGCTTTGTACATGGCGTATTGCCTTTTTTTCTTGGTTATGAATAAATATATTTTCATCGTTGATTATTTAAGCTTTTTGTAAACAGTCTCGCTGAGTCCTTGTATTGTCCTCAAAGTTTGTGGCTGGTGAAGTCGTTCTTGTCGGCTCGCCAGTAACGCACTTTGTTGGCGAAGTTTCGCCAGATGATTCCGTAATCGTAGAAGGGCAACTTATACGTAGGAATGAGAGAATCGAAACAGGCGACTGCCCTGTGGGCGATGATGGTTCGAAGAACGATGAGCAGCAACAGAGCAAAACCTGCACAGCCCGTCAGTATCCAGTCTTTCATCACGACGGAGCACGCCAAAGCTGCTATAGAGGCGATGAGGCTGAGGTGAGGAAAGAGATGGTCGAAGAACATCAGGGTTCTCATAGACAGGTTGCGATTGAGTGACTTGCGCGAAGCCTGCAGGTAGAGGCTCTTGTTGTGCCAGCTCTTATCGGTAGGGGCTTCCTGCTGAAGCCATGCTGATGGTGCCAGTTCGACAGCAGTGTCGCCACACAGGGCATACTTGTTGACCAGGAAGTCATATTCGCCGCGCACATATTCCAAGTTGCCCTGATAGCCCTGCTCGCGCATGAAGTCGCTCTTGCGGAAGATGACGTTGGGCATATTGGTGCGGTAGCCGTAGGAGCGTTGTGCTCTGCGCAACAGGTAATAGGCTTTTCTGATCATGTCGAACCGGCGCACACTCTTGCAACTTTCCTCTGTGCTTACGTAGCCTAATACCAGATGGTTAGGTTCCTGGCACTGACGGGTCATGCTGGCAAGCCAGTCCTCGCTGCAGGCCATGCAGGCAGGTTCGGTGAGCAGAATCCACTCATACTTGGCAGCTTTCACACCTACGGTAATCTGCAGTTTCTTTCGGCTCATATAGCGTGAGCTCTCTGGTATGAAGGTATAATAAAGGTGTGGTTTTTCTGAAGACTGACGTTTCAGAAAATCGATCGTCTCACCGTCGCTGCTCTGGCAGACAACCACTACCTGATAGTCGGCAGGATATTTCTGCTCAAGGAAAGTATGCAGGTTGCGTTCCAGCTCAGGCAGGTTGTCATGAGCTGTGATAAGTATGGTGACTGGAGGAAGTGGCAGGGATGCGGTTGCATCTTCAGTCGTTCCCTCGGCAGACTGTTCTTCCTCTTTATTGAGACGCAATGAGCGCAGAAATGGATTGATCAGCGATCCGAGGACTGCCAATAAAACCACTGCTGCGCCAGCGATAATAGTAGTTAAACTGATTATCATCATTTTAGTTTTTTAACTTCCTCGTTTGAGAAAGTTGAGTTATTTTCTTTTCTCGTATTGTTAAGGTGCCTTACATTTCTTCTGTGGTGTAGCCTTTAGGCAACTGACGGCAGTTGTATTGACTTGCCATAATCTCGCCATAGGCTCCTGCCGAACGGAGTGCAATGAGGTCGCCACGATGGGTCTTATTCAGGTCGATAGCCTTGGCAAAGACGTCGCTTGACTCACAGATTGGGCCTACTACATCGTAGGTTTCTACAGGCTCCTCGCTCGTGATGTTCTCTATTTTGTGATAAGCCTGGTAGAGGGCAGGGCGTATGAGGTCGGTCATGCCGGCATCTACGATGGCAAACTGCTTGGCTGTGCCTTGTTTTACATAGAGGGTTCTTGTGATGAGTGATCCCATTTGGCCTACCACTGCACGGCCCAATTCGAAATGCACCTTCTGTCCGTCGCGCAGTTTCAGGTGCTTGGCATAAGTGTCGAAGTAAGACTTGAAGTCGGGTATGGGCACGCGGTTGGGATGCTTGTAGTCTATGCCGAGTCCGCCGCCCACATTGATGTTCTTTACTCCGATGTGGTGAGCTTCCAACTGGTTTTGCAGTTCATTGATTCTGTTGCAGAGAGCCTCGAAGTCACCCATGTCAAGTATCTGACTGCCAATGTGGAAATGCAGGCCGAGGAACTTGATGTTCTTCATGGTTGCAGCTTCTGCAATGACACTCTCCATGTCTTGCATGGCAATACCGAATTTGTTTTCTGCCAGTCCTGTGGTGATGTTGGCATGTGTGTGTGCTCCTACGTTAGGATTGATGCGAAAGCAAACCTGTGCTGTCTTGTTCTTTCTGGCAGCCAGTTCGTTGATGATTTCCAGTTCGGGAATACTCTCCACGTTGAAGCAGAAGATGTCTTTCTCCAGTCCGAGATTGATCTCCCAGTCGCTCTTGCCCACACCGGCATATACGATCTTGTTGGCAGGAAATCCTGCGTTGACAGCAGCTTGTATTTCTCCTCCGCTCACGCAGTCGGCTCCTAATCCTGCCTGGCTGATGATGCCCAGCACTTTAGGATTGGCGTTTGCTTTTACGGCATAGTGTACCTCGAAACCTGGATGTTTACCTGCTTCCTCGCAGATGGTTCTGAGGGTTTGTCTCAGCAGGGCTGTGTCGTAATAGTAGAACGGAGTCTGTGTCTCCTGAAACTTATCTATAGGAAATGTTCCTTTCATTTCGCTTAAATCTAAAATTAATATCTTATATAGTCAAATTAGAAA
>ERZ1026886.956-NODE-956-length-13589-cov-114.541156_pt1 | contig 13589 bp, 6 predicted proteins | sample MGYA00380173_ERZ1026886 | MGnify/ENA primary metagenome ERZ1026886 (study PRJEB33269, sample SAMEA4719809) | human gut metagenome | biome: human-associated habitat; feature: organic feature; material: feces | place: Cameroon | collected 2013-10 ... | reverse complement strand
AAAACGCAAAAAGGTTGACCGTGTCATCACAACACAGCCAACCTTAACGACTAACATCTTTTTTCGGTTAATCTTTGTATGATAAACCTAAAACTAATGTCTTTTAGAGTATTTACTTGGCTTCCTTCCAATATTCTGGAGCACCAAGACCTACAGCGAAACCTGCATAGGTATGCTTGCGAAGATAGTTGAGATCCCAGAGACCAGTAGCCAAACCAGGACGCCAACCTGAATCCTTAGGAGAATCTGTAGCACACCACTGAGTGATACCATACTGCTGAGCTACAGGGATAATCTCGAAGTACTTCTGGAGAACGAAGGTGTAGAGGTCACGCATTTCCTTGTGTTGTTCCTCTGTCATATCGGCTGTCTTCACTTCTTTGCCAGCGGCATCGACATAACCCATATCAAGTTCAGAAATCTTGCAAAGCTTGCCACTTTCCTTCATCAACTCCAACATCTTGACGATATGATTTTTCTTACTTTCCTGAGTCTTAGGATCAGCATAGCAAGAGATATGCATCTGAGATGCGATACCATCAATCTTGGTAACACCATCAGCTTCCCAATCATGAATCCACTGAATCAAACTCCTCAACTTGCCATTGTCGTCCCAATCGCTCTCCAAGTTATAATCATTGATGAAGAGTTTCAATTTCTCAGGGTCACCATTATGGGCGGCAAAACTCTTGCGAGCATCAGCCACGGCTAAGCGTACATAATCAATGTCACCGAGGTAATCCTGCCAGTAGAAGCAGTTCTTCTTGTCGTCAGCAGAAGCTGTAGCAGCATGCTGCAAGTCGAACTTGCCATCACCATCTTTATCGTTACCAGAAAGGGCCTCGTTCACAACATCCCAAGATGTAACATAACCATTAGTAGCCTCCATCATACCATCAATCCACTTGCCCATTGCATCAGTAAGACGAGATTTCTTCTCTTCGTCCGTAAGAGGAATAGAATTAGACTTAGTAATCTTGCAAACTCTAACAGAATGAACATCCAAAGTAGCATCAGCTGTCTGAGGCTTAAGAATGATGTCATAATTACCACCTTCTACTTTAGGCATTTCGATTTTTACCGAATGACGACCTGCAGCTACAGGCACTTTGGCTGTAATAGCTTGAGCTGTGCCACCCCAACCATTTTGCATGGTGAGATCTACACCACTTGCATCCTTATCAGAAGTAAGGTCTAAATAAACGACATAGTCACCTTCATCTAATTCATTATCGCCACCTGGCATAACAAAGAATTGAGACCAATCGCCTGTAGGAACAAAGTGGATAGCTCCATTAATAACAGGAGGTGTACAACCCATAGCATAGAATGGGAAATCACCATCAGTATAAGTTTCCTTATGAACCTCGGTCTCGATTTCCATTACCGGAGCCTCAGAATGAGTAACTTTTACCCACTTACAAGAAATGTCTCCTGCAAAATCTCCTGGTTGGAAAACGACAAAAGCTTTTTCTGTTGTTAATCCACTAAATGTTACAGATTGCTCTTTCCACTGTGTAGAAACTGACATTTTCTGGGATGTTGTTGCTCCCCAGTTACCCGTCTGCACATCAATCTGTCCATCTTCTGAAGCCTTGATCATAGCTGTTACCTTATATTCTCTCTTGGCATCAACATCTACAGGATAATTGTCAACTACAAAATACTGATACCATTTTCCAGGATATTTGCTAATCAAAATTCCATCTTTGATTTCAGGAGTATAGTCCATTACATAAAAAGGGAAACTATTCATTTTAGAAAAGTCGGTATAAGCATCTACCTTATCAACTTTCTGACTAGGGTCTACCTGAATTTCCTTATCTGCAATAAGTTTACTAAGATACTTCTTGTTCTGCTGAGAATGCCAAGCAAGCGTATGACCATAGATGGTCAAACCTGCATCCTGTGCATTTGTAACGAAATCCTTAACAGTATTAAAGTCAAAGGTTCCATCATTTTTTACACAAGAAGCATACTTCATGGCGTTGCCTGCTGTCATCTCCTCGAAGTTGCTACCAGCCAAGCAATATACAAGCTCCTGTTTGTTGAAGTCGGGCGCAGCCAGTGCAATACCCAACTTAAAGTCGGGATTGCACTTGCCAGAAGCCTTCATGTCTTCGACATATTTCTTCAAAGGCTCATAGTTGTTAAGATACTGATATTCCTTCAAGTTCTTGGTCATATCAGTTCTGTACTCCGAGAACTTGTCATCAGCACATGATGACAAAGCCAAGAGAGCTACCAAGCCTAAACCAAAATTAATATTTTTCAATTTCATAATAATCTACCTATTATTAGATGATACTTAATTGATAATTACCGCAGCTTACTTTACGATATACTGAGTATCGAAAGTAGGAATACCATTGGTGTTACCACGAGTTTGAGCTACAAACTGGTCGGTTGTCTCTACCTTGACAGCACCGAAGTCTACGGTATACTGGAGAGTCAGGATGTCACGATCCTTGTTGCCCCAAGCCAGCTTAGCGCCCTTCTCCACAAACTTACCTGTACCTGTAGCAGTTACGTCCTCTGTCTCGGAAGAAACAGTGCAAGTACCATCGTTAGCAAAGGTAAGCTTCAAGTTGCAAGTATAAGACTTGAGGATATCCTTACCCTCAGCATCCTTGCCCACAACTCTCTTGACTGTGAGAGGATAGATAGCCTCTGTAAGGCTCTTGGTAGTAATCTGGCAAACCTCGTCCTTCTCAATAGTTGCACCCTCACGCTTCTCTTCTGTGGTCTGACCATTCTCAGTAATCTTATCTGTACCACGGCGCAGATAGAATCCAGCCCAAGGGTTCATATACTTCACACAGTAGAGTACATAGTTCTTAGGCAATGTCTTCCACGCATCGCTATTGGTCAGCGCAGGAGTTTCCCCCTCCTGGAAAGGAGTACCCGTCAAGATCTTGCCAGCACCCTTCTGATCTTTGATGACCAGAGGGATGACATAAGTATTCTTTACAGAAGCAGGATCAGCGAAGAAAGCTTCGTTGAGCTTCACCTGTAATCTTCCCTGCAAGTTGCCACCATAAGAGATGGTGTTACCTGCCAAGGTGTAATACTCTGCAGGCATAGGCATTACAGGAGATACGCCATCAGAGAAATAGAGGTTGTCACAAAGCGAATTATCTACAGCCACATCCAGTGTGATGTCCTTACCATTGTAAGCACCACCCATGGTAGACACGATGTTGATAATATGCTCGTTGTCCTTGGTATTGTCACGATTCTCGTCATTGCCCAACACCAATATACGCTCCACGTTTTGGTGGGCGAAGTAGACTGATGTGCCACCCTCGTAGTCGTCAAACTCAGGCGTGCCGTTCTCACAAGAGCCGAAAGTCAGAGCCAAGGCTCCGAGTGCAGCCATTGAGAAATATTTATTCATCTTCATAGTTTTCATCATTATAAAATGTTAGTCGTTTGTAATTTCCATCCTGCATTCTGCTTCAGCTGATCCCACTTGAGGATTTCAGTCTGTGGCACAGGACCGTAATACATATAGTCGTCGTATTTTCTTTCCTCTACTGTGATATCCTTGAACTGTGGAATACCAGCCTCAGTAGAAATCTCCACGCCATGAACAGCCTCATTGATAGGAGCCTTCCAGCGGCGGAGGTCATTGAAGCGCTTGTTCTCGAAGCAGAGCTCAATACGACGCTCATTGCGAATCAACTCACGCATTTTACCCTGGTCGTTAGCGCACTCATCAAGATAAGAATCATCTGTGATGCCTGCACGATGACGTATAGCCTTGATCACATCGTATGCAGAATAAGCATGTGTGCCATTGCCCTTAGGTCCCCAAGCCTCATTGGCAGCCTCAGCATAATCCAAGAAGATCTCGGTATAGCGGATATACACAGGATAGTGATACTGTGCGTTCTTGGCATTTGGATTAGGATTACAATCCTCACGAAGAAGCTTCTTCATATAGTAACCAGTACGTGTAGAGTTACCAATCTTATTCAGTCCATTGTCATTGTTGGCTGTGGTGATGTCGGTATTGATGGTTGCACCCTTATACTTGCAGCCATTATAGATAATGTAGAGATCCAAGCGTGGATCACGATTACTATAAGGATCCAAGTCATCATACTCACTGCGCTCATCTGTGATAGGATAACCATTGGCAGCAGGGAAAGCATCCACCAAGTTCTGGGTAGGATTGATACGTCCCTTACCATAGAGAGATGGAGGGAAGTTATCAGCCTCCTGGTTCAAACCGAGGTCCCAATCATCTGCACCATTAGTCTTATTACCACGCCAGATGATCTCCTTAGGGCATGCACCAGACTGCAAATTATTAATCTCATTAGTCTGAGCATACCAAGAATTACCTGTTTCAGACAAGCCGCTTACGCCACCTATCAAATCGAGCAAGCTGGCTGCATCATCAGCAGCACGCTTATAATCCACATTGGTACCCTTATTAAAAGCAGGGCTGGCAGCAAGGAGAGAAACCTGTGCACGGATAGCCTTGGCGATACGACCGCTCACACGACCACGCATCAGAGAACCCAATACACGGTTATAGTCCTGATAGTTGTCCACACCCATAGCAGTGTATTTTTCTGGCACAGGATCTGACTTAGTCAAATCATTGTAGTCCAAAGGCAGCAACTGCTCAGCCTGGTCCAAGTCGCTATAAATTTGATCCAAGCAAGCTTGGAATGTGGCACGTGGCTGATTGAAATCAGAAGAAGTATCCTCTGGCTTTGTCAAGTTTGGCACACCCAGGAGCTGACCATCCTCAGTCCAACCACCATGGTTCATCAAGAGATAATACATATTGAGAGCTCTCAAGGCATAAGCCTCACCCTTACGGCTCTCACAGAACATCTGCTGCGCACCCTTGTCCTTAGCCCAGTCTACCTTGTCCACTTCCTGAAGGAAGATGTTCAAGTACTGGATGCTAGCACGACAGCTAGCCCACTTGCTCATAGGGTCATCATAGGCAGCCCAAGAACCAGTAGCCATTTTCAGGTAGCTGTTAGACAAATCATTGCTTACAGCATCATCGGTTGCCACATCAGTTACACTTTTGGTATTATAAGGAAGCATGGCATAAGCATAGCCGAGAAGTCCCTGAGCATAAGTAGGCTCTTCGTAAATCTCGTCCAAGCTACGGTTGTTTTCCTGTGCAGGCTCAAAGAGATCTGAGCAAGACACCAACGAGAGTGACAATGCAGCTAATATAAATAACTTATTAATTTTCATTTCTGTATACATTTAATAATGATTAGAATGTAGCCTTCACACCTATATTATAATAGCGTGTCTGAGGAGCACTACCTATGTTCATCTCCAATAACTCACGGTTCTTAGAGATAGTGAGCAAGTTGGCACCGCTTACAAAAGCAGACAAGCCCTTAACCCAAGTCTTCTGGAAGAGCGTGCTAGGCAGGTCGTATGTAATCTGTACCTTAGCCAAGCGGAAAGCGTCTGTGCTGTACATCCAGAAGTCTGATGTCTGATAGTTGTTGCTACCTGAGAGTGTGGTAAGACGTGGATAAGTAGCAGTCTCCTTGGTTGCCTCAGTCCAGCGATTGCGAACCACAGCTGAGTACTTGCCGTCACCCTTTACCCACCAGTAAGAATTGTTCTTCAAGCCATAAGCACCGAAGTTGCCAGTACCGAGGGCGAAGAATGTGAAGTTCTTCCACTTAGCAGTGAGGTTTACACCCAATGTGAATGGAGAGCCATACCAACCACCCTTGCCCAGGAACACCTGGTCGTAAGAGTCGATCTTGCCATCACCGTTTACATCCACATACTTCATATCGCCAGGCTTCACGTCACTACCCAAGCGGCTCTGGTCTGGAGAGTTCTTGATTTCTTCCTCACTCTGGAAGAACCCAGCAAACTTATAACCCCAGATACCATCGAGAGCCTTGCCCTCACGGTTTTGGTAATCCCATGCGTTCATCTCATCACGCTTGGTAGCCTTGGTGTTATAATAAGTACCTGTTACGCCGAGCTGCAAGTCTACATCACCCACCTTCTTATTGAAGTTAGCTGCGAAGTCGAAACCGATGCGGCGATTATTGTTAAAGTTGAGCACAGGCATGAATGAAGCATCAGGATAGCCTGGCTTAAAGTGAGAAGGATAGAACGTTGGAGTAGAAATCAGATAACCCTCCATCGAGTTAACGAAGAAGCTAGCATCCAATGTTACCATCTGCTGCCACAAGGAAGTCTTGAAGTTGACAGAAAGTTCCTTACGCTTGATGAAGTCGAGATCCTTGTTGGCAGAACGCTTAGAGAATGTGTACTTGCCAGCAGAACCATCATACCATCCATAACCATCAGCTGTCTGCCAGTTGGTGTCATAGAGATAGTATCTGTTGTCATTTACTGCCAAGTCAATATCCTCGTTGATGATGCTACCAGATACACTGATCATCATATCGTCTACCACCTTGCTGTTCTTCAAGAAGTTCTCGTTCTTGAGTCTCCAACCCAATGAAAGTGAAGGAGAGAAGCCTACACGATGACCTGGAGCCAACTGTGCAGAGTGGATAGCTGCCAAGCCGAAGTCTGCATAATAAGTCTTGGCGTAATCATAAGATGCATCCAAGGCAAGATTAGCACTTGATGTCTTGTGATACTCACCTGATTTAGACTGCTGATAGCCAGAGGCAATCAACATCGCAGAGAGGTTATGTACCTTATTAAATGTATTGGCGTAATTGAACTGAGCAGAGAAGAGCATGGTCTGATTGTCCACACTATTAGCGATGTTCTGTACACCAGACTTCTTATCCTCACCTTCCTTCTTCAAAGCTACGATCATATCCTTGCCGTCGATGTTTGACCATGTTGGGATATAGATGGCATAGCTATTATTGAAAGATGTGGTGTAAGAGGTAGCATAGTCTACTGCGAAACGAGTCTCGAAAGACAAGCCCTGCAACAACTTGTGCAGATTGATGTTAACACCTGTATCAAACTGGAACTGGCGGCTAGTATACTTGCTCTTACCAGCAGCAAGGTAATCTGCGAAGATGTTAGAAGAGTTAGCCTGTGTACCAGCCAAGAAGTACTTGCCATCCACCAGCTTAGCCACACTCATCAAGTCCCAAGCAGCCTTGGCATTAGGAGCTATCATGTCTGTAGAGATCAATGGACTAGCATTCTGTGGGAAGTTAGGACGCCAAGTAGCAGCTGCATTCCAATAATCACCAATAGCAGAATGTGAATCATAGAATGTGGCATTGGAGTTAACCCAAGCCTTGATGTCATCTGTGATGTTGACATCTACATTACCACGTACACTGAAACGCTGAGTGTTATTGTTCTTAGCCTCACCAAACTTCAGGAAGTCGCCCTGGCGATAATAGTTGATGTTGCTATAGAAGTGAGCACGCTTACCACCACCACTAATCTCAGCAGTAGCCTCGTAGCGACTATTCATCTTGCGAAGATAGTCAGAAGAGTACATATCGAGATTAGGATAACGATATGGGTTGGTGCCCAAGCCATGATTGTAGATATCCTCAGCAGAGTAGAGAGGAGTCAAACCGTCATTGGCACGAGCCTCGTTGTAGAGAGTCATATACTCAGCAGAGCCCAGATACTCAGGGAATGACTTAGCCACATTGAGACCAGCGTTAGCCTGCACCTCAACCTTCAAGCCATCGTTCTTGCCACGCTTGGTGGTGATGAGTACAGCACCCTTAGCTGCCTTGCTACCATAGAGCACTACAGCTTGCGCACCCTTGAGGAATGTAATCTGGTCAATCTCGCTAGGCATCACGTTGGTTGCCTCACGAGGCACACCATCTACCAAGACGAGATAACCAGCGTTGTCAGCATCCATGCCCCAGAGAGAGTTGCCATTCCAACCACCCACGTAGCCCTGCATGTTGTCAAGGCTATAAGTGTGGTAGTTTTTCTTCATCAATCCCTCTACATCGACTACCGAAACGCCGCCCAAGATGTCATCCTTGGCTACCTTGCGATAAGCCACATTGACCATCTCCTTGTCGGCAGCAACGGTATCGGTTTCGTTCTCAGCAGCAGTTTTGGCATCGGCAGCCATAGGAGCCAATGACACAAGACCTGCCAACAGGAACTTTGAATTATATGATTTGAATTTTGAATTCATACTATCATTCTTATTTTAGTATTACTATATAATGTTATTTTACCAACCAGGATTCTGACTAAGCTCTTGATAGAGATAAACATCCTTGATAGGCAATGGGAACCAATAGTGCTTGGCTGTGAAGTGACGAGTCAAGATCGCTTCCTGGCGGAAGTTATCCACCTTAGCATCAGCTGGGTCATTATTCTTGTAGAAATCGGCACCCTCCACACGGTCAAACTCATCAGAGTACTTTACATTGTAAGGAGCCTCGGTCAGGAGCAACCAGCGCTGCAAGTCGTTGAAACGGAAGCCCTCGAAAGCAAGTTCCACCTCACGCTCACGGCGAACCTCGTCCATGAACTTATGTGGATCAGCTACATACTCTGGAGCCACATGACCAGCGCCACAACGATCACGAAGGGTATTGATGGCATCCTCAGCAGTCTTGCTAAAGTTAGTAGCCTTGCCAGAAGCACCACCAAACGCAGCACAAGCCTCAGCATACATCAGATAGATGTCAGCCAGACGCATATATGGCAAGTAACAGTGGAATGCTGAACCCCAATCGTAGTCGCGATCCACCTCATTACATGTATGAGGCACCAACTTCTGGATGAAGTAACCTGTACGGCTGCCATTAGCCACTGGACGCATATTGCCATCTGTATACAACTGGCAGTACTGCAAGTTAGCCCACTGACCAGGAGTACCATTCAGATACTTGAAGCCATCAAACACGATGTCGTGATAGAAGCGTGGATCACGGTTCTTATATGGATGAGTAGGATCGAAACCACCTGCTATGTTAGGAACCAACTTGCCATTCTCTACGATGTAAGCGGGCTCACCATTAGCCATACCGTAAGCAGCTATCAAGTTAGCTGTAGGCTGGTGAATCACATTGTCATGTCCAACCACTTTGTCAACCTTAGGACCAAACACCTTAGAGGTATTCCAGTTAGAGCCGTTGAAGTCTGCAGATGGACCACGGAAGATAGCCTCAATAGATCCAGGCATTTTCCAGTTCTGCTTCTTGGTATAGAAGATATCAGAGAAGCAAGAGTTAGCATCGGCAGAACGCTCATGATTGTAGATGTCCTTATATTTGAACTCTGCCAACCCATACTGTGTCTGGCCACCCTCAACCAATGTGAGCAACTCACCGAAGACCTCAGCTGCCTTCTTGGCAAACTCCTCATCATAGTCGTATGTCTTGCCATTCTTGCTAGCTCCTACCTGTGCGCCATCCTTCATCAATGGGCTGGCAGCCCAGAGATAAGTCTTGCCCAGATAACCGAGTGCCATGATCTTGTTGATACGAAGGTCGTTCTTGCCCTGTGTGGCAGCACCATCATACTCATTGTCCCAGTTGATAGGCAACAGATCGGCAGCCTTGCGATAATCAGCAGCAGCCTTCTTTGCACACTCCTGATAAGAGAGACGAGGCAAATTGAGCTCTGAATTGAGATCCAAATAGGTATCAATGTATGGCAAACCACCAAAGTACTGCATCAACTCAGTGTGCCACCATGCACGGAAGAAGTAAAGCTGACCAGCAATGAGGTCTTTCTCTGCCTTGCTAGCTACCAACTTATCGAGATTAGCCAAGCCCTGGTTAGCCTTACGAATGCAATACCAAGCATGTGGCCAAAGTGAGTGGTTGAACTTATCTGTAGATGTAGGGTTGCTGCCATCCTTGTAAAGCCAGTTACCAGTGGTCTGCCAAGCACGGAAGTTGCCCAAGTCTACCTGGTGTGTCATACGGCCATCAGCCTCTGGGTTGAAGATTTCATCATCACCCCAGTTCCAAGAAGGACACCAGTTACATTTTTCCTTATCAGGGATACAGTTGTAAATCTCCTCTACATAACCCTGAAAGTTACGGAAGTTTACAAATGCGTCATTTTCTGAGACTGTAGAATCGGCCTCCTTGTCAAGATAGTCCTGGCAAGAGTTGAGCGAAGTGCCGAGAGCCAGCGAGACGCATCCCATCAACAAAAAATTCTTTATCTTATTTTTCATTTGAATGTTCATTTTAATATTACAATGAGAATTTAACACCTAAGTTGAAGCGGCGTACTGTAGGATATGCTCCAAGGAAACCGCCACCACCGAGGTTAGCCTCACGGTCATCAGGCATACGAGTCCAAAGCCAGAGGTTGTTACCATTCAAGTATACCTTGAGGTAGTTCATACCGAGAGCCTTGATCCATCCCTTGGTCCAAGTATAAGCAATCTCTACGTTCTTCAGACGGATGTATGAACCATCATAGAGGAACTGAGTACCATTGCTGTAATCAGACTGGGTAGCACCCCAACGAGGAATGATAGATTCTGGAGAAGACTCATTCTTGTCCCACCAAGTACCAGTGTCATAAACATTGTCCAACTTATTGCCAAAGCTTGTCAAGGTTACGTCACGAGTTACATTGGTTACACCATAGAACTGAGCGAAAGCAGAGAAGCCCTTATACTCGATACCGATAGTGGCATTGTATGTATTCTGAGGGCTTGAGCTATAACCTACTGGAGCTGAGTCCTTGCTATCTACCACACCATCACCATTGAAGTCTACGATGTAGTAATCGCCTACCAAGCGGTGGTTGTCGTTAGACTCATGAGCTGGAGAACCTATCAAGTCATCGATGTCGTTGATAAAGCCACGATCAATGTATGAGTGATACTGACCCATAGAGTAGCCTGCCTCCTTCTGATAGTTAGGAGTGAGCTGAGCGTCATCCTTCAAAATTACCTTATTCTTGGCATGGGTCATATTGATGTTACCCCAGAGGCGGATGCCATTGGCAAATTTCTTGTTGAGCTTCAACTCCAACTCGTAACCACTGGTACGAACCTTACCCTTATTGATAGTAGGAGCTGTAGTACCAAAGTAAGATGGGATGGAGCGGTTATCACCAAAGATCAAAATGTCGTTACGACGGTCGCAGAAGAAATCGAGCGAACCGGTAATCAAACCACCCAAGAAACCATAATCAATACCGAAGTTGGTCTTCTTCACAGTCTCCCACTTCACATCTTTATTACCCAATGTATTCTGGCGATACCATGTGTAGATACTGTTGGTATGGTCAAGATCCATCACTGTGTTGCCTCCGTATGCCCACTGGTTCATGTAAAGCCAACGACGAGAAGAGTCGAATGGATCGCCCAGGTTATCATCACCAATCTCACCGTAAGATGCACGGAACTTCAACATATCAATGATGTGCTTGTCACGAAGATACTTCATGAAGTTTTCCTCAGTGATGGTCCAACCGATAGCTCCAGAATTGAAGAAGGCGAAGCGATTGTCCTTGCTAAACTTTTCTGATCCGTTGTAAGCACCGTTATACTCGATGTTGTAACGACCAGCATAGCTATAAGTAGCACGGAACGCCCAGTCCTCACGGTAAGTAGGCATCACACTACCACGCGCATTCTCCTGACGAGAGAACAAGCCCATGGCTGTAACATCATGCTGTCCGAACTTGCGAGCCCAGTTGAGCTGCAACTGATAGTAAAGATTGCGAACAGTCTGGTTGTTATCAACCGAACCACCTGAAGTACTCCAGTTAACGCCCTGTTTCCAGTCGAACTTATTGTTTGACTCATATACCTGGCCATATGTTATATTGCCAGTCTCCGGATCAACATACTTGGTCTGAGCTGTATTGTTCAAGTCATTGATACCACGGCTCGTCTCAACAAACACGTTGTCCCAAGAAACGGTACCACGCAAGTTCAAGCCCTTGGTGATGAAGTCGAGTTTCTGCTCCAAGGTAAAGTCGGTATTGATACGAGTAGTAGTAGCCTGCGCTGTACCACCGATGGCGAGGTTCTGAGCAGAGTTACTTACGTTAGACGCATTTGGATAATAACCCCAAGAGCCATCGCTATACTGAGGCAAGAATACATCTGGAGCGATGTTATAAGCACCAGCCCACTGCTGACCAATCTGCCACTCGCTATTACTCATGTTGCTCCAAGGAGCCTTGCGCACACCATTAGACCCAGATACATTTACCTTTAATGTAGTAGTTTTAGTGATAGAGAAGTCCAAGTTACTGCGCACATTGATACGATTGTATCCATAGCCAGAGTTATAGTTACGTCCGTTATCATACTCACGGAAGAGGTCACCCTCGTGTACAAAGTCGGCAGAAGCAAAATACTTCACGAAGCTTGTACCACCGCTCACATTGACATTGGCATTATATGACATGGCGCTCTTCTTGAAGAGGGCATCCTGCCAATCCACGTTAGCATAACGCTCACGCTGCTCATCCGTAGTCTGGTTACGATAGTTCTCAATAAATGATTGAGGACGGATGTAAGACCAAGATTCAGGAGAAACACCCAACTCATGCTCCACTGCCCTGTTGCGGAACATCAAGGCATCGTATGAATCATACTTGTTAGGCAACTTAGAAGGAGCCTTCAATGTAGCGTTGAAGCCTACATCAATCTTAGCCTTGCCTTCCTTACCACGCTTGGTGGTAATCAAGATGACACCATTGGCACCCTTCACACCATAGACTGCTGTAGCGGAAGCATCCTTCAATACGGAGATACTCTCCACTGAAGAGATATCCACGCTGCTCATCGGACGCTCGATACCATCGACGAGGACGAGAGGGTCACTGTTGTTCCAAGAACTAGCACCACGAATGATGATCTGTGGCTCCTCCTCACCAGGCATACCATTGCCCTGAACAGTTACCACACCAGGAAGGTTACCAGTTAAGGCAGCACCAATGTCGCTGACACCGGCAGCACGTTCCAGCACCTCACCTGTGGTCTGTGCAATAGAACCTACGACAGAAGCCTTCTTCTGCTGACCATAACCAACGACTACAACTTCGCCGATGGCATTGTCGTCTTCCATTGAGAGTTTGAAATCTCTCTTCGTACCAATCTTTACTTCCTTGGTCTTCATACCTACGTATGTAAATACGAGGATAGAATTCTCTGAAGGAACACTGATACTGAAATTACCATCTAAGTCGGTGACCGCACCGATGCTGGCATTACCTTTCACTTTTACAGTGGCACCTATCAGAGGCTCACCTGTACCGTCAACAAGATTACCCTTGACCTGGATCTTCTGTGCCTGAGCATTCAGGCTGCAGAAAGCTCCCACCAAGCATAAGGCTGCTGTCCGTTTCATTGTTAACACTTGTTCAATCATGTTCTATTCATTTTTGATTTATGCTTTAAAAATTTAGGCGTGCGCTAAAATGTTTATTCACGGCGGCAAAGGTATGGATTTCTTTCGAAACTTACTTTGCGTGGTGTAACAGAAACTTTATCATTTCAGAAAAACCTTGCGAGAACGCATTTTCCCATTACTTAACAGTTGTTTTGTTATATAAACACCTGTAGTTGGCTTTTCTACCTCTTTTCCTTCTATATTATAATATAAGGTGGAAACCACGTCTGCCTGGGTTTCTAATTGTTTAATTCCTGTTGTATTTTGTTTCAAATACCA
>ERZ1026886.955-NODE-955-length-13597-cov-25.730247_pt1 | contig 13597 bp, 10 predicted proteins | sample MGYA00380173_ERZ1026886 | MGnify/ENA primary metagenome ERZ1026886 (study PRJEB33269, sample SAMEA4719809) | human gut metagenome | biome: human-associated habitat; feature: organic feature; material: feces | place: Cameroon | collected 2013-10 ... | reverse complement strand
TATATATATAATATAAACCCCATATAACCCCTTATATCTTCGAGCGGAAAATGGAACTGTAATCGTAATCAGTAATCACTTGGTGTAATATATTTTGTTTTCTGCTTGGCTGTGGCGCAAAATCATTCTTTCAGGTCATTTTGAGAAGTTCTAAAAATAATTTGCATTTTTTCTTCAATTTATTTGTTTATCTCAAACTATTTTATTAATTTTGCACTTGATATGAAAAAATATCCTGCGCCGGCCAATCCCTCCTGGTTAAAAGCTTGTCTTTTTGAAGGTCTCTGAGGTTAGAGTAGAGTATTTGGAAATACTAATAACAATAAACAAACAAAAAGACAACTATGACAACAGCTAACAGCGTCATCAGAAAGAAGCATCTCAATGCTTTAAAGCCATCTCGTTTCGTCCAGGCGATAAACGAGGTGGATAGCTATTCTCGGAAGATTCGTGAACTTTTGGATTTTGGTGTATTCAATCCACGCACGACAAGTGATGATACCATTTTATCCATGCGAGTATTAATGCTTCAATCAAATTACTGTTTCACTCTTTTGGATTTCCTGATTCAATTAGTAGAGGGTATTCGTAAACAGGGATTGAAATTTCTACTGGTAAATTTGTATGATCTTAATAGCATGAAAGATTATAGACATACACTTGGTTATTTCTCGGATGACTGGATTTTTGTCTCATATGATAGTGAGGAAGTTCAACAGGTAATCAATGCCTCTTGCTATAGAAAATCAGAAGCAGAGGTTCTTTGCCAGATAAAGGATGTTGTAAGAAGACACCCGATTCTTGATTGCTGCTATAATGATGTTTGCGAAGTTTATGTTGTCGCGAAATTACTGAGTAGCGATAGCATTTATTCTATGATGGAAAGTCTCTCCGATGCCTGTACCACCATGTTGATTCATGTGGAAAAGATGCTTGGGAATTTCACGGATAATGATGTTGCTACCTGCTATAAATATTGGAATAACATCAATGAAAATCGTTGGAAGGGTTCTTGCAGACATGATTTCAGAACCTGGAAACATGGACTTTTCGCGAAGCACAAGGAAAAGAACATCCGGGCCAAATACTATGACTGCCTGACCAAGTTGTATGAATCAGGATTTCTGGATTTCATCATCGATAAGATGGATATCCGTTACCAGAAGGGAAGCTTTCTTTCTGTTGACGGGCATAATTACGAAGAGCGGAATGGATTCTTCTACCCTGAAGATGGTCTGCCCTATGGCAGCGGACTTCCGGATGAGCTGCTTTTTGCTGAACATGCTGTAGGCGAGCTGCTTTTTGATGAAGGGACGCCTAATCCTAATTCTGTGGGTATATACCTCATGGTTCATATTTCGGAGCTGGGAGAAAATGAAATCAAAAGTTTCTTTGAATTCATCTATTTCAAGAAGCAATTGGAACTACTCGCTAAGAAAGAGGGTATCCTGCATATCGGTCTCCTGTCTAGCATGTCCGAAACATCTGCATATGGTTCTTACTCCGCTGCACAGTCTTCTTCGGTCAATCAGTCTTCATCCGCCAATCAACCTTCTCCAGGGAATCAACCTTCCTCGGGCAGTAAGTCTTCTTGCACGGGCGGAAGGGCATCCAAGACAAGCTGCTGGCATCCCGAGAAACAAATACACCGGAATTTGTGCCGCAAACTGAGAGAGAAGGGGTATTGCCAAGTGGATGGTGACCACTATCAATGGACGGCTACGATTGAGGAGTTTGGCTACTTGATTTATTACAGCACCAAGATTCTGAAAATCGGGAAGCATCCTTCTTCTGACAGAATATTGTGGGGTATGTTTTGCCCATTCTTCGGCATCAATGATAAAAAGAAAAAGCAGGCGCAGAACGCTATAACGAGCCTGAAACGTGACTTGGAGGCTAAAAAACACAATGCGAACTGTGAAAAGGCTGAAAATATTAAGAAATTAATAATGATGGTAAAAGTTTGATGCATAGTCTGTTAGGTGTGTATGAATTCTATGAATTGCTATGAATTCATATCGGAGAAAACATTTTTTTATCGTAAATTTGCCGGCGCAATCTCACGAAGAGGTTGTGCCGGTTTTGCATTCTGTTGGTATAATGCTTGGCTGGGATAAGGCCTTATATCAACTGAATATTACATCGACTGGATATGTCTGAATCGGGATTCGTTCAATCGTAATTCTGGAATATAGACATGAAAGAAGAATTTTTGAGTAGTAATGAGTGGGAGAACGGAAACGGGAACGTGAACGGAAACGGGAGCGGGCAGTGGGACTTGGCCCAGGAAGTGGATAGCATCTACATGGAGCTAGGCGAGATTGCCAAGAGTCTGGATAAGATTCGCCAGCGATTGGCGAACATCACCAAGGCGGCATCGGGGCAAGAAGTAACAGGGAAGGAACTTTCTGAGTCTCAGATGGATGAGAGAATATTTCATCCTTCGTTCGATATGCGCAAGCTGAAGCAGGCCATCTCCGATTTGGGGATTCTACCATCTGAGCGCAACAGATGGTGCGTGGTGTTCCTGGTGCTGAGGGAGAATTCCATCATTGCTTCCAACGCATCAGAACAGGAGTTTATCCATTGGGCCAGGGATGTGTTTGGTGTGGCTTCTGGCGATTTCCGTCATTGCCTGAATGGGGCGAAGGCGCTGCCCACCTGGGAGTGGACTGAGGCTCTGGTGGCTTCCAAGTATATTTCGCTTGCCAGCCAGCTGAGAAGCTGGGCTAGTTCGCCTGATTGTCTGCTGAAAAGAGACAGGCATGGCGAGGCGTTCTATTTTGATTCGCACCACAAATGGAACAAGATGAAGGCGTAGCGGGGAATCAACCTGTACACCTGGCTACACCATGATTTCATGCTGGTTCATATAATTCATACACCCTCATACACCATTTCGGAAATGAGGGTGTTTTTTTTCGTCTTCCCTTTTCTTTTCTTTCTATCTTTGCATCAACAAAACGACGAAATGTATGACATTTTAAGCGATGTATAACATTTTAAACGATGTAGAATTTTAAACGATGTAGAATTATGAAAAGTAATGTACAGATTTTCAGTCACCCTCAGTTTGGTGACATTCGTGTGGCGGGCACCTTTATGGAGCCTCTGTTCTGCCTGGTGGATGTTTGCAATGCACTGGATATCAAGAATGCGAGCCGTGCCAAGGCGGCTCTGAAAGTTGATGGGGTTCATCAGATGAAGGTCACCACCACACAGAAGAACCAGCATGGCGAGTCGGAAAAGACGCATGAGGTTTACTTCACCTTCATCTCGGAGCTCAACTTCTACAAGCTCATCATGCGTTCGGACAAGCCGCAGGCCGAACCTTTCCAGGACTGGGTGTGCGGAGAGGTACTGCCGGCCATCCGCAAGGACGGCGGTTATCAGCTGAACAGCAAGATTGGTGAACTTGAGGCGAGAATCGCTTCGCAGAAGGTGCTGCTCAACGAGACCTGTGCCGTGGTGGCGAAGCAGGAGCACGACCTGGAGCATCTCTTCGATGATGCCTTCTATGCCATCGATGTGCTCCGCTCCATCTCGTGCTACACTACCACGCAGGTAGCCAAGGAGCTGGGGCTCACGGCGCAGGAACTGAACCGATGGCTCTGCGTGCAGCACGTGCAGTATTACCAGAGCGGACAGTATATGCTCTATGCCGAGTATGCCCATCGCGACTATGCCAAGACGCGCACCCGACATGCGGAGATTAGCCCCACCACCGTTTATTCGCATACACACCTGGTGTGGACGGAGAAGGGCCGCAAGTTTATCCATAAATTTTATGGGGCGCATTCTTGTGATGAGGCGCATTCTCGTGAAGATAAAGACAAGAATATGGGATTTTAACGGAAGAAAATAAAGAGTAATAATGGCAATAGGATATTCTGATAGTATTAGAAGTCAGGTGGTGCAGACATGCACCCCTGAACTTCTTCACCGGGCGATTAGGAGCAGCAAGGTGAAGATGGTTTGCGCCCAACTGGTGGATGCGCTGGAAAGCAAGCTGCGAGGGGAGGTGTGCAACGACGACTACGAGGAGATGAAGAAGAAACTCAAGTCGCAGCTGCCTATCCTCACGCCCCACGCCACCTTCAGGAATGGCAGGCGCAAGAATGATGAGGCTATCCCCAGCGGTTTGTCGATATATGATATCGACCATATTCCGAATCCTCGCGGGTATTGGGAGGAGAAGAAGAAAGTGCTGGCTGGTAAGTTGTTAGGGGGAACAAAGTTTTCCGGTGGTGTTTTGGCTGAGGCTGGAAGCGAATCAGGGGGAACGAAGGTTTCCGGGGATTTGCAATCCCCGGCAAGCTGCGGGCAAGCAAGAAATGTTCTCAGTGTCTTAGATTTGATAGTGCTCGTTCACGTTACTCCTTCTACCCAGGGCCTTCGCCTCGTGTTTGTCATCCCCGAGGGGATGGACATCGCCATGGCGCAGCGATGGATGTCGCAGCAGCTGGAGGATTCGGAGTATGATACGGTGGTGAAGGATTTGGCCCGCCCGTCTTTCCTTGTTCCCGAGGAGTATCTTCTTTATATCAACGAAGAGGAACTTTTCAAGGAAAGAAATATTACAAGTACTTCATCTGCTTTGCCTGGCGGGGGCGCATCCTTGCTTGCCGGGGATTGCAAATCCCCGGGGCGCCTGGCGGACTCAAACCCGGGGCGCTTGGCGGACTCAAACCCGGGGCGCTTTGCGGGTGCATCCTTGCTTGCCGGGGATTGCAAATCCCCGGAGCGCCTGACGGACTCAAACCCGGGGTGCCTGACGGGGGAATATCCGGGGTGCCTTGCGGTGGAGAATGCAAATCATAAAGTTCAAAGTTCAAATCTCAAAGTTCAAAGTAAAGAAAGTTCAAATCTCAAAGTTCAAAGTAATGACTATGTTCAAGACAATCGATTTCCGGGCACTAACGGCGATAACGCTGTTTCTTCTGGCTCTGCTGTTCAGCCTGCCCAACCTGGTGATAGCCATCGTGTTGATGATCCTCATCTCGGCCCTGCTGGAGATAATCAAGATGCTGGCGGAGTGGCAGCCCAAAGGGTGTTCCCCAAGGAATACAACGGCATCGCCTACGAGAAACTCGTAGCCAAGCTGGTAGAACTCCTGGGCGGCGAACCGGAGCATGGATCTCGCAACGCCTTCATCTTCACCCTGGCATGCTATCTGCGCTACCTCTGCGATGATAACCCGGCATGGATCAAGCAGGTGATTCCCACCTTCGGCGAAGAGCAAAACCGGGCATTTGCCACCGTGGAGAGTGCCTGCAACAGAAGACAGGCGCACCGACTGCCCGGCATCGTGCGCAAGGCCATCAAGCTCTCGCAGGACGATGAGAGCAAGGCTATGTGTGCGGGATGCTTCGACGACGATGACTTCGGAGATATCCATAACCCCGAGTCGTATTTCTACAACATCCATCAGATGCCGCAGAAACTGCCCAAGCTCATCAAGCTGCTCGTCTCCAAGACCCCCGAAATCTATCGCCCTGCCGTTTCGCAGGCCGTCTTCCCGCCGCTGGCTTCGCATCTGCTCGAAACCCGGTTCAGATATATCGACAACGTAGAGCACGAGGCTACGCTGATGCAGATACTCTGTGCCCCTACGGGCAGCGGAAAGGAATCTGTGAGCCAGCCGATTAACAGAATCATGGCGGATATCCGGAAGCGTGATGAGGAGCAGCGTGAACGTGAGCGTAAATGGAAGGATGAGTGCAACAGCAAGGGTGCCAACAAGGACCTCCGTGAGCGCCCCGAGGGACTGGTGATTCAGGAGGTGAACATCGATATGACCAATCCTGCCTTCGTGCTCCGCATGAAGGAGGCGGAGAACCACTTTCTCTATGCCAAGGTGAACGAGCTGAACCTCTTTGATGCCCTGAAGGGCAAGACCAACCAGCATTTCAGAATCATGGAGCTGGCGTTCGACCTGGGCAACTATGGTCAGGACCGTGTGGGAACCCAGAGCGTTACGGAGACGGTGCAGGTGAGGTTCAACTGGAATGCGAGTTGCACGCCCCGAAAGTGCAGGGATTATTTCCGTAGGGTGGTAACGGATGGTCCTATCTCGAGAATCTCGTTTTCTACCATCGAGCGCCGTCCCTGCGGTTCGGAGATTCCTGTATATGGCACTTACGATGCTGCCTTTGATGAGGCGCTGAAGCCTTACATCGACAATCTGCTGAAGGCAAGGGGACTGGTAAACTGTCCGCAGGCGCTGAGGCTGGCCAGGAAACTGGTTGAGGAGAATGCTGAGTTTTCGAGATTGTCGCAGAATTTCGTGTTCGAGAATCTCTCGTTCCGTGCCAATGTCATTGCCTATCTCAAGGCGTGCGTGCTCTATGTGGCCAACGGGATGAAGTGGGAGACCAGCATCGAGGATTTTATCCGATGGAGCGAGCGCTACGACCTGTGGTGTAAGTTGAAACTTTTCGGACAGATGATTTATGATGCCGACACCGACCGTGCGGATCTTCCCAAGACGGCGCCTCATGGTCCGAAGAACTTGCTGGAGCAGTTGCCCGATGAGTTTACGATGGAGGATTACATCAAGCTTCGCCGCCAGGAGGGTTACGAGGATGACAACAATCGCCGTGTGAACATTGCTCTGAACCAGTGGGTTCATCGTGGCTACGTGGTGCGGATTGGAAATCAGGAGGGTGATTACGATTACAATTACAGTTCCATTTTCCGCAAGTTGAAGTTCCTCAAGGAGAAGGGTTAGCTACAATTTGTAAAATTATAAATTGTAAACTACAAATTATAAATTGTAAACTACAAATTATAAATTGTAAATTACAAATTACAAATTGAAAACTATAAATTGTAAAAACTGTAAACTATAAATTATAAACTGTAAACTAAATAAGTATGGAGTTAGTTTTAAAGCGTATTGCGAAGAAGAATACTTACACCATCGGGCGTTTGTATATTCTGGAGGATGAGGACGTGGACCGCAAGGTGGTAACCAGTTACAACCAGGGGTTGAAGCGTGAGTTTCGTAATAGTTTTGATGTGCAGAAGTTGGGGACTGATACTTATTTCTGCGACACCATGGAGCCTACGTGGCGCAATCTGCTGGGTGTGGAGCTGGAGCCACAGCTGGTGGATGCCCGTCTGGGCAGGGTTTCGGGCAAGAAGGCTCAGAAGATGAAGGGTCACACTGCCATCCCCGAGGGCACGTATCCCGTGCTCATCACGCCATCGCCCAGGTTCAGGCAGTGGTTGCCGTATCTGCAGGGTGTTCCGAATTTTGAGGGCATCCGTATCCATGCCGGCAATTATCCCGACGATACCCAGGGCTGCATCCTGGTGGGTGAGAACAAGTTGAAGGGTATGGTTGTGAATTCCCGCATCTGGCTTCATCGCCTGATGAAGCGCATGGAGGAGGCGAGGGATAGGGATGAAAGCATCTGGATTACCATCATCTGATGGGCAAACATGAGGAGGGGTGTGTCATTATTCATCGGATTACGCGGAATAAACGGAACCTCCGCCAGGTGTTCAGAAACTATCGTGAAGTACCAGGTGTTCAGAAACTATCGTGAAGTACCCCGCTAGGCGTTCCGACGGATTTGCAATCCGTCGTTAAAAAATGTTCGACCTCTTAAACCTTGGGATTTGTAATCCCCTTACCATCCTTGCTTGCTGCGGATTTCAAATCCGCAGGGCGTAAATAGGTTGGGACATTTTTTAACGGCGGATTTCAAATCCGCCTAGCGCCTGTCGGGTTATTTCTTCTCCAGTTCCTGAAGGCTCTCCATTTTCTTCGACTCCAGGAATTCATAGATTCCGCACAGATGCTCACGAACACGGCCATGACCGAATTCATATACCTTGCTCACCAAACCATCCAGGAAGTCACGGTCGTGACTCACCACGATCAGCGTGCCGTCGAAATCGAGCAGCGCCTGCTTCAGCACATCCTTCGTCTTTAAATCAAGATGGTTGGTAGGCTCATCGAGAATCAATAAATTCACTGGCTCCAGCAGCAGCTTGAGAATGGCCAGACGGGTGCGCTCGCCTCCCGATAAAACTTTTACCTTCTTGGTAGAATCCTCGCCGCCAAACATAAAGGCTCCCAGCAAATCGCGAATCTTATTTCTGATTTCTCCCTTCGCCACATCATCAATGGTCTGGAACACCGTAAGCTCGCCATCGAGCAAAGATGCCTGGTTCTGAGCAAAATAGCCTATCTGTACATTGTGGCCTAATTCCAGCTTGCCCTCGTTCTGAAGCTGGCCCATGATGCATTTTACCAGCGTAGATTTACCCTCGCCGTTTCTTCCCACGAAGGCAATCTTGTCGCCACGCTCCACGGTGAGGTTCACGCCGCTGAATATCTTCTTGCCGTCAAACGACATGGCCACATCGCTCATCTGCACCGGATAGGCACCGCTTCTCGGACTTGGCGGGAACTTCAGTCTCAGTCGGCTGGTATCCTCCTCATCCACCTCGATGAGTTCCAGTTTTTCGAGCATCTTCACACGGCTCTGCACCTGGAAGGTCTTGGAGTATGTGCCCTTGAACCGCTCGATGAAATCCTTGGTCTCGGCTATCATCTTCTGCTGTTCCTCATATTTCTTCATCTGTTGCTCGCGGCGCTCCTTGCGCAGTTCCAGATACTGGCTGTAGGTGGCCTTGTAGTCGTAGATTCTGCCCATGGTTACTTCGATGGTTCGGGTGGTGATGTCGTCAACAAATTTCCTGTCATGACTGATTACTACCACTGCCTTAGAACTGTTGATGATGAACTCCTCCAGCCAGCCGATGGATTCGATGTCGAGGTGGTTGGTAGGCTCATCGAGGAGCAACACGTCAGGCGATTTCAGCAGCAGTTTGGCCAGCTCTATTCGCATGCGCCATCCTCCGGAGAATTCGCTGGTAGGGCGGTTGAAGTCGGAGCGTTCGAAACCCAGTCCGAGCAGCGTCTTCTCTACATCTTCCTCGAAGTGGGTCATGTCGATGGCATAGAATTTTTCTGACAGAGACGATACTTTTTCGATGAGCTGCATATAGTCGTCGCTATCGTAATCGGTGCGGGTGGTAAGCTCGTTGTTGATGCGGTCTATCTCAGCCTGCATCTCGTGCAGGTGGGCGAAGGCCTGACAGGTTTCCTCGAACACGGTGCGTCCGTCTTCGGTCATCAGGTGCTGGGGCAGGTAGGCGATGACGCAGTCTTTCGGTGCTGACACCGAGCCTCGTGTGGCATTTCTCACGCCAGCGATGATTTTGAGCAGGGTACTCTTACCTGCGCCATTCTTGCCCATCAGGGCTATACGGTCCTTCTCGTTAATCTGGAAGGAAATGTCCTTGAATAGGGTGGTGCCGCCGAATTCTACGGTCAATCCATCTACTGTAATCATATATTTCTTTTTCTTGTTAATTTCTTTTTCTTGTTAATTTCTTTTTCTTGTTAATTTTTATCGATGATGTGGTTGATAACCATTCCTGCTATGGCCATGCCGAAGGTGGCGGTGATGTGGCAGAGCGAACCGTTGATCTGTGCCTTAGTTGCGCTGTATTCACAGTTCTCGCCCTGGTTCTGCATCGGCTTTTCCTCGCTATATACGCACTGGAATTTACGTCGAGGGAACGTTTTGTTTTTCTTGAATTTCTTTCTCAGTGCTCTAGCCAGCGGGTCGCCATCCACCTTCCAGAATTCAGCCTTTCTCACCATGAAGGGGTCGCGGCGTAGGGCTGCCCCCATTGAAGAAATGAAGGTGATTTCCTTAGGCAGGGCTGTGGCACGGAGAATGAGATCTGCCTTGTCTTTCAGCGAGTCGATGGCATCGATGATGAAATCGTATTCCTCCATGTGGAACTCATCGGCAGTTTCTGCCTGATAGATTTTCTGAAAGGCGGTGATGTTGGCATCGGGATTGATTTCCAGCAGGCGTTGGCGCAGCGCATCCACCTTCACCTCGCCGATGGTGCGGCTGGTAGCCATCAGCTGTCGGTTGCAGTTGGTAACGCATACATGGTCGCAATCTACCATGGTGATGTTGCGAATGCCGCTGCGCAGCAGTCCCTCGACACACCATGATCCTACACCTCCGACTCCGAAGATGAGTACGCGTGCTGCCTGAATTTTTTCAAGATTATCTTTTCCCAGGAGCAGTTCCGTGCGTCGCTGCATACCCCGTTCCATTGTTGTGATTTTATTTTCCATTATTTGCTTGTCTTTTTATTCTTGTCTTTTTATTCTTGTCTTTTAATTTCTGGTCCATTTCCGGTTTATTTCCGGTTTATTTCCGGTTCTGCTGCCATCATTGGCTGATTCTTAGGCAGAACATACGGCTGGCTTCCTGGCACAGCTAGCGGCTTTGCTTCTATCTCCCCACGCAATCTTTCTTTCAGCTTCGTATTTCTGTTGCTCACCGTCAGATTTCTTATGGCGTAGGCGAGGGCTTTGGGCTGACCTATCAGCACGCAGATTTTCTTGGCTCTCGTAATGCCCGTGTAGATGAGGTTGCGCTGGAGCATCACGAAATGGGTCATCAATACGGGGATGACCACGATGGGGTATTCCGAACCCTGACTCTTGTGGATGGTGGTGGCATAGGCTAAGGTAAGCTCATCCAGTTCCGTGGCCTCGTATTCTACCAGATGGTCTTCGAAAACCACGGAGATGGTGCGGTCTTCCATATTTACCTTCTCCACGGTTCCGATGTCGCCGTTGAATACGTTCTTGTCGTAATTATTCCTTATCTGCATTACCCGGTCGCCCTGTTTGTAGGTGGTTCCGCCACGGCTGATACCGAGGGTGGATGTGTTGAGCGCCTGCTGCAGCATCATGTTCAGATTGGCTGCACCCACCACGCTGCGCTGCATCGGCGTGAGCACCTGGATATTGCTCAGGGGCTGGCCATAAGCCTTGGGCAATCGGTATTTTACAAGATTCACGATTTCCGTAGCCACCTGCTCCGGGTCTTCGTTCTTGATAAAGAAAAAGTCGGTCTGCTTGCCATTGCTCGTGTCAGGATAATATCCCTGGTTGATGGCATGGGCACTCATCACGATTCGGCTCGACTGCGCCTGTCGGAAGATGCGGGTGAGGCGGACTACCGGAATTTTCCCAGAGTCGATGATGTCGCGCAAAACGTTTCCGGCTCCCACACTCGGCAACTGGTCTATATCGCCCACCAGCACCAGGCGCATGTGTTCCGGAATTGCCTTCATCAGATTATACATCAGGATGATGTCTATCATCGAGCACTCATCTACTATCAGCGCATCGCCCTCCAGCGGATTCTCCTCGTTGCGCTTGTATCCGTCCTGCGGATTGAACTCCAGCAGGCGGTGGATGGTCTTGGCTTCCATGCCCGTGGCCTCGCTCATTCGCTTGGAAGCTCTGCCCGTAGGAGCCGCCAGCAGAATCCTCATCCCTGCCGTTTTGTAAGCAGAAATGATACCTTGCGTCGTCGTGGTTTTTCCTGTTCCAGGGCCACCTGTCAGCACCATCACTTTAGAGCGTACTGCCTGCTCAATGGCGGCGATCTGCACCTCGTCGTATCTGATGCCTGAAGCCTTTTCTATTGCCTGGATATCGGCCTGCATATTGAAGAGGGTAGGTCCCTGACCGTGCATCAACTCCAGCAGTTTCTTTGCCGTTCCACGTTCAGAATGATAGAAGGGAGGCAGATAGATGGCTTCGTTCTCACGGATGAGATTTTCTGATATGATCATTTCCGCTATGGCTTGTCTGATAGGTTCTTCATCGGCTTCGAGCAGTTTCTTTGCGGCTTCTATAAGTTGTTCTTCTACAGCATAAACGTGACCTTCGTTGGAGAGTTCATTTAGGGTGTAGCTGATTCCGCTCTTGCATCTTCTCAGATCGTTCTTTTCATAACCCATCTTGCTGGCTATTCCGTCGGCGGTCTTGAATCCAATGCCCCAGATGTCATCGGCAAGACGGTAGGGATTCTCCTTCACGTTGTCGATGCTTTCCTTGCCATACTGTCGGTAGATCTTGGCGGCGTAAGCAGTGCTCACGCCATACTGCTGCAGGAAGATCATCACGTTCTTGATGTCCTTCTGCTTCTCCCAGCTGTCTCGGATTTTCTCCACGCGTTTCTTGCCGATTCCGGCAACCTCGTAGAGTCGTTCGATGTCATCTTCTATTACCTCGATGGTTTCCGTTCCGAATCTCTCTACTATCAGATGTGCAAACTTCGGACCGATGCCTTTCACCAGTCCGCTGCCCAGGTATTTCTCGATTCCATACACGGTAGCAGGCATTACCTCTTCCCAGGTTTCGCAGGCAAACTGCTGTCCGTATCGCTTGTCCATCTTCCAGTCGCCATTGCACAGCAGTACCGCTCCCACTGGAACATCCAGCAGGTTTCCCACCAGGGTAACCAGGTCGGAATATCCTTTTACCTTGACTTTCATCACGGAATATCCGTTTTCCTGGTTCTGGTAGGTAATCCTTTCTACCACGCAGCGTATCTTGATCATTTCTGAATATATTTATTGTATATAATATATATTTTTTTATTATATATTTATTGTCTATATTTTTGTATCATCACATGCTATTCAAGCAGGGCGATGTTGCTGCAAAGTTAGAAAAAAAATCTGAATTATACAAAACTTTTCCCCATTTTTATAAAATGAAAATCCCCACCAACCATCCGCATCCTTATCGGAATGGGAAAGTTGGTGGGGTTCATCAGATGAAGGTCACCACATTTTTTGGGGTGAACCTTTTGAAAACCATCCGTCAATATCGGGTTGTCTCATCAGTCAATATCGATATTGCTTAATCAGTCAATACAGATATTGTTTAATCAGTCGATGTCGATTATCTGGAAATGCTTGTTGAAGGTTAAATCCAACCCATTTGCCAATTCCACTTCGTATTCATTCTTGTTCATTTCAATCTTCTTTACCGCTTGCGCTGGATAATTCTCCTTCAGGTAGTTTCTGATGGCCTGCGGAATCAGCTTGGCTGGCACTTTTCCCTGCTTGCAGTCAATCTCGGTGAGATTGCCTTTCTTATCAAATTCCAGCTTGGTTCCGTTCTGCAGAACCACATCATAGCTCTTGTTGATAACCCCCGTCTCAATGGTAGCAAGCATCACCTTCTGATTGTTGAAATGGTTGCTGAGTAAGGTTTGAGCCTTTACCGGGAGTGCATTAACGGCGATAGGCTTGTCATTGCCTGCATTTGCTGCCATATTGCATGTTAGCATGCAGCAAATGGCAATCATCAAAATTCTTATCATTCTTTTCATTTCATCCATTCTTATCATTCTTTTCATAAGCCACAAAATTAAAAAGTTTATAATTTCTATTTGCGATGAATGTTTAAACATCCTATACTATATATATTATATACTATATATTCTATACTTTATGAATTAGACGCATACTATCCACAAAAGTTTAAGTAAAAACATTCTTTTTTTTCGCTTTTTTCTTTCTATTTCTCTTTTTCTGCTACATCTTCTTAAACATCTTCTCCTTCAACATCATCTTCAACATCTTCTTCAACAATCTGAGTAATGCGTCTGATGCTTCTGTTGCGATGGTTGATGATGAGCGGAACACGTTCTACCACCACCATGGATGTGTCGAGACCCAAAGC